>Ga0316217_10002609_pt1 | contig 21489 bp, 19 predicted proteins | sample 1anoAmetaG_FD_203633 | JGI IMG/M metagenome (GOLD analysis project Ga0316217, IMG submission 203633) | Freshwater microbial communities from Trout Bog Lake, Wisconsin, USA - 1anoA | ecosystem: Environmental > Aquatic > Freshwater > Lake > Hypolimnion/Profundal zone | place: USA: Wisconsin...
CAGACATTGATTGCGCTGATCACGCTGCTGGCGGTGGGGTGGTTTACGGAAGAATACCTGACGCTGAAGCGGGCGATGAAGAAGGCGTGAGCCGGGTTGTGATGTAATGCAAATAATTGGAATTCGATTTTTATAGCTTTTTCTATTTGTACAAGGCGCGGCGTGGACCGGGAGGTCCACGCGACAGCCGGCCGGGAGGCCGGCGCTACATGATCTCATCCCATTGAATTCCAGGCAGGCTTTGGCAGCACAGCGGCGATCACTTCGGCGGCGGCGGCGTAGCGGCCGAAGGGGGCGCTGACCTGCACGCCCTGGACCAGCGGCCGGACGGCTTCCAGCATTTCCTGGGCGATCAGTATGCCTTCGCGGCGTGCGGCATCGGGCGAGCCGGTGCGGGCCATGCGTTGCATGATCTCGTCGGGCACGGAAACGTTGAGGTCATTCTTCATGAACTCCGCATTGCGCAGGCTGGTGAGCGGCCAGATGCCGGCGATGACCGGAATGCGGTGGCCCTCGATGCGGTTAAGGAATTTTTCAAGCAGGCTGAGGTCAAAGACCGGCTGGGTAATGGCGTACTCGGCGCCGGCATCGACTTTGTATGCAAAGCGGCGCAGTTCGGTTTCAATGTCGGGCAGGCCGGGGTTGGCGGCCACGCCGATGGTGAAGTTGGTGCTGGCGCCGATGGGGTTGGAGCCGATGTCGAGGCCGTGATTGAGACGGCGCACAATATTGACCAGGCCGATGGAGTCCACGTCGAAGATCGCGGTGGCGTCGGGATAGTTGCCGAGCTTGGGTGGGTCGCCGGTGAGGCAGAGAATGTTGTGCAGGCCGATGGACGAAGCCCCCAGCAGATCGGACTGCATGCCGAGCAGGTTGCGGTCGCGGCAGGTGAAATGCAGGATTGTGTCGATCGAGGTGTGCTGTTGTATCAGCGTGCACAGGGTTTGCGCGCTCATGCGGGCCGAGGCGCGGGGCGAATCCGGCACATTGATTGCATGGACGCCGAGTTGCATGAGGATGCGCGCGCCTTCAATCTCCTTGGTGCAGTCGATACCGCGAGGAGGCACGATTTCTACCAGGGTGATAAAGCTGCCTTCGGCGACAAGTGCACCGATGCGGGAGCGTGCGGCAAGGGGAGCGGGCGGTGTTTCGGTGTTGAGCGCAGGCGCCTTGCCGGTGACCTCGACGCGGGTCTGGGCGTCGATGGCGCGCATGGCCGAGCGCATGGCGCGGGTGTGGTTGGGGGTTGTGCCGCAGCAACCGCCCACAAGTTGCACTCCGGCAGCTAAAGCTTTGCGCGTGAATTCGGCCATGTACTCGGGCGAGCAGAGATAGATATTGCGTCCCTCAACGGCGCGGGGCAGGCCGGCATTGGGCATGGCAGCCAGCGGGAGCTTAGTGGCGGCTCGCATGGCCATGATGGCGGTGAGTACGGTGGCCGGGCCGGTGGAGCAGTTGACGCCGATGGCTCCTGCGCCCCACTGGGCCAACAAGGCGGCGGCTTCGGCGGGCGGGGTGCCATCCAGGCAGTTGCTCTCGTCGTCCACGGTCACCATGGCCAGTACAGGCAGATTTGGGGCAACCTCGCGGGCTGCCATCAATGCCTCATGGGCTTCGGCAAGCGCGGAGATGGTTTCGATAACAATGAGGTCCACGCCAGCCTCAGCCAGCGCTCCAATATGCTCTGCAAAGGCTGCACGGGCCTCTTCTGGGCTGATTTTGCCCTTTGGCACACCCAGGGGGCCAACCGAGCCTGCGATCCAGGCTTTTCCGGCGTGCTTTTCCTTCAGGTGCTCGGCGGCCTGGCGCGCCAGGCGTACTCCAGCGGCATTGATGTCGGCGACTTTATCCGCCAGCCCGTAGCGTCCCAGCCGGAAACGATTGGCGCCAAATGTGTTGGTCTCAATGATTTCAGCGCCGGCTTGCAGGTACTCCTCGTGAATCGAAAGGATCAGGCCGGGATCGGTAAGGTTCAGCTCGTCATAGCAGCGGTTGATGAAGACGCCACGGGCATAGATGACTGTACCCATAGCGCCGTCGGCGAGGACAGGGCGGCTGGCGAAGATGTCGGTAAATATCGGCATTCCTGAGTCATGTTAAGCTACGCGGGCAGGGTGCGTCAGCAGTGAGGGCTGCTTTGTTATACTTCGGTAGTCATCACTTGGGGCTGCGCCGGCTTCTGGCAGATTATCCGTTGGCTTGATTGACCGGCAACCTACGTCATTTTTCACGCCGCGGTCATGGCCGCAGGCATCCTGCGCGGTCTGCTCCGCGACATCGTTCGAGGTACGGGATTTTGACTAAAAGAAGTTTTTGGATGAGCGCTGCTACGGCCCTGCTGATTGCAGCCGCATTGGCAGGTTGCGGCACCACAACATATTTTGCGGGACGCACGCTGCCGCCCAGCGGGCTGGCGAATCGCGTTCTGATTGCGATCCAGAATCCCAGCGCCTTATCTCAAGGCGCACTGCAATTCGTGGATGCCTATTACGACATCCGCTTCAAGTACAACAGCGCCAATACGGCTCCGGCATTTGCCATCAGCGGGTATTCCGGCGCGCAGCCGATTACGATTCAGAATATGCCGGAAGAGCTGGCGGGCGCGGTTTATGGTTATGGCGACGGCAGTTTTAACCTGATCAGTTATAACCAGGAGAAAACCAACGGCGCCATCAGCGGCTTCAATGGCCACTCATCGAGCGTCTTCATCACCCGCAACCAGCTTTACGTCTTTGCGGCCAACCAGGCTACGCACGTGTTGACGGTGATCGACAGGACGCCGACCAATGGCGGATCTTACGCGTTGAGCCTTCCCGGCGTTTACCGGGTTAGCGTGAACCCCGGAGGCTCGGCGGCGCTGGCCTTTGTGCAGAACTCGAACTTTGTCTACTATCCGCGGAAGCTGACTTCGGGGCAGACCATTTCATACTCCGGCGGTCCGAGCACATGGCCCACGGGCGCAGTCGATTGCGAGCCGCAGAATGCGCCGGGCTGGTGCCTTTTCCAGGCTTTGAGCCCGGATGATAACCAGCCGCTGGCCTTCGACAGGCCGGTCAAGGCTGTGTTTTCCGCCGATGGCGGGACAGCTTATGTGCTGAATTGCGGGCCGGAATGCGGCGGCTCGGCGGCATCGGTTTCATCTCTGCCGGTGGCTCCGCTGATTTATCTGGTTGGCCAGCAGTCGGGGCTGCTTCCTACTCACAGTGGCCTGGCCAGCAACACGATACCAATTCCCGGCGGCGCCAGCAACGCTCTAATCGACAGTTCCACGATGTACGTTGTTGGCCAGAAGTTGATGAGCGACGGCCTGTTCGGCGGCTACATGACGGTCGTGAATTTGCTGACGAAAGCGGTTGTGCCTTCCACGTCGCAGGTTCCTAACCCGGTTTCCATCAGCGATGGCGCACCGGGCGCGTTAAGCCGCATGTTGGAGGCGGACGACAGCACCTTGTGGATTGGCATGACGCAATGCACCAACGGAGAACGCGCCAGCCACAACCTGCCCTATGGATGCCTGACGATGGTTAACACGACTACCAATGCCGTCACGCTGCTGCCCTATATCGGCGATGCCACCGGCATAGCGGCGGTTACGGGCCTGCATAAGGTGTACACGGCCGAAGGCGGGCAGGTTTATATCTACTCGACTGTCGATGGCTCGGCGATTAACAACCAGTATGTGACAGTGACCGGCACGGCCTATGACGTGGCTTATATGGACGCGCTCAGCGACGCTGACAACACTGTCTATTAGCTTAATAAATCCGCGGCCCCATCCTTTTTGCAGTCTCGCTGCAACAAGGATGGGAGGCCGGGAAACCAGAGCTGATTCAATTTCCGCGTAGAATTCCACTCCCCAAAAAACCTGTAGGAAAGCAGGACGCGCTTACGGATGCAGGACGCGGTATGTGGCGTATCCGCCAGAGAGGTTGCGTGCGCTGAGGCCGTTCTGAACGAGAATGCGGCAGGCGTAATAGGCTCTTTGCCCGACCCCGCAATTTATCCAGATTTCTTTTGATCGCGGCAGCTCGCCGAGTCGGGCGCGCAATTGTCCAAGCGGAATATTGACCGAGCCGGGAATCGATCCGGCTTCAAATTCGGCGGGTTCGCGCACATCCAAAAGAAATTCATTGCTGGACTGTATCTCTTCCCAGGGCGCAAACTCCGCATCTCCGCGCAGCATATTGGCGGCGATCATCCCTGCCATGTTCACAGGGTCTTTGGCCGCGCCGTACTGGGGCGCATAGCAAAGCTCAGCTTCCTCAAGGTCGAAGACGGTGGCTTTCATCTGAATCGCATTGGCGATGATGTCGATGCGGCGCTCCGCTCCTTCAGCGCCCGCAGCCTGCGCGCCGAGCACAAGTCCATCCGATTTGCGGAAGATCAGCTTCAGATGAATCGGCTGCGCGCCGGGGTAATAGCCAACGTGATGGCCGGGATGCAGATAGATGCATTGGAAATCGTCCATCTTGGCGCGGCGCAGCGCTTTCTCCGTTGCGCCGGTCAGCGCCACGGTGAAATCAAAAAAGCCGCAGACTGCCGTTCCCAGAACGCCGTCAAAATGTGCATCGCGACCGCAGATTACGTCGGCGGCGATTCGGCCTTGACGATTTGCGGGACCGGCGAGAGGCGTCAGCTCCCATTGGCCGGTGACACGATTTCTGACTTCAACCGCGTCTCCGACGGCCCAGACGCGCGGATCGCTGGTGCGCATCTGATTATCCACGCGGATGCCGCCCCGCTCGCCGATCTCCAGGCCGGCCTGCCGCGCCAGATTTGTCTCCGGGCGCACTCCGATGGCCAGCACAACAAGGTCAGCTTCGTAGGCGCTTCCACTTTTCGTGCGTACCTGGATATGGTTCCCCGCGCCATGGGCAAACTCAGCCACTGCATCGCCGAGCGCCAGAGCGACTCCGTGCGACTCCAACTGTTGCTTTGCGTACTCTGCCATTTCGGAATCGAGCGGAGGCATCACCTGGTTGGCCATCTCGACAATGGTTACCGCGATTTCGCGATGCGCCAGATTTTCCGCCATCTCCAGGCCGATAAAGCCGCCACCGACAACGACTGCTGTGCGCGGCTTTTTTTCTTCAATCCAGTTGCGAATCTCGCGACTGTCGGGAACGGTGCGCAAAGTAAAGATTCCGGGAAGATCGATTCCCGGCCACGGCGGGCAGATGGGAGCTGCGCCGGGAGAGAGCACAAGCGCGTCGTAGGACTCGGTGTACGTGCGTCCCGTAAGCAGGTCGCGCACCGAGAGGGAAGAGGCGGCGCGGTCAATGGCGAGGACTTCATTTTGCGTGCGCACTTCGATGTTGAATCGATCGCGAAAAAGGGCGGGTGTAGCCAGCAGGAGATTGGACTCTTCCCGAATCACGTTGCCGACATAGTAGGGCAGGCCGCAATTGGCAAAGGAGACATAAGGACCGCGATCCAGAACAATAATCTCAGCGTTTTCATCCATCCGGCGCAGGCGCGCCGCGCAGGTGGCTCCGCCCGCAACTCCGCCCACAATCATTACCCGTTTGTTCGCCATGATTTCTCCAATTATCGTATGGTAAATCCGCAGTTACCCTTCATGCAGCGCGCGGCAAGGCCAGGCCAACCGGGAAGGCTCCTGACGGCGATTTCAACAGAAGGCGCTCAACGTTTGCCTTCAGATTGCTATTGGAATAAAGTTGAAAGCTCAAGGACGAAGAAGCAGATTGATCTTCCTTTCCATCAAGTCCAAATCCGTTTCACCCTTGAACTCCGCCTGAATATTTCCATCGCTGTCGATCAGATATGCCTGCGGCAGGCCCAGGACTCCGCCAAATAATTGTCCAAGCTTTTCATCGCCCATCGCCACCGGGTAGTTTAGTTTGTGTTTATCGACAACTTTCCGGGCTAGAACCGGGTCGTCGTCCATGCAGATGCCGATAATCTGAAAGCCTCGCGGGCCGTACAGTTTTTGCCAGGCGACAAAGCGCGGCATTTCTACCTGGCAGGAGGCGCACCAGGTGGCCCAGAAGTCGAGCAGCACAACCTTGCCGCGAAGCGCGTGTAGATCCAGCTTGTTGCCCTGGAAATCGGTGCGCGCAAACTGGGGCGCTTCCTGGTGCAGAAGAGAATCCGGAGCCGAGGAAGCCTGCGCAAGTGCCGTTCCGGCGCCGGGAGAGAGGGACAGCAGAGTTGCGCTAAAGCAGAGCGCCGCCACTCGCAAAGTTCCCAGAATGACAGAGACGTTTTGACGCGGGTTCATGCTAGTAGCCCCGTTCAACGGGATAACCCTTGGCGGCCCAGTCGGCGCCAAAGTTGTAAGGCAGATAGAGAGCCTTCACGTTGGTGAAACCCATCTCGCGCAGCGTTGCGTAAGCCGGTCCGAGATTTGGGCAATGACTCCAGGGGCAGCACCCGCAATAGATCACGATGAATTTTTTCCGCGAGAGGGACCGGACACGATTCTGAAGTTGCAGAAGACCGGAAGGCTGCGAGCCCGGACCAATGTACTCCGAACCTGCGATGTGCCCCTCGGCAAAGAGCATATGCGAGCCAACCTGCAGGATGAGGGGTTTTTCGCCAGTGGATGCCTGCATGATGTGGGCCAGCGCCTCAGCATATAGAAATTGTGAGTCTGGAATGGAACTTGTGCTCGCAGTCGGAGCGGGGGTGTATTGCGCGCGGAGTTGCGCGGGAGTGAAAAGAAAAACGAATGCGATAACGGGTGCAAACCCAATTCGGATAATCAAGCCGGGTTTCATCGTGTTTCTCCATCCTGATTTTAATTCAAGATCGCGTCGAGTCCAAAGCGAACGGAGCGCACGCGTTTAGCTGCGATTTACTTGCCGAACAGCATCTTGCCGCCCACGGCAAACAGGGTTATTGCGAAGATGCGCCGCAGCCAGAGTTGAGGCACCTGGACAGCAAAAGCGGCGCCAAAATATCCGCCGATAAAAAATCCTAATGCCAGCAGAAGCGCAACACGCAGATCGGCATGGCCCTTGCGATAGTACTCCAGAAAGGCGAGCAACCCCACCGGCGCCAGCAGCGCGCCCAGTGATGTGCCCTGCGCTTTGTACTGGTCCATGCCCAGCAGGTAAACCAGCGCGGGAATAAACAAAATGCCGCCGCCGATACCCACCACGCCGGAAATCACTCCAACCACCAGCCCGATCAACAAAATCATCCAAGTCACGCGAGACTCCCCGGGGCGCGGCCAAATTTGAGGGCCGGCCCGCTCATCCAGCGTAATTCATGAAGCGGATTTTAGGAAAAAGCGAGCCCCGTTGAAGATACGGTTGCAACCGGGTAAGTGAAAAAATATAAAATTAGTCAAAATATAGCTTGCATTTATACCACGAGTTATGGCAAAGTAATTTCTGCGTAGGAGAACGCCCGATGAAACACATAACGCAAAACTCGATGCGTAGGCTGGAGCGGCAGATCCCTTGCTGCATCGGCCGCCGGGAGCCGCTCGTCAATTACCGGTAACCCACCGGTCTCTTCATCTTACGCAAAGCGCATGAACATTAGGATTTTCCCGAGTGGTGTAGAAGACAGGTTCATCGACTCGTAACCGATAACCGTCCTGTCTCCGCTTGTTCCCTCGGGTAACTTTGGGTAAGTCTACAGGTGTGCGAGTTATGGCTCCGCAAGAGCAAGTTAGCGGCTGCCGGGAGAGTACTAACACCTGAAGCAGATTGATAAGTATGTTGTGCCGGTGGCGAAGAAGAGAGTTACTTCTTGCCACAAAGAGCAGGGTTGATGAAACCCTGTGGCGGGCCGCTTTTCGGAGCGGTTCTTCCAAACTCTTTTCGACTATTCCCCGGTGCGATTGTTGAGAGCACCATTGTTTGTTCCACTTTGACCGGTGGTGTAGGGCACGGCTACTTCTTAAGCCGAAGCGCGCGGGTTCGAATCCCGCCCGGAGCAAAAGCTCCGGTAGCTCAGCGGCAGAGCGTCGGAAAACCGTAACCGATTGTTCCCCGGTCATAACTTTCTAGACGTTGCATTATTCAAGCGTCGTCATTACCACCCAGGCCGGTGGTGTAGGCAACAGATACTTCGGGAGCGGAGAATGCGGGTTCGAATCCCGCCGCGATTGCAGTTCGCGTCGTCCAAGGCAGGACATCCGACAATGTTCTGTTGCCGCTTGTTCCCCGGCTGAACAGTTTTGCGCGTGTCAGCGAATATCAATCAACAACCACCAACAGCCTGCCGGTGGCGCAGGGCACGGGTTCATCAACGGTAGAGCGCCGCGCGAGCGGAGGTGCGGGTTCGATTCCCGCCACCAGGGAGTAATCTGGTGTAGCTCGCTCCACACAGTCCGCGTCCGATTTTTCCCCGGCAGTATTTTTGAAAGGAGGCGTCACCATGCGCCTGAACATTTTTAAGCATAAGCCGCGCCCGCGCACCCACGAGGGAGCGCCGGCCAGGGTCATCACACCGGAGCAGATGCTGCGACGTACGGTCCTCTCCTGCATGTTGTGGGAGGGGGAGTTCTACGAGGACGGCGTGCAGATTGCCGGCCGCATTCACGAACTGGTTCCGCAGGTGGCGGCTGAAAAGGTTGCCACTCTGGCCATTGAGGCTCGCGAAAAGATGAAGCTGCGCCATGCGCCGTTGTTGCTGGTGCGCGAGATGGCTCGTCTCACTACGCATCGTGAACTGGTGGCCGAGACGCTGGCGCGCGTGATTCAGCGCGCCGATGAGCTTTCGGAGTTTGTCGCCATCTACTGGGCCGGCGGGCGTCAACCGCTTTCCGCGCAGGTGAAGAAGGGACTGGCCGCCGCGTTTGGCAAGTTCGACGAGCACGCATTGGCCAAGTACGACCGGGCCGGCGCGGTTCGCCTGCGCGACGTTCTCTTTCTTTCCCATGCGCGGCCTGTGGATGAGGCGCAAGCTTCGCTGTGGAAGCGGTTGGCAGAGAACGAACTGGCCACGCCCGACACCTGGGAGGTCGCGCTCTCGGCTGCCGGTCGCGGTGAGGGCTCCGACAAGAAGGCTGTCTGGGGGCGGTTGCTGACAGAGCGCAAGCTGGGCGCACTGGCCCTTTTGCGTAACCTGCGCAACCTGTACGCTGCGGGTGTCGGTGAGGATCTGGTGCTGGCTGCTTTGGCGGAGTTGAAGACGGACCGGGTTCTGCCGTTCCGTTTTCTGGCCGCTGCGCGCAACGCTCCACAGTGGGAGGCGGCTCTGGAAGAGGCAATGTTCCGCGCTCTTGAAGGCCGTCCGGGAATGCTCTCCGGGCATACGGTTCTGCTGGTGGACATCTCCGGTTCGATGGAGACAACCATCTCCGGCCGTTCCGAGATGCGCCGGACGGATGCGGCTTACGGGCTGGCGATTCTGCTTCGGGAGATCGCGGATAAGGTGACGATTTACACCTTCTCCGATGCGGCCAAGCGGGTGCCGTCGCGGCGAGGAATGGCTTTGCGCGACGCGATGGACAAGAGCCAGCCGCACTCCGGCACTTATCTGGGTGCCGCTCTCAAGCAGATTGAGGCGGAGGTCAGCGAGAGCTGGGACCGGCTGGTGGTCATCACCGACGAGCAGTCGCACGACCAGGTCGGAGCGCCGCGCGGCAAGGGTTACGTAATCAATGTGGCCAGCAACCGCAACGGAGTGGGCTACGGTGCGTGGACGCATATCGACGGCTGGAGCGAGGCGGTAGTCGACTACATTGCCGAACTGGAAGCCGTACAGGGCGGCTCACTTGCCTGAACCGGATTAACATTCCTGTAACAATCCAAGCTGGCCGGGGAGCAATCTCCGGCCGGTTTCGCTTGTTTATTTCTAATAGAAGCTCCGCGCTCCCGCGCAAATTCACACAATGTTTGCAATTTATTTGCTTGAATCCATTAATCTGTTAATAATTCCATGCGGCCTCCGCATTTGATGGTCAACGGCCGCTGGTGAGGGCAGACCAGTTGAGCCAAACCATTTTTGTGCTGGAAGACGACACCGATATTGCGCGGCTTGTACAGCATCACCTTGAGGCGGCGGGATTTGCGGCACGCTTGTTTCAAACCCCAACCCACTTGATTCCAGACGCGGAGCGTCAGGCGCCGGCGTTGTTTCTGCTGGACATCATGGTTCCGGGCGGCGACGGGCTCGACGTTTGCCGGCGGCTGCGCAGCCATCCCGTGCTCTCCACTGTGCCGATTATTTTTCTCACCGCGCGTGCTGGCGAAAATGATCGCGTGCTGGGCCTGGAGATGGGAGCGGACGATTACATCACCAAGCCCTTCTCCACCAGGGAACTGATGGCGCGCGTGAAGGCAGTGCTGCGGCGGTTTGAGCGGCCTGAGGCGCCTTCGATTACGCGCTTTGAAGAAGTTGTTATCGACGCCAACGCAATGCAGCTGACTGTGCGGGGCGAGTTGATCGCCACCACAGCCACCGAGTTCCGGTTGCTGGACTACCTTGTTCGCCATCCAGGCCGCGTCTACAGTCGCGACCACCTGCTCGACGCGGTGTGGGGCGATGCGCGCTTTGTCACTCCGCGATCGGTGGATGTTTACGTGCGCCGCATTCGCGAAAAGATCGAGGTCGATCCGGAAAACCCGCGCTACTTGAAGACGGTGCGCGGCGCAGGCTATCGCTTCGAACTGCCAAAAAACGAGTAGGACGCTTTGAAATCAAAAGTATTTGCCAAGTTGCTCGGCATGTTTCTCCTGATTCTGCTCTTTCAGGCAGCGGCAATGGAGTTTGTTGTCCTTCCCTTTATTGCCCGCAAAGTTTTGGAGGTCCATTCCGGCAGCATCGACCCGTTTTTCGGAAAAGAGACTCTCTGGTCCGGCCTGATTGCGCTGGCCGTTGCGCTCGCGTTGGCCGTATGGGTTGCCGGCCGCATCACCGCGAAGTTGGAACAACTGGCCGTCTTTGCGCGCCGCATGGCAGACGGCGACCTGAGCGCCCGTCTTGACCGCGACGACGACGATGAATTCTACAACTTGGAGATTGCGCTCAACCAGGCCGCCGAGCGCCTGGGAAAGAGCTTTGCTGAAATTGAAAATCGCAGCCAGGAACTGGCAGACCTGCTTGATTCCATGCAGGAGGCGGTGGTCGCCATTACGCCCGAGGGACTGGTTCGCTGGTCAAACTCTCAGATGCAGCGCGTGGCGGGCATCGAGATTCGCGTGGGCCGCCAGCTGGTTCATTCTGTGCGCGATCCGGAATTGCTGGCCTGCGTAAAGGCCGCGCTGGAGCAGCGCGAGGCACAATCCGGACGCACGGCAACTCTCGCGCCGGGCCGAACCTTTGAGATTCATGCTGTCCCCATGACCACCGGCGGCGCGCTCGCAGTGCTGCATGACATCACCCGCATTGAAGCCGCTGAAAATTCACGCCGGCAATTTGTCGCCAACGTCAGCCACGAGCTGCGTACCCCGCTGACATCGATTCAGGGCTATGTTGAAACGCTGATGGATGATCCGAATCCGCGCCGGGAAACCAGCGTAGAGTTTCTCGGCATCGTACTCAAAAACGCTACCCGCATGAACCGCATCACCGAGGATCTGCTTGCCCTGGCCAGCGTGGAGAGTCCGGATTACAAACTAGCTTTACACGCTGTGCGCGCGAGTGCGCTGGTTGACGACGCTCTTAATTCCATGGGCGGCATGGTGGTTGATTCCGGCGTGGTGCTGGAGCCGGCCTGTGCTACGGACGCGCTTGTTCTGGCCGATTCCGACGCAATGAACCAGGTCTTTGGAAATCTGGTCGAAAACGCCCTCCGCTATGGCAAGGCCGGCAAGCGAATTGTGGTTGGCGCTCGGCTGCTGGAGTCGGAGGTCGAGTTCACTGTGCAGGACTTCGGCCCCGGCATCGCCTCCGAACACCTCAACCGCATCTTCGAGCGGTTTTACCGCATCGACAAGGCTCGCTCCCGCGAGTCGGGCGGCACGGGGCTCGGGCTGGCTATCGTGAAGCACATCGTGATGGCCCACGGCGGCCGCATCTGGGCGGAGAGCGAATTGGGATTTGGCGCAACGTTTCATTTCACCCTGCCGCTGGCCCATAGCGCACAGTAGCGCTGGATTCCGCACCGTGACTGGGAACTGATTTGTAATGAATTGTTTTTGGGAAAATCGCGGCCGGAAAGAGTGGTGAGCTCGGTGCGGTTCGAACGCACGACCCACGCCTTAAAAGGGCGTTGCTCTACCTGCTGAGCTACGAGCTCGATCAAGGCCGCTATATCCAAATTATCACAGAGGCAGGCCTGTTGCACGATTGATGGACCCGAGCGCGTAGGAACGGGCTCAGATGCGTCGCGCCGACTTCTCCGGTTGCATGGGGACCACCTGCACCGTGACATCGCGGATCTCGGAGAGAAAGCGGTTGAGCACCGAGCCGCGCAGCAGAATATCCCAGCGCGACCGGACCGACTGGCCAAAAACGACATGGGAGATGCTCTCCTGCTGGGCAAAGCGGATGAGGGCGTCGGCGACGTTGTGGTCGGTAAGTGAAACCACCTGTGCGCCCAGATCGCGGGCCATGCGCTGATACTCCTCAAGGCGGTGATAGGTTTCGGGATCGCCAAGGCCTTTGTCGTCAGGACGGGCGACGTAGACCGCATACCAGTTGGTAGCCAGGCGTCCAGCCACGCGAGCGCCCACGCGCAAAAGCCGCTCTGTGCCGGGCCGCGCACTGAGGCAGACCATAACCTTTTCAGGGATGGGCGCCTGCTCCAATCCCTGATTGCGGCGATACTGGGAAGCCTGATTGCCAACCTGCTCGGCGGTGGTGCGCAAGGCCAGCTCGCGCAGCATGTTCAGATTGCCTTTGCGGAAGAAGTTGGCCAGGGACTGCTCGACTTTCTCGGCGGCGTAGATTTTTCCCTGGCGCAGGCGGGATCGCAATTCGTCCACGGTCACGTCCACGTTGACCACTTCGTTGGCCCGCTTGAGAAAGTTGTCAGGGACGGTCTCGCGAATGATGGTGTTGGCGGAGCGGTTGACGGCGTCATTCAATGTTTCGAGGTGCTGGATGTTGACCGCGGTCATCACGTTGATGCCGGCGTCCAGCAACTCCAGCACGTCTTCGTAGCGTTTGCGGTTTTTGCTGCCGGGAACATTGGTGTGGGCCAGCTCGTCCACAATGACGGTTTGCGGATGGCGGGCAAGGATGGCGTCCACGTCCATCTCCCTGAGGTTGACACCGCGGTAAGAAATCACGCGCTGGGGTACAATTTCGAGGTCGCGGACGCGGTCCTCGGTCTCCTTGCGCCCGTGGAATTCAACCAGGCCGATGACCACATCGATGCCCTGCTGGTGCTTCATGTTGTAGGCGTCGTTAAGCATGTCATAGGTCTTGCCCACCCCTGGCGCCGCGCCGATGTAGACGCGAAGGCGGGCGGGTTCCTGCTGTCGCTCCAATTGAATTTCCGGCATGACCTTAGCCCTCCTCGGCGGGGTAACGGATTTCATCGATGACCGCTACGGGAAGAGTGAAGCGGAAGGTGGTGCCGTGGTCCAGACGGCTTTCAACGGCGATTCGCCCGCCCAGCGACTCGACCAGACGGCGAACCAGCGCGAGGCCAAGTCCGGAGCTTTTTTCAGAAAAGGAATTGAAGCGGTCGAAGACGGTGCCCAATCGGTCTGCCTCGATGCCGCATCCGCTGTCACGAGCCGTGAACTGGACAAAATCCTTGATCTCTTCGGCCGCCAGCAGAATCTCGCCCTCTGGCGGCGTGTAGCGAATCGCGTTTGACAACAGATTGTCCAGGATGGACCGCACCGCGCGCCGGTCGGCAAGCACAAATGAGAGATCGGCGTAGGCCGAGACATCGATGCGAATGTGCTTTTGAGCCGCGTCATCGCAGAAGCGGTCGCGGGCTTCGTTCAATGCCGCGGACGGGCGCATGCGTTCCAGCTTGAATTGGCGTCGGCCTGCGTCTAACTCGGCAACTTCAATCAGGTCGCCCATCAGGTCGTCCAGCTTTTCACTCTCGTGGCTGGCCGCGGCAACAAGCTCTGCCTGCAAGGGCAGCAGTTCTCCGCTGAAGCCCTGGCCCAGTGCGTAAAGGCCGCGGCGCAACTGAAGCAGCGGGTCGCGCAGCTTGCGGCTGGCCACGCTGATGAACTGCGTTTTGAATCGGTCGGTGTCTTGCAAACTGGTCACATCTTCCAGCGTGGTCACCGAGCCCAGCAGCCTTCCTTCCGAGTCGCGCATGGGTGTGGTGCGCAGCCGGTAGCTGCGCTCCTTTTTGCCAATGCGCATGGGCAGCATTGACGCCTCGTCCTCCGCGGCCACCGCCTTCTGCATCGAAACGGCGTCGCGGATAGCACTCAGAATTTTGTCGCCGCCGGGAGTGCTGATCAGAGCCATGCGATCCGTGGCGGCGTCGCCCAGCAACTCGGTTGCGGCCTGGTTCACCTTGAGCACGTGTCCCTTGCCGTCGGTAACAATGATGGGCTCGAAGATGGATTGCAGCACAGCGTCAGAGAGTTGAAACTCCATTTGCCGCCGCCCGGCGTCTGAATCGCGCAACTCGCGCAGCCGCACCGCGATGCGGTTCATTTCAGCAGCTATCACGCCGATGCTGTCGCGGCTGCTCCACTCCACGCGGTGTTCCAGATTGCCCTGTGCAATTCTGCGTGCGTCGCGGGCCAGCCGGCGAACGGGCCGCAGTGCAAAGAAGACGGTCCCCACTGCGATCACAACCACCGCAGTCAAAATCAGGAGAGCCAGGCCGAGTTGTCCCGATGCCGCGAGGGATCTGTGAGTGGCCAGTACAAGGCTTGCCGTGAGTCCGGAGATTAATGTGCAGCCGAGAATCAGTCGCTGGGTAAGATTAAGCATGAACCGGTCTCCAGCCGGAAAAACAGCAACTTCTCCATTCTCGCGGATACACCCTCATTGCGCAAAACGCGGAAAATGCAATTCAGAAGCGGATTACGGTATTCGGCACACCGCCAGCAAGCCGTTATGCCATTCGCAGGCCAATCCAGCCGGCTGGGGGTAGGCAACCAGCACCCAGTTGACGCCAAATTGCGCCTTCAGCCGTTCGAAATCGGCAAGTTGGAAATGAGGCCAACCCGCCTGTGCCTGAACCTGCTTTTCCCAGACCACGCCCAATTCTGGAATCTGCGTAACCACCGCCGTGTCTTTGATGTCATCGGCCAGGCTGCTGCGCTCGGCCAGCGCGCGGAAGTTGTGATAGTCCTCCCCCGGCGCAGCCAGATACTCCGGATCAACGGCAAAATAAGCACCCACCGGCGTGTTCAGACGAATCCATGCAAAGGACTGAAGCCATGGATTGGCCGGCGCGCGCCCCGGCAGTTCCAAATGCTGGCTTCCGCTGAACTGCACTCGCTGCGCAATAAACATGCCCGCATTGAAAGCCACAAGAAAGATTGCCCAGCGCCAAAGACTGGACTTGAGCAGGTATTTGCCCAGCAGGCAACCGCCCGCCAGGGCCAGGAAAACGTAAACCAGTTGAAGAAAACGCATCGGTTGCAAGGGCGCCAGCCGGATAAGGGCAGGGAATCCCAACAGGATGATGGCCACTACCAGTTGAAAGACTCCGTAAAAAAAGACAGCCAGCGCGAAGCGCGCTAGCAGCGTCTCGCCACGCTTTCGTGCAAAGCGCCACAGCAACCAAAAGAGAACCAGAGGCGCCCACGCTCCCATCCACTCATACCATGTCCATTTGAAGAGAAAAAAGTATGTGCGCGTGCCCAGCGCAGCTCGCCATGCGGGGGTGGGCGGCTCAAAGACCCAGCCCAAAGGAACCAGCGCGGCTGCGGCAGAACTATCTCCAACTTTGTGCCGATGCTGCATCCAGAGATGCACCGGCTCGTACAGAGCGATGATTAGGAAAAAGCAAAATGAGATTCCCAGTGCGCCCATGATTGGATGCAGCAAAAACGCCAGCAGCAGCAGCGGCGCTGCCTGCCATTTTCTCTCTGCCAGTATGCGTGACGCCGCCAGAAGAATGATGGCCGTGGCCAGATTGCGCGGGTGCAGATGCTGATCCAGCACAAACAACGCGGTTCCGGCCACCGGCAGCGTAAACATGGCGGTCACCATGGCCACGCCGGCCCACTGCGCGCGTGCGTCGTCAAAGAGCCTGCGCGCAATCATCCAGCATCCGAAAACGATAAGGGCGATGGACGCAAACTGAAAAAGCAGCTCCGCGTAAGCCACTGGGATTCCGGTTCCGCGCACAAACCCTGCGACTATCCTGGCAAATAAACTTGCCTGTAACTGAAGTTGAAAAAAAACGGCATTCCTGGGGTAAAGAGAGGGATTCAGATTGGCTTTCACGGCAGTCAAATAGACGCCGTCGTCTTCCATGCCGGGGTGGTAGCCCATCACTGCCAGGCCGAGCGTTGCAAAGAACAATGTCAGAAAAAAGTTGACCGGAAAGTAGCGTTTCAAACGGGTGAACCCCATATACTTAGACGCAGAATGTCCTCTTGATTTGTAGCTTCATCCTACACGCCATCAGAAGGGGCGGGCAATGCAACAACAACTTGCTTCAGTGCCTAAGGAGCACAGCCGGGAAAAACTGGCGCTGACCATCCCCACCCTGCGCGAAGCAGCCAATATCGGTGGGTTGCTGGATCACCTTCGCGCCGTGCTTGATCCAGTGGGAATCGACTACGAAATTCTGGTTGTCGATGACGATAGCCGGGACGGAACCGAGGAGATCGTCTCCGCCCTCAGCCAAAAAGATCCGCGCGTCCGCATTTTGATTCGCAAAGGAGAGCGCGGCCTGTCTGGGGCAATTCTTTACGGCTGGCGCCATACAGACGCGTCGATTCTCGGCGTGATGGACGCCGACCTGCAGCACCCCCCGGAGTTGCTGCCCAGCTTGATCTCCGCCATTCTGGCAGGCAACGACATGGCAATCGGCAGCCGCTACACCGCGGGTGGCGAGGTGGGCAATTGGAATCCAATCAGAAGGCTGCTCTCCACCGTTGCTGTTTGGGCTACCTGGCCCATTCAGCGGCCCGGCATTCGCGCGCATGACCCAATGACCGGCTTCTTCCTGGTTCGCCGCGAGTGCGTTGACGGAATCGCCTTCCAGCCCACCGGCTTCAAGCTGCTGCTGGAGATTCTGGTTCGAGGGCGGCTTCATTCAGTCAAAGAAGTTCCGCTCTCCTTCCGCCTCCGTTCCCAGGGCGCGAGCAAGGCCAACTTCAAAGTGGGCTGGGATTATGCCAAACTGCTGGCGCGGCTCTATGCGGTGAGATTTGGATTTGGCAAATAGGCCGGTAATTTCAAAACTTGGGCGCCCCATCCTGGGGAGATTTTGTTTTTGTCGCAAGGGTAAAAAAGCAGGATGCGAATTGCATCGGCTTTACAGCGCCGGCAACATCATGCGCAGTACCAGAAACCCGGCCACTCCGGCAAAAAATACCAGCGCCATGCGAATTCCCGGTTCGCGGTTGACTTCGGGGACTAGGTCGGTTGCTGCCACATAAATCGCAACGCCGGCCGAGATCGGCAATCCGTAGAGCACCAGGCTCGGAGCCAGCCCAATCACCAGCACACCGGCCAATGTGGCTGCCGCTAATGCCACGGCAGAATAAAAAGCCGCTGCCCGGCTGCGTCCGCTGGCCATCATGACGGATGCCATGGTAAAGCCCTCCGGCGCCTTGTGGAGAAAGATCGCCAGAAAGATCAGCCAGCCCAGCCAGTTTGAAACAACAAAACCCGAGCCAATGGCCACGCCGTCAAAGAGCGCATGGACGCTCAGTCCGGCCAGCACCGAATTGCCCGTATGCCGCGAGACAAACTCGCCGGTATGCGTCTCCTCGCCGTAGTGGAAGTGAGCGTTGATGGTGTGTTCCAGTAGATGCACCATGCAATAGCCGCACATGATGAGGACCGGCCCCAGTCGCGGGCTCTGGCGCAGGCCTTCGGGCATCATCTCCAGCAGCGCTGTAGCCATCAGGAATCCCGCGCCCAGCGCGACAAAATAGCGCAGGTAGCGCTCCACGCCCCTGGCGCGCACCAAGACAAATCCGCCGGCCACGTCGGCCAGCGCGGCAATCGCGCCGAGAATGAGAGAGATTTTCAGCAATGCGCATCCTTTTCTACGTGCAACGGGTCGTGTTTTGAAAGGGCACGACTTCAGTCGTGCCGAAAAGTGTCACAGAACTCATCGGGGCTTTAGCCCCTGAGGGATCGGATACTAAGGTCCCTCATGATCCTCACTCACATCGGTTCTCATTAGGCGGTCATTGTTGTCAAATTGGAAGATGATAAGACAGTTGGTTGTGGTCCATCCCCACCTGGAATCGGGGACAGTAGCAAGAATGAAATTGCCAGCCATTGCATCCTTGTGATATTCACCGTGTTCAATCTTTCGTTCGCTCAAATATTTGAGAACTTGCACGGGCGTCGATTGCATCGGAACAGCCTTTGCCAAACTTTGTCCCAAAACTTGTGGATCAGGTTTCTGGCCGCACCCGTAGATCAGCAAGCAGGAAAAGACACACAATAGCCGGAGAGCCATCAAAGCCGACACACCATGATTTCTATGTGTTCGCATTGAACCGCCCCTCAGGGGCTAAAGCCCACAACTATCGTTGGACCATCCAGCGGCACGGCTAAAGCCGTGCCCTTTCAAAGCATTCATATCATCGTTTGCTACAAAATCACCCGCTGTGCCGGATGTGCATCACGTCGCCATCCTGCACCACGTACTCCTTGCCTTCCAGACGCAGAGTGCCTTTGCTGCGCGCCGCGGCCTCAGAGCCGGCGGCCAGCAGCGCATCCCAGCGAATCGTCTCGGCGCGGATGAAGTGATGCTCCAGGTCAGAGTGAATCGCTCCGGCTCCTTGCGGCGCCTTGGAGCCTGCGGGAATCGTCCAGGCGCGGCACTCGTCCTCGCCGGCGGTGAAAAAGCTGATCAGTCCCTGCAACTCGTAGCTCTTGCGAATCAGCCGCACCAGGCCGCTCTCATGCAATCCATAGCTCCCGAGAAACTCCGCCGCTTCCTCGTCGTCCATCTCCGCCAGCTCGGCCTCCACTTTGCCGCAGATGGCGGTGGCTCCAGCGTTGGGTCGGTGCGCAACCTCGTCCAGTTTGAAGCGGCTCACCGCGGCTTCCAGGTCGTCGCCAAGCGTGGTGCTCTCGCCGATGTTGAGAGCGTAGAGAATCGGTTTTTGCGAGAGGAACATAAATCCCCGGATGAGCTTCTTTTCCTCGGGCGTCATCTCCAACTCACGCAGCGGAATCTCTTTTTCCAGTGCTTCTTTGGAACGCAGCAGCAGCGCGTGCTCATGTTCCAGATCGTTGGTGCGGCCCTTTTTCAAATCCTTCTCGACACGTTCAATTCGCTTTTCCACCTGCGTCAGATCGCTGATCATCAGGTCAAACTCGACGCTTTTGATGTCGCGCATCGGGTCGATAGGACCAACGTGCGGAATTGAATCGTCCTCGAAGGCCCGCAGCACATGAATCAGAGCGTCCACGTTGCGCAGGCTGGTGAGAAACGCCGTTTCCTTTAGCGCCTCTTGCCCAATTGCGGCCACATCCACAAACTCCACGGATGCATAAGTGGTCTTCTTCGGCGAATAGAGCGCCGAGAGTTTGTCCAGCCGCTCGTCGGGGACCCGTGCCACGCCGATGTGTTCCTGGCGCGAGTGGCCCCGCTCTTCGAGCTTGGCCTTGGTCAGAATCTTGAAAAGCGATGTCTTACCCACCTGCGGCAGGCCGATAATGCCAGTCTTCATATGCGTCCTATGGTGCTCCCGATAGTAATAAAGCGCACCGGGGAGCCTCTTCGATGATACAAGACAGGAATCAGGGGTCAGGGAACAGTTAACCCACTCCTTACCCGATTCGCTAGCCTGTTTCCGGCAAATGAACGAGAAGCCACAAATTCAAAGCGGCAATGGATTCTTTATTCCTAACTTTTCCCCGTCTCTGCCTTGGTCACAAAAACCACGGTCGCCAGTCCCATCAGCAGGATGATTCCTTCCACCAGCACGCTGCGGTGATGCAGCCTGTTGAAGTCAATGCGGTTGGGGTTGGCGGGGTCCGCCGCGTCGATAGCTCCGCCCGCGGTGATGCGGTCCCGCTCCATTGCCGGTGTTATTCCAAACTGCGAGTAGACGGTAAAGCCGATTGCCAGCACTAACAGGCCCATTGGAGCCGTCACCGCGCGCGCTTTATAGATGCCCCAGGCCGGAGCCAGCGCCAGCAAAGCCATCGTCACCATTGCCGAAACCAGCCCCACGCCGTGCAGAATGCGCAGCAGGCTGCCGACGATTGTCCCCGCTGTGTGTGTGTCCGGCCGCAGCGTTTGAAACGTAATGGCCGCCACGATGGGGAAGAACATCTCGGCGCCCAGCCATACGATCAGCGCGAGATAGAGAAGCGTGCGGAAGAAAGTTTTCATGGTTGAAGAATACAAGAGAGCAGGGAAGAGGGAAACCCCGTCAGGCCTGCCTTCCCCCGTTTCGCTCCAGCGGTGTTGGAACTTTAACGTAGGCCATTCCCGCTGCGGTTGCCGACTCAATCCCCAGATCGGTATCTTCAAAAACCAGGCAGTCGGCAGGCGCAATGCCCAGCCTTTCAGCGGCCAGCAAAAAGCCATCCGGGGCCGGCTTGCCGCGTTGATAGTCTTCCGCGGAAACAATGGTGTCGAACCTGTCCAGCAATCCAAGCACGCTCAGCGAGCCCACAACAGAATCGCGCGTGCTGCCTGAAACCACGGCAAAGGGAATCCTGCCATGTTCCGACTCAATGTGCTCCAGCACCTCAGGAACCGCCTTGAGTTCAGGAAGCTGTGCGATGTAGAGATTTTCTTTCCGCCTGGCGGTGGCCTCGATGGGCATCTCAATTCCGTGGATCTCGTTCAGGTCGGCAATAATTTTCCGTACTGGCTTGCCGCCCCAGGAATAGAACAGCTCCTCGGCATATTCGCAGTTCCAATCAGCCAGCACTGCTTTCCAGGCGTTGTAGTGCAGGGGCATGGAATCGGCAATAGTGCCGTCGCAATCGAATAGATAGGCTCGGAAGTCGCCCGCGGGCAGTTTTAGTTTCATGCCGAGCAACCGCCTTCGCCGGGTTTTGTCGGTTCCATGCGGAGAGCGTTGTTGAAGCGGTTGAAGTAGTTGAAGAGGCCGATGGCGCAAAGCAACTCGACAATTTCGCCTTCCGAGTAAAATCCGCGCAACTCGGCAAATTGCTCGTCAGAAACAGAATTGGCATCCCGAGTGACGGTTTCAGCCAACCGCAGGGCGGCCTTCTCGGCGGGGGTAAAATCCTCGCGCTGCGGCCAGTCAGCCAGGTGCGCGAGTTGCTCATCGGTCCAGCCCAGCCCTTTGGCCAGAATGGTGTGGCTGGCAAGGCAGTAGGGCGTCACATTCACCTGGCTGGTGCGGACGATGATTAACTCCTTTAATTTGGCAGGAACCGTGCCAGTGGTGAGCACCGCGCCAAAATGCGCCTGCATGGTTGCAAAAATCTCCGGCCGGTGGGCCATCACGCGGAACATGTTGGGCACATTGCCACGCAGGGCAAATATATTGTCGTAGAGCGCCGCCA
>Ga0316217_10002610_pt1 | contig 21478 bp, 17 predicted proteins | sample 1anoAmetaG_FD_203633 | JGI IMG/M metagenome (GOLD analysis project Ga0316217, IMG submission 203633) | Freshwater microbial communities from Trout Bog Lake, Wisconsin, USA - 1anoA | ecosystem: Environmental > Aquatic > Freshwater > Lake > Hypolimnion/Profundal zone | place: USA: Wisconsin...
TGTAGGCCGCCTCGCTGGAGATCGATCCCAATTCGAGCGAGGCGGCCTACATGCTTTCGCGAGCGCTCAAGAGCAGCGACCCCAACGAATCCAAGCGGCTCAAGGAGCACTTCGATGCGCTGCGCCAAAAGAACGCGGCGGTCGAGCGCAGCAAGACGCTGGGGAACCAAGCCTACAGCGCATCGAGGGAGCAGGATTGGACGAAGGCCGCGAGTCTCTACAGAGAGGCCCTGGAAAGCTGCGGAGAATGCGAGATTCAGGCCGCGCTGCGCAAGAATCTGGGCTTGGCGCTATGCAGGGCGGGGAACTTGCAAGAGGGACGCAGCGAACTGCACAAGGCGCTCGAGCTCAATCCCAACGATCCCGACGTGGTGAAGGCGCTTTCGATCCTGGAGCCGAATTGATCGCACGGAGCGCGTGCGTTGCGCCATTGCCTGGAGCCTTTTCCGCATCGCAAACAGGAGATTCATGGGCGCCGAGAAAATCCTGTGTGCGATGCGGTAAGCGATAGAGGTTGCTTCTCGCGCCTGCCGCAATCACGATAGCGGGCGCCGGCTCAACGCCGATTAGTGAATGTATCCTGTCAGCTTCACTACATAGGCATATTTGCCGGGCAACGTTGCGGGCAACTCGATACGCAACTCGGCGCCGGCAGCTTTGGCGGCCAACGGTTTGGCATCGCCCAACAATTCCGCCTTGACATTGGGCGCAGCCAGCGCCGGCACGGTTACAGTGCGCGCCTTGGGTTCGCCCAGCAAGGTAACAAACAGGTCTGTGCCTTTGCGGGTGAAGCGCAGGTCGTCGCCTTCCAAGCTCTTGGCATCGGCCTTCGTCCATGGCGTGGTGTCGTAGATCGCTTCGCCGTTCTGCCGAAGCCATGCACCGATCGCTTTCAGGCGATCCAACTGGACGGAGGGAATCGTGCCATCGGCCTCCGGGCCCACGTCGATCAGCAGATTGCCGTTCTTGCTCACCACATCCACCAGCAGAGCAACCAGATCGGCCGAGGAAATCGTCTCAGCCTCGCCCTCGGCGCGGTTGAATCCGAAGCTCCGCCCCAGTCCCCGGTTCTCTTCCCATTTCTTCGTCGAGATGGCATCGAGTTTGCGGAACTCCTGTGTGGCGAAGTCCGTATGCGCAATGCCCATGCGGTCGTCGACCACGCCATCGGGCACGGCGTTGTAGTAGTCGGCCTCCACTTGCATCGGTTTGCCCGACTTGGGCCAGTCGATATCGTTCCAGAGCAAAGCTGGGTGGTAGCGATCCACCAATTCATGCATCTGCGCAATGACATAGTTGCCATACGCTTCGCTTTGCGGCTTGATCTTCTCGTAGTCCTCATTCTTTTGCACGGGTCCCGGCAGGAAGGTCCAATCAAAGCCGCCGGAGTAGTACACGCCCATGCGAATCCCTCTCTTGGTCACCGCTTGCGTCAGTTCGCCCACGATGTCGCGGGTGGAATGCAGACTGCTCCCGGAGAGCTTGGGATTGATGACGGCCGTGGGCCACAATGAGTATCCATCGTGGAACTTGCTGGTGAGCACCACATAGCGAGCGCCGGCCATTTGGAAGACGCCGGCCCACTGCTCCGGATTCCACTTCTGCGTCGCGCGATCGAAGGCTGGAATGAAGTTTTCATAGTAGCCGTAATCGGCGCCGTAGTGCGCGCGATGATAAGCCTGCGTGGGCGAGCCGTCGATGCGCATCACGTTGTAATACCACTCCGCATACGGATTGTTACGGATGAAATCCGTAGAGTCGAAGTCGTGATCGGGATGGCTCAACGGCGCCCAGCCGGGCACCGAGTACGGGCCCCAGCAAACGAAGATGCCGAATTTCGCGTTGCCATACCACTCGGGCAGCGGATGCCGATTCAACGAGTCCAGCGTTGCCTCGTATTGGATGGGCGCCTGCGCGGAACTCACGGCTGCCTGACCGAAGACAATACTCATGAAAAGGGCAAGAAATGCGAACTTGCGCATGGTTCTCCTTTTTGTGGCTGCCTGGCCGGCGCTTGCCCCCAGACAAAAACGGGTTTGCGAGACTCTGCGACCATCCCTGGAGAAGCTGCCTGCGAGGGACGGCCGGAGCGTTCATGGTTCATCGCCTCGCAGGCTCTCCACGTACGTTGCCGATCTACGCTACTCCGAGAATCCGTAGCGCGAAGGCATGTTCGCCTCTTTGTTGAGGGGGCAACTGAACCGCGAGGCCGCCTGTCGTCTGCGTGAAACTCAGGCTATCTCCGCCGTCGAGCAGGTTTACCGAATGAACCGGAGTGCCGGCCAGCGAGCGAATGAGCAGTTTACCCGACGCCGGCCACGCCAGCGCAAACGCGAACAGCGAACCGCCTTTTACCGTGAAGCGGATGTCCTCGGCGCTGTAGCTCAACTTGCCTTCGTTGAACATGGCGCCGCTTGGTCCCTGCCGGCCTTCGCCGTAGACCTTCCAGGGCCGCGTGCCGTAGATCGCCTCGCCGTTGACGGCCATCCATACCGCAAGGCTGGCCAGGATCGCCTCTTCCTTGGCATCGAGCGTGCCGTCGGCCCGCAACGGAAAATTCAGCAGCAGATTGCCGTTCTTGCTGACGATGTCGATGAGCATCTGGATGACCGTCGTGGGAGTCTTGTAGACGATGTCGCGCTTGTAGTACCAGTCGCCCACGCAGGTGTCGGTCTGCCACGGGTCCTGGCGGATTGCGTCGAAGACCCCGCGCTCCATGTCCCGCACGCACATGCCGTCGGCAAACTGACCGCCGTCGTCGGCCTTCTTGCAGTTGTAGACGGCCTCGAGATTTCCAATGCGCCGCGCGTTTGAATTGTAGAAATGCGCCAGCAACTCGCGGCCGTACTTGCCGAAGGGAAGGCTGCCGTCGCTGTAAAGAAGGTCGGGATCGTAACTGTCCACAAGGTCCTTGATGCGATTGAACCACTCGATCTGAAAGGACTCGGGCGCATTGCGATACCACGGGTCGTGCTTCGGCTGCGCATTGCCGGTGTGATACAGCTCGTCGTAGGCCGGGTTCGCGCCGTCGTAAGGAACGCCCGCCAGCGGGCCGGTGGAATCGGAGAGCTTGCTTACGCCAAACCAGTTCCAACTAGCGGCCAGATGCTCGGTGACGCCGAAGCGCAGGCCATGCTGGCGGGCCACATCGCGCCAGGTTCCGATAATGTCCTTCTTCGGGCCCATCTTGACGGAGTTCCAGCCGTGAAACTTCGAGTTCCAGCAATCGATGTTGTCGTGATGTTGCGCGATGGCGCAGAAGTACTTGGCGCCGGCCTTCTTGTAGAGTCCCATCAGGCGATTCGGGTCCCAGTTCTCGCCCTTCCACAGCGGCACCAGATCCTTGTAGCCCATCTTGGAGGGGTGTCCATAGGTCTTGAGATGGTGCTCGTACTGCTCATGCCCTTGGATATACATGTTGCGTGCGTACCAATCGCCCATCTCGGGGACAGCTTCCGGTCCCCAGCAGGCCCACATGCCCAGTTTGGCATCGCGAAACCAATCGGGAGTCCGGTACTTTGTCAAGGACTCCATGTCCGGGGTGAAAAGCGGCGCGTTCTGCCGCACTTCGGCCTTGGCCAATGCGGCCATGCCGGCTGCTCCAGCCAATGCTACGAATTCTCTTCTGGTGAACTTCATTGCTTGGAATCCTCTCTGTTGAAGGTGAGGTGGTTAGCGGGGCGACTCAAGGCTCGACGGCCGCCGCACACTCCTCAACGCACGGAGTCAACTCCGCGACCGGCGCGCCGGTGCGCAAAGAACGAATAGCACCCGATGTAGGCGTATCCCAGCAGCGGTATGCAATAGGCAAACGCGATGTTCTTGGTTAGGTCGGCGATGATGCCCATCAAAGGAGTCAGCACCGCCCCGCCGATGATGGCCATCACGATCAGCGACCCGCCCACCTTCGAATCCGCTCCGAGCCCTTGCACGCCCAGGGCGAAGATGGTGGGATACATCAACGACATGAAGAAGCTGGTGAGGAAGAGCGTCCACACGCCGCCCCAGCCGGGATGAAGGACGGCGAAGCAAACGAAAACGATGTTGATGGCGGCATAGATAGTCATCAGCGTGGTCGGGCGCACATATTTCATGGCCGCTGCCGAGCTGAACCTGCCGATGCCGAACATGGCCAGCGTGCCGGTTAGGAAGTAGCCCGCCATCTTCTCCGACTGTCCCGTGTAGTCCTGGATGTATTGGATGAAGTAGCTCCAAGTTCCCACCTGCGCTCCAACATAGAAGAACTGAGCCAGAACCGTTAGCATCAGATGCCTGTTCCCCAGCAATCGCCCGATGCCCGCGGTGTGCCCGGTAGCGGCGTCCTTCTCATCCTTCAATACGGGAAACGGCGTCCTCCAAATGACGAAGGCGAACAGAAAAGCCACCAGCCCCAGGACAATATATGGTTGCACCACGCGCAGCGTCTCGAAGTGCAGGTAGGCCTCGTACTGGTGGCTGGCCTGTAACTTGGAGACCGACGCGGCGCTCAATTCCACCCCGGAAAAAATGAAGGCGGTTCCAATCAGCGCTCCGGCGATGGACCCGAGCGGGTTGAACGCCTGAGAGAAATTCAGACGGCGCTCTGAAGTTTCGGCGGATCCGGAAAGCGCGATGAATGTATTCGAGGCGGTTTCAAGAAAAGCGAGGCCGCTGGCCATGACGAAAAGAGCAAAAAGAAAGAAGGAGTAGCGGCCCACCATGGCCGCCGGCCAGAAGAGAAACGTGCCCAGGCCGAAGAGGATCAGCCCGGTCATGAAGCCGATCTTGTAGCCGACCTTGCGCATATATAAAGCCGAAGGAAGCGCCAGCAGAAAGTAGCCCATATAGAAGGCCGACTGAACCAGTCCGGCCTGAAGACGGCTAATGGCAAAGGACTTCATGAACTGCCGAATGAGGATGTCGTTGAGATTGTTGGGCACGCCCCAGAGGAAGAAAAGCGCGGTTACCAAGATGAAAGGAATCAAGGCCGGCGATGCAAAGAGCGGCTTGGGGCTGGAGGAACTGGGCTTTGCGCCGTGGGCGATATTCGTGTTCGGCATGACGGATTCAACGACCTTCCCGGAACGATTGATCGCAATACGTTCTCTTCACTAGTCTCTGTTGCGCCCGGCACGGCGTTGAAGAAGACGGCGTCCGGAAAATGTTCGAGCGATGCGTGACGCTGGCGCCCGAGCTGTTCGAGGAAGACAGTATGCCGGCGAGTGTCAAGCGCCGCTAGCATACTGTTTTCAAACAGGTAAGCGTATTCCAATGGACCCGCTAAATCCAATTAGACGGCGATCCATTCCCCGTCCCGCCGAACGCGCGGGGCGCCCTCTCTACCGGATGGCCTTCTCCGCGGCAAAGCCGCCGGCCTGAATCCCGGCCGGAGAAAGGGAAACAGGGCGCGCAATCGCGAAAGACATCTTGTGAACGAGTGTACTACGTAATCGATAAAGAACAGGATACTAAAATGCTAAGGAAACAAATAATTTGTTGACAACGATTAGCGTAATCGATAAAGTGTGGGGCAATGAGATTCGCGAACGCTACGAGCTCCGTGGCGGGAGGGTTCTCGAGGCCAGAACAACCGGTAATCAGGAAAAGAGGGAAAAAGTGAAGAAAAATCCAGCGCGTTCGTTTTACGCGGAAAACGCTTTCCATTCGTGGCGCATGCTTGGCGCATTTTGGAGAAGGCAACAAGGCATCGAGGGCTTTGTGCTGGGAGTGTTGCTCCTGGCTGTCATGGCCGTCTCGGCGCACGCCCAAACCTCCCAAGCTTCGATTCGCGGCACCGTCCACGACAGCTCCAACGCCGTAATCGTCGGCGCCAAGCTCAGCCTGGTCAACGTCAATACCCACGTTACCAGCGAGACCACCACCAACAGCGCGGGCGATTACCTTCTCCTGAATATCAACCCCGGCACCTACACCCTGGAGGCCGTCAGCAAGGGCTTTATCTCCCAAAAGCTGAAGCCGTTCGTGTTGCAGGTCAACCAAACCAGTACCCTCGATTTTGCCCTGACGGTCGGCGGAATGGACACCGTTGTCCAGGTAGAAGCGGTCGGCAACCAGATCGAGGCCTCCACCACCGAATTGGCCATGACGCTTGAAGCCAAGCAAATCGCCGACCTGCCCCTCGACGGTCGCAACTTCACCGAGCTGTTCGTGGCGGCTCCCGGCGTTTCGCCCATCGTAGTGGGCGGCAGCCAGACCATGAGCTACACCACCGCCATCGGCCCATCCATGATTCCGTCCTTCAATGGTCAAACCAACCGCAGCGATCTGTTCCTGGTCGACGGCATTCTGGACGTCGAGACCTTCGGCAACGCCTTCGCGGTGCAACCGGGCATCGACTATATCGAGAACATGAAGCTGGAATCGCATAACGACTCCGCCGAGTTTGGCGGCAGCACCGGCGGCACCATCAACGTCTCCACCAAGGGCGGCACCAACACCCTGCACGGTGCTGCTTGGGAGTTCAACAAGACCCCCTCAATGCAGGCGTTGGCCTATTTCACGCCCAAGGGCCAGGCTCGGACTCCGTTTACCCAGAACCAGTGGGGCGGAACCTTGGGCGGCCCGGTCGTCATTCCCAAGCTCTACCATGGAAAGAACAAGACGTTCTTCTTTGGAGGCTACGAAGACCTCCGCTACTCCGGCCCTGGAACTTGGAACGCATTGGTTCCCACCGCGGCCGAACTTTCGGGCGATTTCACCGCCGATGCTCCCATCTACGACCCCACCACCACTACCTGCGATGTCAATTTGAAGTGCACCCGCCAGCAGTTTTCCTACCAAGGGGTCTTGAACAAGATCGATCCTGCCCGCATTGCCCCGGGCAACGTGTATTATGCTCAGCACATCTGGCCTGCGGTTACGGCAGGCTCCAATGCGGGGTCGAACACCTACCAGACCGCGCCCAACACGCAGGATCTCTACACCTTCGATGCCCGCGTCGATGAGAACCTCGGCGCCAACAATGCTGTCTTCTTCCGCTACATGGCGCTGAAGGGGAATACGACCAGCGGCCGCAGCCAACTCCCGTTGGTCGCCTCCACGGATGCCTATTCGTATGTGGGCAGCTACACGCACACCTTCAGCGCGGCCAGTGTGTTGCACGTGCAGGGTGGAAGAACCTACGAATCGCGCCCGCAGGTTTGGCGCTACAACAACATTCCGGGGGACATCGACAGCAAAGCTGGATTCCCGACCCAATTCGATTCAGGCTTCAAGGCAATGGGAACCCTGATTCCCGGAATCGCCATTCAAAACCACGTCAGCGAAATTGGAGAAGACAACAACTCCGAAGTCACGGCCAACAGTTGGTCGGTTAAATCCGATTACATCCATGTGATTGGCAAACATACCTTCAAACTCGGCGCGGAGTACAACGGCATCGGGGAATCTCAGACCATCGAGTGGGCCCAGTTGAATTTCTCCAACCAGGAGACCGCCATCAACCAAAACGATTCAACCACCGGAAACGGCGTGGCCTCGTTCGTCATCGGCACTCCCGGCAGCTTCAACAAGCGCAACCTGGAGGAGTCCATCACCCCCGGCGGCATCATGGGCTACTACCTTCAGGACCAGTGGCAGATGACGCCCAAACTGACCATCAACCTGGGCGTACGCTACGACCTGGCCTTGATTCCCAAATACGGCACGGCGGCAGACAACAACCAGTCCGTTGGCAACTTCGACTTCAACAACGGAACCTATATCGTCTACAAGGTTCCCGGCTCCTGTGCCAGCACGGGCAACGCGCCCTGCATTCCCACGCCAGACGGTTCTTTGCCGGCCCATGTCGTCGCCAGCCCCGACGGCAAGGTCTTCCAGAACCAGTACAACAACTTCCAGCCGCGCGTCGGCGCCGCCTATCGCATCACCCCCACCACGGTGATTCACGGCGGCTTCGGCATCGCCTTCGACAACTACGCCGCCCTGGTGCAGAACCTGCGCGGAGTCAGCGGCAACTGGCCTTCGGTCGGCCAGATTGGAAAATCCAGCATCAACACGCCAGTCTCCCAAACAAATCCCTTCCCTGGATATACAACCCAGAATTTGCCGGCCATGACGGCGCTTCCCGCCCCAACGCCTTTCAATCAGTTCAACTGGTTTGTCGATCCGAATATGAAGGATGCTTATTCGCTGCAATGGAACTTCGGTGTCCAGCGGCAGTTGGATTCCGTCACCGTGGTTTCTGCAACCTACGTGGGCTCCGCAAACCGCCGTTTGAGCTTTGGCGGATTCTATAACACGGCGTCGACGCCTGGACCCGGAAATCCGACGCTCCGCGATCCGTATCCGTACATCGCTCCCACTTTCTACTCCATGAGCAAGGGCGAAGGAAACTACAACGCCTTGCAAGTGCAGTTAACCCGCAGCTTCCACAATGGCTTGGCGGCGACCGTAGCCTACGCCTGGTCGAAATCGATCGACGAAGGCTGTTCGGGCTTCTTCGGTTCCGAGGGATGCAGCGTTCAACAGATTTACAACATTCGAGCGGAACGCAGCGTCTCGTCCTTCGATGTGCCGCAGAGCCTTGTGGCCACCTGGAACTACGCGTTGCCGATCGGACGCGGCAAGGCGGTCAACACGCAGAACCGGGTCCTGGACCTGCTGGTTGGCGGATGGCAGTACAGCGGTTTCGCCAAGTTCCATAGCGGCAACCCCTACAACGTGACCGATTCGGCCGACATTGCCAACATCGGCAGCGTCAATTGGGAGCCCTATATCCGGCCCAACATCACGGGTTCCGTCAAACCGGCCAATCAATCGGCACAACACTGGCTCAACTACAGCTCCTTCTCCGATCCGGCGCCCTACACTTACGGCGCCACCGGGCGCAACAATCTGCGCACCCAGTTCTACAAGGGCACCGATATGTCGGTCTTCAAGGAAGTCAAATTCAAAGACCGCTACGCCGCCAAGTTCACCTTTGACGCATTCAACGTGCTGAACCTGGCAATCTGGGGACAGCCCAACTCCTCCTACAGCGCCCCGAACAACGGAGTGAGCACCGCTCCGAACTTCGGCGTGATCAGTTCAACCTACAGCGGAGCAAGAACCATCCAGATGAGCGGAAAGTTCAGCTTCTAATCCAACCGGCATGGAGGAGAGCAATCTCCTCCGCGCCGTATCCTGTCCGAATCCTCCGAAAAGAATGTGAACCTCGAGACGGGATCGCGCCAGGCGCGCGATCACGTCCTCCATAGACAACAGTGAACCATTTCAAGACACTTCAAGAGCATTCGAGACTGGAGCAGTATCGTGATGTATTCCTGCGACGAGAGACAACCAGAACTGGAAACGAACGCCGCCTTTCGTGGCAATAAAGTATCGTCGAAAGGCCCATCGGAAGACATGGACCTGAAACCGTCCACGGTGAAGGACGTGGCCAGACTAGCGGCGGTCTCGACGGCCACCGTGTCGCGCGTCATCAACGGGTCTTGTACGGTGTCCGCCAAGACAACTACCAGGGTATTGACAGCGATTTCGAGGCTTCAGTTCAGCCCCAACGCGCACGCTGCCCAACTGGGACGAGAGAATCGCGGTATCTCGAAGAAGCGTGGTTACGAAGTGGACTGTCTGGCCAAGCGGAACCGCAATGCGATCTTCTAATTCGGGGACAGACGCGCAAATTGCATAATATAACCGGCATCCTCATAAGCTAGATTATTTGAGCCCCTTGCAAATTTGACTTACAAACGCCATGGAACTTTGCACGTGGCTCATTCTCTTTTGGGTTAGGCTCTGCCAGTCTTCCCTTCCCAGGCGCTCCCGACCAAGATCAAGAGGATCTCAGGGCAAGGCCGGATCAACCAAGACGCTGGACAGATAACGGCGCATCCAGCAATTGATCTCCCATGCATCTGCGACAGGCCGATGGGAATGCGGCGCGATCGGCATATAGGGCACAGGGCCGAACTCCGGCGCTATGGTGAGGAAGCTCGCCCCTTGTCTCCGGCGAAGGTCCAGGATCCGTTGCCACCAGGCCACGCAGATTTCAAGTTGCGGCGCCCATTCCGGAGCGCTTGGATCGGGAACCTGCGGTCCCTGGCTGAAGCCGACGCGGGCGTGGATATGCCATGCGCGATCGATCGCTGCCTGGACCGCTTCGCCGTGCATTCGCAGATCGTCGGACTCGTGCACCACTTGCCAGTGGGAGAAATCGGCGTTCACGCGCAACGCGGGCAACTCGCGTAGAAAACGCAGAGTCGCTGGAGCGTTGTACAAGGCGCGCCCGCGATGCAACTCGTGGCAAAATAGTGTACCGAATTCCTGTTCCAGCTCGAGGGACATGCGAAAGAGAGCCAAGTTCTCTTCAAACGTAAAGTAGTCGGTCCCGGTGTGGCAGTTCACTATCAAGGGAGCGCATTCGACCGCATGTCGATAGCGCTGTCTCATGCTGGCGGCGTGCTCGCGGGGGGTGGCGCCAGCCGTCGCGATCTGAACCACCAGTTCGAGACCCGCAGCAGCGTGGAGTTCTCGAATCTGTTCGGGCGGCTCGCTGAGTGCCTGAATCAGGATTTCGGTGGCAGAGAAGCCTTCACCGCGGGCGCGCCGCAGAAACTCCGGCAAAGGGAGTTCCCGCGCCTCCCAATTGGCCTTGGTGAAGATCAACCGCATCTAGTGGGCTCCACGGTAAAAACTGGACATGCCCCGTCTGGCCATTACCTCCGGGTAGCTGCGCGTGGGATCGGCATACACATTGCCGCCCTTGTCCACGCCCCGCGCCAGATAAACCTGGTGGCAGCCATCGAAGAGCTCCCGATTGAAATGCACGCTGGTGGGACAAAAGCGCATCGTCCAGCCACAGCGGCGCAGGCTGGACGTATTGGGTTCGGAGGCATGCTGAATCTTGGCGTCGTGCAGAGAACATTGATTGGGTTGCAACTCGATGTACACGCGCTTCGACTCATCGCGCTGCCGGCGTACGATCTGAGTGGGAAAAACGTTCTGCGCCGCATCCACCGGCTCATAATCGGAAAAGCCTGCGCGTTCGCCCAGATGGGTGCGCGGAATGACCATCATGCAGCCATTCTCGCGGGTAGAAGGATCAAGCGCCAGCCAGATGGTGCAGACTTCCATAGGATCGATGCGGCGCCCCCAGTAGGCGGAGTCCTCATGCCAGGGAACCCGCCTGCCGTGCCCCCCCGGCTTGCAGATAAAGTGCGTGGAAAAGAGCGCGAGATCGGGACCCAGCAGAGGGGTCACCAAATCCAAAATGGAATCCTGAAAGGCCCAGTGCAACAACTCGGGATGCATGAAGTGCGGGACATCCATGGCCTCCGGCCGCTCGTTGGCAGGAAGCTCCGATAGGATGCGGTCAAAGCACTGTTGCAGCGCGGCGAACTCGGCCGGAATGAGAACCGGCTGATCGAAGATCGCGTAGCCTTCGCGGTGATAGGTCTCGACCAGTGCGGGGTCAAGGCGGCCGGAAGTCAGGGAAGGGGAAGTGGAAACGTTGCTCATGGCTAGCCTTACCTTGACAGCGCGCCGGCAATTCGGTCTTGCACCCTTTCAACAAAAAAGTGTACATTTTTGATCCATGAGTCTCTTTCGATGGCGCGACTACTCGCCCCAGGGCGAGGCCTGTCACATCTCACAGGCGGATCAGGTGGCGGCATCTGGCGTGGTGCGCCACCACCACGACTACTATGAGATTTTTCGCGTGGCGTCGGGGAGCGGCTGGCACTGGTGCGCGGAGCGCGAATACCCCTTGCGCGCGGGGCACCTGGTATTTGTAAGGCCCAGAGACAAGCATGGATTTCGCACAGAGATTTCCAGCGAACCCTTTGTGTTTGTCAATGTAGCTTTCTCCGCCGCATCCTGGGCGCAACTGAGCCAGCGCTATGGCTGGAAACAGCGGGCCTTCTTCAGCGAACACGCCGCAGTGCCACCGGTGATGATCCTGGACCCGTCAACTGACAGAATTGCCGCTGGGCTTTTTGCGGAGATGCTCAGCGAACCGCGGACTCACGCCACCCTGGACTGGTTTCTGCTCTCCGTCGCCCGACTCACGGAGGCCCCGGCGGGTTTGGCCTCACCGACCGCCGTGCCTCCATGGCTGCACCACGCCCTGGTCCAGTTCAGCCGCTACGATGCCGCGCTCAACAAGGGCCCGGCGCAGTTGGCCCGCATGGCCGGCTGCAGCGAAGCGCATCTGAGCCGGTCCTTCCGCGCTCACCTGGGGCAGACACCCTCGCAGTGGATTCTCGGACTTCGGCTGCGGCGTGCCGCCTCTCTGTTGGAGACAACCACGTACTCAATCTCTGAAGTGGCTCTGATGGCGGGTTTCGAGAACCTCAGCAACTTCCACCGCCGCTTTCGAGCCGAAAAAGACCTCACTCCAATGGCCTATCGCCAACTGAAGCGCCGCAGCGTGGTTTGAAACGGGCAAGGGCACCCATGCGGCGCCATGCCCGCCGCGTCGCCATCGATCTCGATCCTACCGACGATCCCACGCACGGGGCGCGGCAGTTGGCGCTTTTCAACAGCCTCTACGACAACGCGTGTTACCTGCCGATGATGGACTTTGTCCCTTTCAACGACGAGGCCGATCAGTAATTGTGCGTGGCAGTATTGCGCCCCGGCAAGCGGATACAGTTTGACCGATTTGGATCTCGACGGTTACGAACTTAGCCACATTCCGCAACTTGTCTACACCCGATCCCGACCCCGCAGATGGCAGGCCTGACTCTTTCGAGCGTTCCTCTCGTCGCTCGCATGAGTGTCCGACTACGTTGATTTGTGTTCGACTATGCTGTTCAAGTCCAATCCTCCGGCCCTCCGCCGGATACTTACTCCACGGTCACCGATTTGGCCAGGTTCCTGGGCTGATCCACATCGCAGCCGCGGCGGATGGCGATGTAATAGGCCAGCAATTGCAGCGGAACAATCTCGATCAGCGGCGAAAGCAGCTCGATGGCCGGCGGAACGTGGATGACGTGTTCCACCAGCGTGCCGATCGTTTCGTCGCCCTCGGTGGCCACGGCGATCACCCGGCCGCTGCGCGCGGTGACCTCCTGAATGTTGGAGAGGGTCTTCTCGTACCTGAGTTTCGACGCGGGGTCCGATTCGTCGCGCGTGACCAGCACCACCACCGGAAGAGTTTCGTCGATCAGCGCGTTGGGCCCGTGCTTCATCTCGCCGGCCGGATAGCCTTCGGCGTGGATGTAGGAGATCTCCTTCAGCTTGAGCGCGCCTTCCAGGGCGATGGGGAAATGAATGCCGCGGCCCAGGTAGAGGAAGTCGCGGGCGGTGGAGAATTCCTTGGCCAACTCCTCGCACTGCGGCGAGCACCTGCGCAGCACCTCTTCGATCTTGGAAGGGATGCGGCTCAGCTCCTCGATGAGCGCAACCGATTGCGCGGGGTCGATGCGGCCGCGCAACTGGCCGAGTTTGAGCGCCAGCAGGAACAGCGCGGTGAGCTGGCCGGTAAAGGCCTTGGTGGAGGCCACGCCGATCTCCGGCCCGGCATGCGTATAGATCGAGCCATGGGCCTCGCGGGCCACCATGGCGTCCACCACGTTGCAGATGGCCACGGTCTTCGAGCCGAGGCTAATCATCTCGCGCTGCGCCGCCAGGGTGTCGGCGGTTTCGCCCGATTGGGTGATGAGCAGGCCGAGGGCGTTGCGATCGGGTATGGGATTGCGATAGCGGTACTCGCTGGCGTAGTCCACATCCACGGGCAGGCGGGCCAGCCGCTCGATCATGTACTTGCCGGCCAGCGCGGAGTGCCAACTGGTGCCGCAGGCGGCGATGTTGATGCTCGAGGCCATGGCCAGCTCTTCGTCGGAGATCTTCATCTCCCCCAGAAAGACCTTGCCCGAATCCAGAGAGACGCGGCCCAGCGTGGTGTCGCGAATGGCGCGCGGCTGCTCGAAGATTTCCTTGAGCATGAAGTGTTTGTAGCCGCCCTTTTCCGCTTGGATCGGATCCCACTGAATGCGGGTGATCGTGCGCTGGATGGGATTGCCGTCGAAATCGGTCAACTCGACGCCGGCCAGGGTGAGGATGGCCATGTCTCCATCGGCCAGAAAATAGATATTGCGGGTGTGATGCAAGATGCCGGGAACGTCGGAGGCCACAAAGCACTCGCCTTCGCCCACGCCGATGACCACCGGCGGCCCAGAGCGCGCCACCACGATCTTATCCGGCTCGGTGGCCGACAGAATGCCCAGCGCAAAGGCGCCGGTGAGCCGCTTGACCGCCCGCCGCACTGCCACTTCCAGCGCGACGGGAAACCCTGCGGCCTCCGCTTCGGTCTGCACCTGTTCGATCAGGTGGGCGATGATCTCGGTGTCGGTCTCGGTGACAAACTTGTGGCCCTGGGCGGTCAGTTCGCTCTTCAGGGCAAGGTAATTTTCGACAATGCCGTTGTGCACCACCACGATGCGGCCGGTGCAGTCGCGATGGGGATGGGCGTTTTCTTCCGTGGGGCGGCCGTGGGTGGCCCAGCGGGTGTGGCCGATGCCATAGGTGCCATCGACGGGGTGCTCGCGCAGCACTTCTTCCAGGTTGGCCAGCTTCCCCGGCGCGCGGCGCACCTCAAGCGTGGAACGGGAAGGGCTGCCCACGGCGATGCCCGCCGAGTCGTAGCCGCGGTATTCGAGGCGCCTTAGCCCCTCGATGATGACAGGAACTACCTTCTTGGGTCCGACGTATCCGACAATTCCGCACATGCAAAGATTTTAAGCGACTTGCCGGGAAAAGCCATAGCCGGAACCCGTCCGGTCCTTCTCTTTTGTCCTTCCCTGTGGACCTCTTGGGTTGGCAATCTTCGCAAGCGCCGCAAACCAAGGCGGGTTTTATTGCGTGCACAGATCCAGTTCGATGGCATCGATCAACGGCACCAGCCAGGTGAGAAGCGCTTGATGCGCCGGATGCCGCGGATAGGCCTCCAGCGATGCCCGGTCTTTGAATTGCATGATGCCGCCGAAGGAGTAGCCCTTTCCTCGCGGCGAGATGTTGGGGCCTACATGGGTCTGAAGAAGGCCGGGGATCTGCCCTTGCAGAGCGGCGATCTCGCGAGCCGCCTTTTCCTTCAGGGCTTCAGTGGCCTCCGGCTTCCACTGGAAGGCAAAGACGTGGAAGACGGTCTCTGCGCGCACTTCTCCAGCCGCCTCGGCGGAGTTTGCCGCGGCAAGCGAGGTAACGGCCAACGCGGCCAGACCGCCGGTGCGAATCAACCCTCTACGTGTGATCTCTGACATGCAAATCTCTCCGATTCTCCCTGCTGCAATGGGTAAGGCGTCGGCGGAATCCAAAGAAGGGCTTGCGGCGTATCTGTCCCCGTTGTAAGTTCGGCCGGGACAGGGGCCGCGCACAGTTCTTCGTTGCGGGCTCGCTGTCTTAGATGCTCCAGCCGCCGTCGACGACCAGCGTCTGCCCCGTGGTGAAGGCCGACTCGTCGGAGGCCAGATAGACGGCCAGATCCGCGATCTCCCCCGCTGTCCCCAGCCGCCCCATCGGTTGACGCGCCAAAAATGCGGCGCGCGCTTTCACCACATCGCCTTGCGCAAGCATGCGATCGGCCAGCGAGGGCGTGTCCACGGTCCCAGGGCAAATCGCATTGCAGCGGATTCCCCTGGTCACAAAATCCATGGCGATGGATTTGGTCAGCCCGATCACCGCCGCCTTGGTTGTCCCGTACGCGAAGCGCCCCGCAGCCCCCTTCAGGCTGGAAACGATGGAAGCCATGTTGACGATGCTCCCTTTCCCCCGCGCAAGCATGGCCGGCAGAAAAGCCCGGCAGGTGCGATACATCGAGGTCACGTTGATATCCAGCGAACGCTCCCAGTCCTCGGGCGAACAGGCGAAAATATCGCCCTGATGCACGAAGCCGGCGCAATTGAACAGGATGTCGAGCGCGCCCACCTCTTCCGCCATGGCTTGAACCGCGGTTGTGCTGCGGACGTCGAGCAGACGCGGCTCGATCGCCGGATGCTCCGCGGCGAGTGCGTCGAGGGCATCCCGGTTGATGTCGGTGGCCCACACCCGCGCTCCTTCGCCCACAAAACGAAGCGCGGTGGCGCGTCCGATGCCTTGTCCGGCGCCGGTAATCAATGCGGTCTTCCCGGCCAGTCTCTCTCCCATTGCGATTCCTCTCTGGTTCCGAACGTATCGGAACAACTCTGCTAAACCCATCCCGCGTCGATCACGCAGCTCTGATTGGTAATCGCGGAGCTGTCGTCGGCGCCCAGGAAGAGCGCCAGCCGCGCCACCTCGTCGGGCATGATCATGCGCTTCAGCGCCTGGTTCGCCAGCACCTCGGCCGTGTACTCCTTGGTCAGCCAGAGCCGCTGCTGCCGCTCTGTAAGAATTGCGCCGGGCATGATGCAATTGACGCGAATATTGTCCGGGCCCAGCTCGTGGGACAGCGTACGCGTCATCCCCACCACGGCAGCTTTCGAGGTAACGTAGACCACCTGGCTGGTGGAGGGGATCACCCATCCGATCGAGCTCATGTTGACGATGGAGCCGCGGTGCGCCTTGCGCATGGCCGGAATGACGGCTTGCGCCATGAAGAACTGGTGCTTCAGGTTCACCGCGATGGTCCTGTCCCAGAACTCGGGCGTCACCTCGTCCACCTTGTGCCGCAAGTCGTTGCCCGCATTGTTGACCAGTACATCGACGGTCCCGAACCGTTGCAGGATCTTCTCAACGGTCTGCCGCAACGCGGCGATATCGGTCAGGTCGCAGTGGTAGTAGGCCGGCTCGGCGGCGCCCGCCGCAACCAGCCGTTGCCCTAGCGCCGCCGCCGCCTCGTCCTCAATGTCCAAAAACGCGACTTTGGCCTGCTGCATGGCAAAGGCGTCCACAATTGCCTCGCCAATGCCGCTGGCGCCGCCGGTAACCACCACCACGCGATCGCGAAGACTTGGGTAACTCGCGAATTGCTCTTCCTTTGCCATGCCGGTCTTCCTTGTGCCTCCGATTTTCCTTCTCTAGTCGGAATCGTGCGCCACCGCGACGCCCTGGCGCTCCGCCAGCGCCTTGGTCTGGGTGGCAATGTCTCGGGTGGTATTCACCAATACGTCGCGCATCGCATTCTCCGACCCGCCGGCGTCGCGCGCTTCAATCGCCTCCAGAACCGCCCGATGACGGACCAGCGACTTGCCGTAGAGGTCGCTGTTGCTGTTGGTAATGCGGAAGCTGCAACGCAAAGCGGTCTGGATCAATGCGCCAAAAGGCTTCATGAAGATGTTGTGGGTTGCTTCCAGCACGGCCAGATGAAAGCGCAGATCCGACTCGACCGACTCCGGCAGGTCCCCGGTTGCGCCTTCCATCTCCACATACGCCCGCCGTATCCTGGCCAGGTCTTCGCCGGTTGCGTGGGTTGCAGCCATGCCCGCCGCGGCCGGCTCCACCACCTCGCGCACCGCCATCAGATCGGTCAGGTCCGGAGGGATCTCGGAGTCGGGATACAACCAGCCCAAGACCTCGGGGTCGAACATGTTCCATTCGTCGATGGGCCGAACCCGCGTGCCGGTCTTGCGCCGAACTTCGACCAGGCCTTTGGCGGAAAGCACCTTGATGGCTTCCCGCAGCGCCGTCCGGCTCACGCCGAATTCGCTGCCCAGGGCCGTCTCGTTGGGCAGCACGGTGCCCGGCTTGATCCTGCCCATGGCAATGAGCGAGCCGATGCGGCCGGCCACCTCGTGATGCAGGCTCAGCCGTGGCCGCGCGGTGGAAGGGGACTGCCGCCATTTGATCTTTGCGGTCACGGAAAGAAGTATTACATATGATGTTTGGCTTGTGTATACTTTTTTTGTTCGTTTCTGCCGCCCGAGGATCGGCGATTGGCAGCCTCCAGCGGAGACCGCGGAGAGGAAGGCAACCGATATGTCCGCCGAAGTTCCGAACCGTCCAGAGCCTCCCGCGTTGGAGTGTCTGGCGGATTACGCCTGCGAGACCGGGGAGAATCCGCTCTGGCATCCGTTGCAGAAACGGCTGTATTGGTGCGATATTCCCCGCGGACGCATCTTTCGCCTGGACCCGGCCACCGGCGCCCATGAGCAGTGCTACCAGGGCAGGCCGGTCGGCGGTTTCACGGTCCAGAGCGACGGGTCGCTGCTGCTCTTCATGGATCGCGGCGCCATCGCCATTTGGCGCGAAGGCCAGCTCATCCCCGTGCTGGCAGAGATCGAAGCCGAGCGGGACTCGCGCTTCAACGACGTTATCGCCGATCCCCGCGGACGGGTCTTCTGCGGCACCATGTCCAGCAATGCAAAGCAGGGCAGCCTCTACCGGCTGGATCTCGACGGCTCCTTGCAGCGCGTGCTCTCCGGGATCGGCTGCTCCAACGGCATGGCCTTCACGCCCGATCGGACCGGCTTCTACTACACAGACTCGTTCGCCCGCTCGATCTACTTGTTCGACTACAACGTGGACGATGGCTCGCTGGCCAACCAGCGGGTCTTCGCGCGTTTCCAGGAATCGGACGGATTGCCGGACGGAGCGACGCTCGATGCCGGGGGCCATCTCTGGGTCGCGCTCTGGGATGGCGGGTGCATCGTGCGGCTGGATGCCGGCGGCCGGATCGAGAAGCGCGTTCCTCTGCCAGTTCCCAAAGCCTCCAGCCTCACCTTTGGCGGAAAAGACTTGAGCGACCTGTACATCACCACGGCGGGCGGAGACAAAAAGCACGTGGAAGGCCCGCAGGCCGGTGCGCTCTTCCGGCTGAAGACGCAGGCCAAGGGCGTGCCGGAGTTCTTTTCCTGCATCCAGCCTCCCGGCGCGGGAGCCGGGCCATTGAACAACGATTCGCAGTTCGAACATCCCAATTGAGGAGAAGCACATGAAGCTCTTGCGATATGGAAATCCCGGTGCGGAAAAGCCCGGCGCACTCGACTCGGAAGGAAACATTCGCGATCTCTCCGGCGTAGTGGCCGACCTTGCCGGCGCTGCCCTGCTGCCCGAGTCGATCGAGAAGTTGCGGCAGATCGATCTCCACACTCTGCCGCTGGTGGAGGGATCTCCCCGGCTGGGCCCGTGCGTCGGGGCGGTCGGCAAATTTCTTTGCATCGGCCTGAACTACGCCGATCACGCCGCTGAATCCGGCGTAGCCGTGCCGGCCGAGCCGGTCCTCTTCATGAAGGCCACCTCCGCCATCTGCGGACCCAACGACAACGTGCGCATCCCCAGGGACTCGCAGAAGACCGACTGGGAGGTCGAACTGGGCTTCGTCATCGGCAAAGAGGCCAGGTACGTGAAGGCGGAGGACGCCCTCTCCCACGTGGCCGGCTACTGCGTGATCAACGACCTCTCCGAGCGCGCCTTTCAGTTGGAGGGCACCGGCCAGTGGGTCAAGGGCAAAAGCGCGGATACCTTCGGGCCCATCGGCCCCTGGCTGGTCACCGCCGACGAAGTCCCCGACCCGCAGAACCTGCATCTCTGGCTGGAAGTCGATGGCCATCGCTATCAGAACGGCTCCACCGCCACCATGGTCTTTTCCGTGGCCCATCTCGTCAGTTACCTCAGCCGCTTCATGAGCCTTCAACCCGGCGACATCGTTTCCACCGGCACGCCTCCGGGAGTCGGGCTCGGGCAAAAGCCGCCCGTCTACCTGCGGGCCGGCAACGTAATCGAACTTGGCATCGACGGCCTCGGACAGCAACGGCAACTGGTCGTGGGGACCGCGGCTTCTTAGCTTTCAACTGCCGGGGTGGCAGGCCTCTGACGCCTGCCCCATGAGAAGTTCCAACAGAAAGTCGGCAAAACCGAGGGATTTGCCCTCGCCGCCTTGAGGCGGAGCAGGAGTGAGAAATGGCAGGTTTCAGAAACAAGCTCGCGCTGGTCTTCCGCGCTCTTGCGATCGCGGCTTTGGTAGCGGCAACCTTGCAGCTTTCGGCGACATCGACGCCCAAGCCGCGGACCGTACTTGCGGCAGATGCGGATTGGAAGTTCTTCCTGGGCGATCCCTCCAGCGCCGAGGCATCCACCTTCGACGACCATGCCTGGCGCACGGTCACCGTTCCCCACGACTGGAGCATCGAGGGTCCGGCCGCCGAGAATAACCCCACAGCCTCCGGCGGAGGGTTCTTTCCTGCCGGCATCGGCTGGTACCGGAAGACCTTCACCGCTCCGGCAAGCTGGAAGGGCAAGCAGGTAAGCATCGAGTTCGACGGCGTCTCCTCAAACGCCACCGTCTACGTGAACGGCCACAAGGTCGGCATTCATCCCTACGCTTATACCGGCTTCCGCTTCGACATCGCGCCCCAGTTGAATCTCTCCGCGGCGAATGTTCTCGCGGTGCGCGTCGATAACTCCATGCAGCCCAGCACCCGCTGGTACAGCGGGGCCGGCATTTACCGGCATGTCCGGGTCGTGGTTACCGAGCCGGTTCATGTTGCCCCCTGGGGCGTATTTGTCAGCACGCCGGAAGCTACTGCCGCTTCCGCCAAGGTAGCCATCGAGACCCAGGTCCAGAACGATTCATCGGAAGCCGCAGAAGTTACGGTCAAGACGGTTCTGGTGGATGCAGCGGGCGCGGAGACGCGCGGTTCGACGGAGACGGTCACGGTCCAGCCGCACCAGCAAGCGAAAACCGCGCAGCAGATCGCGCTCGACAAGCCCGCCCTGTGGTCTCCCGCAACTCCCCACATGTACCGGGCCATCACCCGGGTGATGCAGAACGGAAAGCTGCTCGACGAAGTCGAGACGCCGTTCGGCGTTCGCTCGCTCTCCTGGTCGGTCGAGAAGGGGCTGCTGCTGAACGGCGCGTCGATCAAGCTCACCGGCGGCAGTGTCCACCACGACAACGGACCCCTCGGCGCAGCCGCCTTCGATCGCGCCGAAGAGCGCAGAGTCGAACTATTGAAAGCCGCGGGCTTCAACGCCGTCCGCACCGCGCACAACCCGCCCTCCCCGGCGTTTTTGGATGCCTGCGACCGCCTGGGCCTGCTGGTGCTCGACGAGCCTTTCGATGTCTGGACCAAGAGCAAGGCGAAATACGACTATGCCCGCTTCTTCAACGACTGGTGGCAACAGGACATCGACTCCATGGTGCTGCGCGATCGCAACCATCCCTCCATCCTCTTCTGGGGCATCGGCAACGAGATTCCCGAAGCGTGGACCAAGGACGGCGCGCCCATCGCCCAGAAGCTGGCCGCCCGCGTCCGCGCGCTCGATACCACCCGGCCGCTGACCGAAGCCTTTCCCGGCGCAACCTACACCCCCAGCACGGATGCGGTGCTTGCCGTCCTCGATATCGGCGGGTACAACTACAACCTGGTGCAGAACCAGGCCGCGGATCATCGCCGCGTCCCCAGCCGCATCATGATGACCACCGAGTCGACGCCCGCGTCCGCCTTCGCCCAGTGGCAGACAGTGCAGGATCACCCCTATGCTCTCGGCGAATTCGTTTGGACCGCGATGGACTATCTGGGTGAGTCCGGCATCGGGACCTGGTCCTATGCGCCGCCGGACCAAGCTGCGATGGCCGCGCAGATCGCCAAGATGATGGATAGCATGATGTCCAGCATGGGAG
>Ga0316217_10002613_pt1 | contig 21459 bp, 13 predicted proteins | sample 1anoAmetaG_FD_203633 | JGI IMG/M metagenome (GOLD analysis project Ga0316217, IMG submission 203633) | Freshwater microbial communities from Trout Bog Lake, Wisconsin, USA - 1anoA | ecosystem: Environmental > Aquatic > Freshwater > Lake > Hypolimnion/Profundal zone | place: USA: Wisconsin...
CCTTTCGACAACTGACGGAGGAGTGGGTCGAGTTAGCTCTCCAAGCGGCCAAAATGAAACTCCAGGCGGCAAAGGAGGCGGCAAAGGCCGCCTCAAAGTGACGGTGAACCTGTCACTCTCCAGTTCTTATATAGCCCATGCACCTCGTCAACGCTTTGTCCCAACCCCAAGAGCGCAGCAATGATGGCCCCAGTGCTCGTCCCGAAGATGAGTCTAAATCTCTCGCACAGGGGAACTCCCACAATCCCCTCGACTTCCTTCAAGATTCCGATGGTGTAGAAACCCTTTGCCCCGCCTCCATCCAGCGACAATACCCGGCATGGTCCGGCAGGCACAGCTGGCTGTGCAACAATGGCTTCAGTGTTTGCTCTCGGCTCGACTCCAACTTCAGTGGTTCCAATGCTCATTATAGTTTAGGTTCCTTCCCCTCGGCTGCATGCCAAAGATGCCAAATCGCAACTTCCTATGAATTCCGCCGCGCCTCACTCCACCAGCCCCTTCAAAAACGCGTCCTTCGGGTCCGAGTAAAACTCGATGCTAACTTTCGTCGCCAGCTCATCCGGCAGATCAAATAGCTGCCTCCGCGCCGCGATAGGCATCAGCACCGTCGCCGCCCCTTTCTCCACCGCCAGTTCGGCCACGGCCACCGGGTTGGGGATCATTTCAACCGAGCCGCCCAGGTTCAGCGCCCCTACGATGATCAGCCCCCCTTTCACGCTCCGCTCGATCAATGAGCCGCATAGTGCCACCAGGACGCTCAGCCCGATCCCATGCCCGGACGTGTCCGCATCCATTGCCCGGAGTTGGACTGAGAATTCGTGTGCCCGCGGATCGCGGTCGCCCAGGAGCTCCTTCGCTCGGGTATAGATGTTCTGCTCCCCGTATCGCACGCTCTCGCGGAACGCCGGCGACACCGGGGCGTTCAGAATCTTGACGCCGCTGCCAGGCCCGACGGTAACCTCCAGCCGGTATAGCGCCGGGGCGGCGCCGTTGCCACCGGGGCTGATGGTCCATACCTGGCCGGGCGGGAGCGGGTCGCTCTCGATTCGGTTTTCGCTATGCAGCTCCGGCGTCGAGACGAACTGCTCCACGCCTTCCACGCCCAAGTGGTAGCTGAAATGTGTGTTCCGAAACTCCGTCCTCACAATGCGCTTTTGCTGCTCCTTCACGCGCCGTCGGGATTCGAGCGCCAGCCGCACGATGATCTCCAGCTCGGCGTCTGCTATCGCGGCGGCCGGATCCGGGTAGAGCAGCTTTATTAGCCCACTGACGGTTTTGTTGACGGCCTCGATGTCACGCCCACTGAGCGCCCCGCCCCAGTTCACGCGCCCCTGCAGTGCCGAAACCCGGCTTCCCATGCGCAGCCGGTCCCAGCACTCCGACAGGAAATCGCTCACCAGCCCAAAATGATCGGTCAGGTGCTCGCGTGCGCTGACCTTTGGAAAATCCCACCCCGGCACATAGCAGTGCAGGCGGTCCATAAACGCTGTGTCGCCTCGCATTTCGGGTGGCAGCGGGCTCAGCAGGTGCCCAATGCGCTGTTGCTGTTCCACATCCACCTCGAAATTCCCAACCATCACCAGGCTGCCGAACGCCCGAATGCTCTCCTTGCCTCGCGAGAACTCCCCGGATGCCATGTAGCCCTTCATGATGTTCACCCCGTCCTTCTGGTCGAAGGAGATGCCCGAAACCTCGTCAAAGCAGACCACGTCGTAATGGCACACCAAGCCTCGTTGGCCGTTCGCGTTGTTCACGAACATCTTCGCCACCGTGGCCTTGCCCCCCGAGATCAGGTGCGAATAAGGGGAGATTTGTTGATACAGGTGGCTCTTGCCGGTCCCGCGGGGTCCCAACTCCACCAGGTTGAAATTCCGTTCTACGAAGGGTATCATCCGCAGCAGGCTCACCCACTTCGCCCGCTCCGACAATGCCGCCGGCTCCAGCCCGATCGACCGGATTAGAAAATCCATCCACTCCACCAGGCTGAACTTCCGCCGGCCCTCCTGCAGCGTCTCCAGCACGTCCGGCTTCGAGAGCTGGATCGGCCTCAGCGCATCAATCGCAAACGGCCGGCCGTTCTGCTCCTGAGCGATCGCCGCATCGTAACTCAACGTCACTTCGGCATAAAACCCATCCGTCAGCATTCGTTCATTGTCATGGACCAGGTTGTCCGCTATCCGGACGTCACGTAGCGCCAGGCTCGGCAGTTCTGCCAGGAAGCAGTCGTTCTTCGCGTCCAGCTTCGCCTTGATAATGTCAATTAGCTTCACCGAACCCTTCTCGCGTGCGCGCGCCTTGAACAACTCCTCTTCGCCAGTGCGCACCGTTCGGTCTTTTAATTGCCGCTCGACGATCTGCAGGCCCTCCTCGATTTCCTTCTCGTCAACCGTGGCGCAATAGCGTCCCAGCAGGAATTCCACGACGTATGTCGGCACCGGATACTGCCGGCTGTACTTCCGCACCAGGTCCTTACGGACGAGGTAACCCTGGAACGCGCTCGCGCCCAGTTTATCCAATTGGTCCATGGTCATACTCATGCTTCGCCTCCTACCGTCGTCACTTGCTTCCACAGCACCCGCCCACTCCCGTCAAATACAACGAGCGTTGTCGCCGTTCCGCCCAGATCCTCGTCCTCCACCATCAGCCCCGCCCGCCCTTCGCTGTCGAAAGGCCTCACCGCACTAATGCCCGTCTTGGGATCGTTCGCCTTGGCACGCAAGCACGCCGAAAGCCCTGGCGTCACTGGTTTGATTGTCACCCGACACCGCAGCCCAACCCACTGCACGCCATCAATCGCCACCACCAGCGCCTTTCCATCCGATGGATTCGAAAACACCAAGTCCGGCGTCACGCACTCCTGCAGGCTCAGCCCGCCGTGTGTGTATTCGATCCCGGCCTTAAAGGAGTAAGCCCCTGGCGCGGAGGCCACTGCCTGCGTTCCGTCCCAAAACCAGCCAGCCGTCGGCACGTCCGCTTGCGCGCCTGCCTTGATCACCGCGCAGCGCGCCCATTTGCACTCCGTCAGATACTTCTTCAACGGGAGACTCGGCAGCCCTCCAGGCGCGAGCAGCCAGCCGTGGTCTGTCACCACGCGCACCGACCGCCATCCTGCTTCCAGCAAATGCAGGATGCGGTCCAGCAGCAGTTCCAACTGTTCGTTAATCTGCCCAGCCAGTTTGCCCTGCAACTTGTGCCCTAGTGCGTCGAACTCCCCGCACTCCGACCACCCTCTCGCATTCTCGGCCTGCGGGTGGCCCGCGTCCAAGCCGTGCAGGACCTGGTAACCCTTGGTGGCAATCGCTTCCCGCAAACGGTCCGCCGTCACCGGCTTCCCTCCATCCTGTATCACCGGGCAGAAATACTCCCCAGCCTGCTCGCCTAGCACCATGCCGGCCGCAGGTGTCACTGCCGGCTTTGCCGTCGGCGTCACGCTCGGCACTGGTGACCAACGGTAACCCCCAGTTGCCGCAAGCTGGCGCTCCAGCGCCCACCCCAACAATCGCTGGGCCACGTCAAACCGCAGCCCATCTACGAAGAGGAGGCACTCCCCCGGTTCCGCCGTCACCAGCGCATCCTTCAATTCACTGCTCTGCGGCAGGGGTTTTCTCGCTGCTGCCGCCTGGAAATTCCGCGCTGTGTCATCCAGCCACCCCAGATAAACCGCCCGCACCGCCTCCCGCACCGCCTCTTGGTCATCGGCGGACTTCACCGCCGCCATCGCTCGCAGCACAGCATCATCTGCCCGGTATGTTTCCGACCCCTTTACGATCACGCGGCTGGAACTGGCTCGATACTAGCCCATTGCCTTCCCCAACTCCAGGATCAAATTCTGCCCCGGCTCATCCTCACCGACAAGTTCCACCACCTCAGCGCCGAGGGGTTCACAATGGACGATCTTGATTCCAAACTCGCCGAGATTAAGTAATTATCGCCGGTGAAAGGTATGATAAACTTCGGCGTGAGCAATCTCAAATGAACTATGAAGAAGTCGCTTATCCTCACTACTGTTGTTGTTCTCGCCTTGGGGCTGCGCGCCGAAACCAACGCGGTTTTCAAATGCGAGGTCAAAGTGCTCGACGCCGCGGGCCAACCCGTGGTCGGGGCGGTGGTCGAGCGGTTTCCCGTCAACCCGTTTTTAACGCCGACCGAGCCATTGCCAGCGGTCGGTCGTGACACGACCGACCGCAATGGAGCGGTATTGCTTACGAGCACCAACCAGGCCTTTTACTCCGTGGTGGCCAGCAAACCCGGCCTGGGGATCACTTGGGGCGGCTGGTATCCCGGCCAAATGCCAGACCAAGAGGATGCTGTTGTGGAGCTGGCCTTCACCGCGCCCAAAACGGTCGCCGGCATCGTCCAGGATGCCGCCGGCAAACCGGTGGCGGGCGTCGCTGTCTGGGTCAAGACCACGTTCCTCGCCCCGGGGGATAAACCCAATTCGTGGTCCTTTCTCCCTTCCAGCGTAAGCCGTCGTTGCTTTTCAGCGCAAACCGGCGCCGACGGAAAGTTCCGCATCGAGGGACTCCCAGAGGGGACGAAGCTCGACCTGGCCATCACTCAGCCCGGCATGGCCCTCGATCGGCCTCACGAATCCACCGCCTTCATGAACCCCGCTTTCCTGGAAGTCGAGTCCGGCCAGTCGGACATCGTCTTGACGCTGAAACCCGCGGGCGTGATTGAGGGCCGCGTCGTCAAGTCCGAAGCCGGCGAGCCGGTCGCCGGAGCGCGCGTCACCTTTGCCGGCTCGACGTTCGGCGATGATTCCATTGCCACAGCGATGTCCGGTTCGGATGGCGGTTTCCGCTTCACCGACCTCGAGGCGGGAGAATACCAACTCCAAGCGCGGCTCGGCGCCAACGAACCCCCTGACCTGGTCGGCGAAGTGGAATCGGTCACGGTCCAGGCCGGCGCCACCAACCGTCAGGCCAAGCTCACGCTGACCCCGGGCGGCTTACTCGAAGTCACAGTCAAGAATTCCTCCGACGACAAACCGGTGCTCGGGGCGTTGGTCCATGCCACCGCCGGCGGGGTCGGACCTGCCAAACCGGTTAGGACGTCGGAAAAGGGAGTTGCCCGCTTTCGCCTGACCCCCGGTGATTACCAGGTCTTCGCCCAGCAAGGCACGAGGTCGGCTTCCGCAGGCCAGGTCGGTGTCGAGTAAGGCAGGACCAACCAAACCACTATTTCCTTCGATGCCCCGGATGCCTCGGCTACGGGTGTCAAACTGGCGGGAACGGTGGTCGATCCCTCGGGCAAACCCGCTCCCAAGGTCGCCATCATGCTCTTTCCCTTCCAAATGGGATCCAAGAAGACGGATGCGCAGGGACGCTTCGAAGTAAGCTGGAACCCGAGCCAATTCGGAGGCGGGGCCGGTTTTCAGCCCGTGATCATCGCCCTCGATCCGGCGCGAAAGTTCGCGGCTGCTCTCGACGTGGAGAGTGATGCCACCAATGCCACCGTGCGACTGGAGCCAGGCATCACCCTCGCGGGCCTGGTCGCTGACTCGGACGGCAAGCCGATCACGAACGCGCAGGTCATGCTTCAGTTCTCGACCAGAAATATGTCTTCCTCCTTCGGACCTCCGGCCAAAGTGGATGCCCGGGGTCGTTTCGAGATCAAGAATCTTCCCGCAGGCCGCCAATACCTCGTCAACGCGTTCGCCAAAGGTTTTGGCCAGGACAACAAGAATGTCGAGACCGCGGATACCACTACCAACCTGGTCGAGGTCGAGGCTTTCCAACTCGCCCCCGCCAATCTCCGCATCGCCGGCGTGGTCGTGGATGCCGACGACAAACCGGTCGCGGGCGCCATGATCAACGGCTACGGCAACCGGCAGCCTCAACTTAATGGGCGAACGGATTCCCAGGGCCATTTTGCCTTCGACCACGTCTCCCCGGGCGCGATCACCCTCTCCGCCAACAACCCGCGTGGCGGCGGATTTGGAAATGTCAACGCCGAAGGCGGGGATACCAACATTACCCTTCAACTCGGCTCGCAACAGGCCAACTTCGGCGGGAGCGCCAACCGGCCTCGGAAGGTTAATGGTTTCGTCCTTGATGCCGAGGGCAAGCCGGCCCCCAAGGTCATGGTGAGCCTCTTCCCCGATTATACTCACAACCAAAAGAAGTCGGATGAGGCTGGACGGTTCACGCTGACGTTCAACCCCAGCCAATTCGGCGGAGGCAACTCCCTTCCGTGGGTTATCGCGCGCGACGTGGACCGCCATCTGGCCGCCACACTCGAACTCGATGAGGATGCCACCAACGCCCAAATGCATCTGGAGCCTGGCCTGACCCTCGCGGGCCGCGTCACGGATCCCGACGGGAAGCCGATTACCAACGCCGAGGCCGCGCTGACCTTCTGGACCGAGCGCATGGGATCGTCGTTTGGCGCGCCCAGCAAGGCCGACGTCCAGGGCCGCTTCGAGATCGGGAGCCTTCCTCGATCCCACCACTACGGCGTTACCGTCTCCGCCAAAGGCTTCGGACAAGACAGCAAGGACATCAAGGCCGACGACACCGCCACCGACCGCGTGGAGCTCGAGACCATCCAACTCATACCGGCTAACCTGCGCATCGCCGGCGTGGTCCTTAACGCCAACGACAAACCGGTTGCCGGCGCCAACGTTAATACCATGGGCAATGACAAACAGCCTTCGCTCTTCTGCCAAACCGACTCCAAAGGACGGTTCTCTTTCGACCATGTCTGCCCCGGCCCCATCAGCCTTATGGCCAATGGCGCCGGCGAATTTGGCAACGTCTCCGCGGAAGGCGGCGATACCAACATCACCATCCAGCTCGGCTCCCAGCAGGCCAATTTCGGCGGAGGCAACCCTCAGCGGCCGCAGAAGATCCATGGCGTCGTGCTCGACGCCGATGGCAAGCCGGCGGCCAAGGTACCCGTGAGTTCCTTTCCCGATTTCTCCAACACGCAAAAGAAAACCGACGAGGCGGGGCGGTTCCTGCTGAGCTTCGATCCGAATCAGTTCGGCGGCGGCTCCGGTTCCCAGCGCGTCATTCTCGCTCGGGATCCGGACCGCAATCTGGCGGCCTCGCAGGATTTCGAGGAAGAGGCCACCAACGCGACCCTTCGGCTCGCCCCAGGGTTCACGCTCGTCGGACACGCCACCGACATCAACGGCAAGTCTCTGACCAATGCCCAAGCGACGCTCCAGTTCCGCACCAGCCAGATGAGTTCCCAACTCGGCCAAAGCGTCCGCGCCAATCCCGAGGGACATTTCGAGATCAAGGGGCTTCCCGGCGGACGCGGGTTCACCGTCATCGTCACGGCCACTGGCTACGGCCAGGACTCGCATAATGTTGATACGGGCGAAGGCGAAAACCGGCGGGTCGAATTGGATCCCTTCCAGCTCCTGGTCGCTAACCAGCGCATCGCCGGCGTCGTCCTCGACGTTGATGACAAGCCGATCCGTGGCGCCAATCTCTACTGCTACGGTGACAAGCAGAACGGCCAGAGCGCCCAAACGGATTCCAAAGGCCATTTCTTGTTCGAAAAGATGTGCGTCGGAACTGTCCGCATCTCCGCGAACAACCAGACCGGCGGTTTCGCCAATGCCGAAGCGGAGGCAGGGGACACTAATATCACCATCCATCTCGCCTCACCAGGCGGGCGCCGCGCATCCGATCGGAAGCCGGCCGCCCTTCGCGGCAAACCGCTTCCCGACCTCGCCGCCGCCGGTTTGGACGCCGCCGATGCTTCCGCCGATCATCCCATCTTGGCGCTGCTCATCGATGCGGAACAGCGTCCCTGCCGCAGTGTCCTGCGCCTCCTCGGCGACCACGCCGCCGTCCTTAAGCAAAAGGGTGTCGCCGTCATCGTCCTCCATTCCGGCGATATGACGGAGGATGCCTTCAACGCCTGGAAACAGGACGCCGCCACGGCATTCCCCGTCGTCCGGCTCAAACAGGAGCCCGAAAAAGCCCGCGCCGCCTGGGGTGCCGGCGCTCTGCCCTGGTTCATCCTCACCGACAAGTCTCATGCCGTGATCGCCGAGGGTTTCACCCTGGACGACTTGGACGCCAAGCTCGGAGAGCTCAAGTAACCGGGACTCCCATGAATAAGGTACTTTCCTTCTTGGTATTGATTGGGCTCGCACTCGGGCTCGTGTTTGTCTTGATGGTGGGACGGCGAGCCGTTCCTGGCGGCTGGGCCGCCGGCGCCAAGCTGACCGGCACGGTCGTGGATACGGCAGGCAAACCCGCCCCGAATGTCGCGGTCATTCTCTTCCCCTTTTCGCAGGGAGGTCAAACCGATTCCCAGGGGCGGTTTGTGGTGGAATACAAGCCCAGCCAGTTCGGGGGCGCGGCCAACTTTCAGCGTGTGGTGATCGCCCGTGATCCGGGGCGAAACCTCGCCGCCGCGCTTGAAATCGAGGATAGCGCCACAAACGCCAGCGTGCGGCTTGAACCCGCCCTCGCCCTCTCCGGTCGTGTCACCGACCCCGACGGCAAACCGATCACTAACGCCGAGGCCACCGTCATGTTCATGACAGAGCGAATGGGCACGCAGCTTGGCTCCGCGGCTCGGGTCGATGCCCGAGGCCGCTTCGCGATCCACTGTCTTCCCCCAGGCCGCCGCTACAGCGTGACTCTCTCCGCCGACGGCTTCGGACGGGACGCCAAGAATGTCGAGGCGACCGAGGCCAGTCGCAGCCCGGTCGAGATCGAGACCTTCACGCTCCCTCCGGCCAATTTGCCCATCGCCGGCGTGGTTGTGGACGCCGACGACAAACCGGTCGCGGGGGCCATGCTCACCGGCTACGGCGAGAAGCAGCCTTCTCTCCAGGGGCGAGCCGACGCCCATGGACATTTCACCTTCGACCATGTCTGCCCGGGCGCGATTACCCTCTCGGCGAACGGTCCCCTCGGCGGCCAGATGGGCAGCGTCTCCGCCGAGGGCGGCGATACCAACATTACCATCGAACTCGGCTCGCAGCAGGCCAGCTTCGGGCAGGATAACGCCGGTCTCCCGCACCGGATCCGCGGCCTCGTTCTCGATGCCGACGGCAAGCCGGCAGCCAGGGTGGCGGTCAACCTCTTCCCCGATTTCTCGAACACCCAGAAGAAAACGGACGAGGCGGGGCGGTTCCGGCTGACGTTCAATCCGAATCAATTCGGGGGAGGCAATTCCCGTCCCGTGATCATCGCCCGGGATCTGAACCGGCATCTGGCCGTGGCGGTCGAACTCGATGAGGATGCCACCAACGCCGAAGTGCGGCTCGAACCTGGCCTCACCATCGCGGGCCGCGTCACAGACCCCGACGGCAAGTCAATCTCCGGCGCCGAGGCCACGCTCATGTTCTGGAGCGAACGCATGGGAGTATCGTTCGGTTCTCCGACCAAGGCGGATGACCAGGGCCGTTTTCAGATCGTCGGCCTCCCTCAAAGTCGCCGCTATGGCGTCAGCGTCTCCGCCAAAGGTTTCGGCCAGGACAACAAGAACCTCGACGCCGACACCGCCACCAACCGCGTGGAATTGGAGACTTTCCAACTCATGCCCGCTAGTCTGCGCATCGCCGGCGTGGTCCTCAACGCTGACGACAAGCCGGTCGCCCGCGCCATGGTGAACACGATGGGGAACGACAAACAGCCTCAACTCAACGGCCAAACCGACGCCAAGGGGCGTTTCTCCTTTGACCATGTCTGCGCCGGCCCCATCCGGATCATGGCCAATGGCGTCGGCGGATACGGCAACGTGTCCGCCGAAGGCGGTGATACCAATATCACCATCCAGTTCGGTTCGCAGCAGGCCAACTTCGGGTCCGGCGTCCGGCCCCGGCAGAAGATCAACGGCGTTGTGCTCGATGCCGATGGCAAGCCGGCCGCCAAAGTCGCCGTCAGCGTTTTCCCCGATTTCTCCAACACGCAAAAGAAGACCGACGAGGCAGGGAGGTTCCTGCTAAGCTTCGATCCGAACCAGTTCGGCGGCGGGTCCGGCGCTCAACGGGTGATCCTCGCCCGCGATCTGGAGCATAATTTGGCTGCCTCGCAAGATCTCGAGGGGGACGCCACCAACGCGACGCTTCGGCTCGCTCCGGGGTTCACGCTCGTCGGACACGCCGCCGACGTCAACGGCAAGCCCCTGGCCAAAGCCCAGGCCACGCTCATGTTTCGCGCCAGCCGGATGAGCTCCCAACTCGGCCAAAGCCTCCGCGCCAATGCCGAGGGACAGTTTGAGATCAAGGGGCTTCCCGCGGGACGCGGGTTCACCGTTACTGTCACAGCCCCGGGCTACGGCCAGGACTCGCACAATGCTGATACGGGCGAGGGCGAAAACCGGCGGGTCGAACTTGACCCCTTCCAACTTCTCATCGCCGACCAGCGCATCGCGGGCGTGGTGGTCGACGCCGACGACAAACCGGTGCGCGGGGCCTGGGTCAACTGCTATGGCCAGAAGCAGAATGGGCAGAACCTCCAAGCAGATTCCAAAGGCCGTTTCTCGTTGGACAAGATCTGCGTCGGCTCCGTCAGCATCTCCGCCAATGACCAGGGCGGCGGCTTCGCCAATGCCGAGGCGGAGGCGGGCGACACCAACATCACCCTCCATCTCGGCGCCTCCGGCAGGCGCGACGTGTCCGGGCGAAAACCGGCCGCCTTGCGCGGCAAGCCGCTTCCCGACCTCGCCGCCGCCGGTCTGGACGCCGCCGATGCCGCGGATCATCCCGTCCTGGCCCTGCTCATCGACGCGGAACAGCGTCCCTGCCGCAGTGTCCTGCGCCTCCTCAGCGACCACGCCGCCATCCTCAAGCAAAAGGGCGTCGCCGTCATCGTGCTGCATTCCGGCGATATGGCGGAGGATGCCTTCAACGCCTGGAAACAGGATGCGGCTGCGCCTTTCCCCATCATGCGGCTTAAACAGGAACCCGGCAAAGCCCGCGCCGCATGGGGTGCGGGCGCTCTGCCCTGGTTCATCCTCACCGACAAGTCCCATGTCGTGATCGCCGAGGGTTTCACCCTGGACGATTTGGACGCGAAACTCGGCGAGATTAAGTAGCCCGCGTCTGGCTTTGTTTCCGGTGCCGGTGCTTGACATTTCCCGCGCGAGATCCCGGCGCCTGTTCGGCCCGTTTTTGCTTGCTGAAGGCGGCCTGATTTGATTATAATTGCCGCGTTAGGCATTAATTGGTCGCTGGCTCCGCCGGCGCCGTCTTAGAAAGGGTGTTGGATGAATACTCACAGGTTTGAACCTCGAAACCTCCTCACAAAAACGAGTTGGCCGTGGCTTATTATTCTCATGGGCCTCTCGGGCCGTTGCCTCGGCCAGACCTACGGCGATTTCAATTACCTCGTGAACGGGACTGAGATTACCATCACCGCCTACACTGGCCCCGGAGGCGCCGTCACGATTCCCGCGTCGATACCCGGAATTAATGGCTCCGTTTCGTCCATCGGGCAAAATGCTTTTGAATGGTGTGGCAACCTGACCAGCGTCACCATTCCCAGCAGCGTCACCGGCATCGGGGACGGCGCGTTTGCGCTGTGTACCAACTTGATTAGCGTCTCTATGGGCGACGGCGTCACTTCCATCGGAGACACGGCGTTCCTTACGTGCAGGCATCTGGCCAACTTAACCATTCCAGCCAGCGTCACGAATATCGGGAACCAAGCGTTTGATTGGTGTAGCAGTTTGACCAGCGTTATCGTTCCCAGCAGCGTCGCCTCCCTGGGGCGCTATGCCTTTGATGCGTGCATCGGCTTGACCAACGCCACTATTTCCAGCGGCGTTATCAGCGTCGGGGACGGCGCCTTTTCCGGGTGCGGCGGGTTGACCACCGCCACCATCCCCAACAGTGCGACCTACGTCGGGAACTGGGCGTTTTCTAACTGTACTGGCTTAACCAACGTCTCCCTTGGCGAGCGCGTCGCGTTGATTGAGGGCGGCGCCTTTTCTGGCTGCACCAACTTGACCAGCGTCACCATCCCCGGCAACGTCACTATCATTGACGGGGGAATAGGGCGCGGGATCATCGCCGGCGCGTTCGCTTACTGTAGCGGCCTGACCAACGTCACTATCGCCAACGGCGTCGCCTCGGTCGGGGACGGCGCCTTTTTTGCCTGTAGCGGCTTGACCAGGGTCACCCTCCCCGGCAGCGTCACGAACCTCGGGCTCTGGGCGTTTGCTAGCTGCAGCAACTTGACCCGGGCTTACTTTCTGGGCCACGCGCCGGCGACATTTGCTGGCCCGGTGTTCTACGACATGATGCCGCAGTTCTCAACCTATTACCCTTCCACCGCCTCAGGCTGGAGCACTCCGACTTGGAACGCGTACCCCGCCCAGCCGTATTACCAGCCGGTGCTGAGCGTGACCGAGGGCTTGGGGACCGTAACGCCGTCATTTAAGGGCCTTTTGCTCGGCACGAACTACCAGTTGCAAATCTCGGGCGACCTTAAGACCTGGACCAATTCCGGAGTGCCGTTCATTGCCACCAGCACCAGTCAAGTCTATCCGCGGTCTTTTCCCACGACGAACTCGGACGAGCTTTTCTTCCAGCTTTCCTGGGCGCCATAGCCCGAGACGCGGCCAGCCCGGCTTGCAGCGGGAGCAGATGGGTCAGGATGAGCGTGGGGCCGGGGCCGAGCCACTTCGGGCCGGCGGTGCAGGAGGCGGTCGAGGCGCGGCCCGAGCGCTTGGTCGCCGCGAGGCTCCAGCGGTTGGGCTGGAGCGGGCAGGACCTCGAACCACGGCGCAAAGGGGACCCCGGCAAGGTGGAACTGGCTCGCGAACTGCGCTCACCAACGACGATGCCGCTGGCCTGGGTTGCGCCGCGGCTCAGGATGGGCAGCCGCGGCTACTTGGCCTGGCTCTTGCAGCCCCGCCGAGCCCTACTGGCATGGATCCAGATATAACATTATCACTAACTGACCCCAACTCAACTGGATGGGCGAGCCTCAGGATTCCTGATCCCGCCGCACAGAAACTCGCAGACCTGGAAAGCCGGTGGACCTCTCCGGGCGGACAATCCTGCTCCCCCTCCCTCGGGAGAGGGCTGGGGTGAGGGGAATCCCGGTGTCACCTGATTTCCACGGTTTCAGGAGTCCTGAGGCTGGCTGTTGCCGGAGGTTTGGCAAGCTGCCCGAGCCAAAAGCGCGGAGACGCCTGCCCAGTCTCCCTCTGGCTGAGCGACCTGTTCGGTTCAGCCTTCTCGACCATCGGTCCCGCAAACCGGGCTACGGGCGCGCGCAGCCCGCTTGACGCTTACTTTCGTTCCATGAATTGCGCCGTGCGGCATGATGGTGGTCGTGAATCATGCGCGTGACGGCGAGGCCTTGCTCCGTCAAGCCGCCGCCTTTCCAGACCCTGTGCGACGCGACTCGGTGCTCGAAGCCGGTCATGGACGCGTTGAAGTAACCGGCAAAATGTCCGCCGCCGATGGGCTTAATTGGACCGTTCTCGAGTTTTACCTGGCTTTGATGGCCCAAAAACTGCCTTGACGGCGTTTAAATAAGCCAGGCCATGCACCTGATCCGGCTCCAGATAACTGCCCTCGGTCCATTCGTTCCAGCAGTTGATGTTGAGGATGCGCGGACCGTTCGGGTTGGCCAGCAGCCGTTCCTTGGCCAACTTCAGCGCCTCTTGAAACCTCTCGGGCGTGTTGCCGCTGATAGTGTTCATGAAGGGATAGCCGGAGGCGTCAAACACGTCGCCCTGATACGCCCGCGGGCTGGAATCCCAGCCCATCGTCACGTTCGGATAATAGGGCACGTCGAACTTCCGCTCCGCCTCGCTCCAATATTTGAAGTAAGCGTCGCGGACGTCGTTGTAGTCGTTCTGCTGTTGGGGCAAAGGCACATGATGAATCCACACATACGAGGTGACGGAATCGAAGCCGAGGTCCTTGACGAGCTTTACGGAATCGGCGGGAGTTTTTTCGGCCGGCAGAATGGGCTGGCCCCAGACCACGGCATTCAGGTGGATACCGGGCAGGCTTGCCGCGACGGCTTTGGCGCGGAACCGGTCCAAGGCCGTCCGCGTAGCCGCGACCGAACCGAAATTGTCCAGCAGCTTGGTCAGGTCGTAAAACGAGAAATAGGGCTTGCCATCAATGCGCCAGTAGTTGGGCCGGGTAAAATAATCCTTGATGACGTGGTCGCCGATCTTCTCGAAGTTTGCCGGCGTGACCTGGCCGGGATACAACACGGTGTGAGAACTCCCTTTCTTGTAGGGATGAATATCCTCCCAATCATGGTTGGCCCACATGAAGCCGAACTTGAGCCGCGCGTTATTCGTGGCCTTGAGGAATCCCTCGTCAATGGGCCGGTCCAGGAACGGACCGTCGTTGTAGTAATACCAGTCGAAGATGAACGCATCCACGCCGTGATCCGCGGCGGCGGCTATCTTTTGCGCCATGGCCCTCGGATCGGACTCATCGGTGTAACCCCAAAGCGGCACGTTCGGTTGGTGATGGCCTGCAAAACGCGGTTTGGCCGCCTTGACCAGCTCCCATTCGGCCCAGCCCTTGCCCTTGATTTTCTCGTTGCGACGATCGCTTGGGTGATAGTTGCCGAAATAGTAGCTCGCCACCGTGATGGCGGAGTTAATTTCCGCCCCTATACAAGCGAAAGCCCCCAGTCCGACAGAAGCGGACGCCACTATTAAGGATCTATATTTCCAATTGATTTTCATAGATTACATTCAAACCAAAGCAATCGGTAGATCAAGGCGGTGCGGCCATTTGCGGCCGCACCGCCCAACCAACCCAACCCACAACCACCCAACTTTCCCGCCATCAATACGCGCTGCGCAGGCGGCAAAAGGCGTTGCCAGTTCCCGCGCTGACCGTTGCGCTATTGTTGCTCACTCCGGCAACCGGGGTCCAACTGGGCGAGGTGAGACTGGGAGCGGTATCCAGCTCCCAACCGCCAGCCGTCGTCGGCCACGACAGGTTATAGCTGCCGGTTTGTTTCACAATGCTCAGAGCCGGGATGATGCGCGGCAACACCGATTGCACCTTAAAGTTGGCAAAGGTGGCGGTTTGGCCGTTGGGCTCGTATGAAATATCCGAATTGCCAAGACCCACATAATTAATCACGGGATTAACCCCGGTGGTCTGGCTGTAAACCATCGGCCCGTCAATGGCGACCCCGTCCACCATAAAGGTGAATGTCCAGTTCGCTCCCGTGGTATCGAGCACGACAGTATTCGTATAAACCTGATTGGCGACGTAAATTTTGGGAAGCGTGCCAAAAGTCCATCCGGCTAGGTCTGGTCCCGAGACACAAAAGGCATCGCCAGAGTTTGCCGGGGTAACCTGGTCAATCACCTGAGCGAACCAACCCGCGAGGTTATTGCCGGAGGTATAAAAGCCACTGTAGTTCGTGACATTGGCATTTTGCGAATAGGCAATTCCAATCCAGTTCCCGGTCATAATATTCATTTCACAGGTTAACATGTAAATATTTCTGGCATCCGGGACAAAGGGGACAAAGGCACTGTCGCTGGCGTGGGCTTCCGTCAGGGTGGCTCCATTCATCACCAGATTTGTGCCGGCGCCCCAGGGCTGACGGCCAGTTCCTCCCCGGCTATGCGGCGTGGTGCCGTTCAGCGAAGTTCCCGCCGCGGCGTTCATCGGATCGTAAATGACCGTGATTGGGGGCGTCGTCGGAATGACGACCTGGGCGACGGCGCTGGTCGCGCTCAAGCCGTTGCCACCGGTGACCACCACGGTGTAGTTTCCGTTGTTGGCTCCCGTTAGGTTGCTGATGGTAAGCGACGCGCTGGTCTGGCCGCTCAGCGCCACACCGTTAGTCTGCCACTGATAGGTCAGCGGCGGAAATCCCAAAGCTTGAACCGAAAAATTGACGGTGCCACCCAGGAAACTCAATTGCCAATCAGGAGGCTGTTGCGTTATGACCGGCTTGTCCGTGGCGCTAAAGAATCCGATGCCGCTGACATCGGTCAGAAAACTAGCATCCCCGGTAAAGCCAAGCACCGTGTCTCCGGTCGCGGAGGTGTTGGTAAAAACAGCCACATAGCTATCGAGCGTCTTGCCAATGGTGAATGTCTGGCTAATTGGAGTTCCACCGACGGTGAGACTTGCCGTGATACTGGTCCCACTTTGATCCGCGTAACCCGCTTTGAACGAGACAATCACAATGGCCGGACCCGTCAGATTGAGATTTAGATCATACTTTGGCGAGTATTGGGCGAGAAATACCGTCCAAATTCCGAAGCGATCCTGATTTAGAGCCCCGCCCGAAGAACTGCCATCCCAACCAGACGAGGCGTTGGGTGTGGTCAGGCTAGCCCAAGTGCCGCCCCACCCTGGCAAATGGCCGGCAGTAAAATCACCATTTAAAATGGGCGCCACGTTCGACCGAATAATCTGAGCCACCGCGCTGGTCACACTCAGACTGTTCCCACCGGTCACCACCACCGTGTAGTTGCCGGGATTGGCGACGGTCAGCGCGGCAGTGTTGGCTCCCGCAAGCGCGATGCCATTGCTCTGCCATTGATATGTCAGTGGTGGAATGCCCACTGCCGCAACCGACAGGGCGGCCGCAGTGGCCGGCGGAAGGGCGTAATGGGCGCCGGGTTGTTGCGTGATGAGCGGCGGAAGGCTGGGGTCGGGCATCATCACCGAGACGTTGCCGAGCCCAGATTGCTGGCCGTCGTCAACGAACTGAATCACAATGGTGGTGCCTGCGGGAACATTATCGGCCACCAAGTTCTGTTGCCAGCCTGCGGAAAAGGTGTCCGTTGCGAGCGTATTGCCGATGCCATCCTGAATGGAGACAGTCATGTGACCTGGGTTTCCATTAAAAGGAGAGTCGTCAAAGAACAACACAACTGCGCCGCTCCTGGGTGTGGCGCCCACGGTCTGGGAAAGGGTACTGCCGCTGAAAGCCCCCAGATTGACCAAATAGTGGCTGCCGTTGACAGACAACGAGTAAGGACTGTTGCCGGAACCAGTCCATCCATCCGGAGCGTTTCCTGTTGCGCCATACCAACCGCCGCCCGTGGATGTCAGTCCGGTCAGGTTGGTGAAGCTTCCGTTGACGACGGCCAATTGTCCCTGCAGGGTTCTGCCGCCACCCAACGCGGCGAGTAGTAGTGCCATCCACCACATGAGCCGCCGGGCTCGTGTGGGCTTAGAAGATTTATGTGTAGCATGCATACTGGCGTGTCTTATTTGGTTCAGTGTTTTGTTTTGAGTTTTATGGACTTAAATGTTTGTGTTCTGGGAAAAGGCGAAGACAATGTCAGCAGAAGTTTTATGGGCGGGCTTCGAATACCGCGGTTTAGCTGGGCTTGGGTTCGGCAACGGTTGGCAGTTCAATTGCCCCAGAGCGCGCCCGGATCGGTGGGATTAAAAAGTCTATAGCCAATGGAACTATTCCTGATCGTGGCCGCGCTGCCATCGGGATGCGCCACATTGGCTCGTTTGTTGTGGCGCGGCACGCTGCGCGTGGGTTCTATGGTGTAGGATGTGTCACCCGGCACGCGGAAGTAAGTGCAGGCGTAACCTTCGGTTTGGGCGTTTGAGGTGTTATAAGCCGCGTCCTCGACCCAATTATCCGCATTGAAGAGGGTCGCGCTAGCGGTCGTGATTCCTCCGGCATCCGCAAACATCACGCCGGTGGCGAGCTTGGTCAGTTGAGATTCTTTGACGGGTTGGTTCCCAGGCGTGTCCCAAAACATGCTGTCATATCCACCGCCGTGGTTAAGGCCGATGCCCAGCGTGTTGTTCGTGCTGGCCGACCCGCCGGGCGCATTTCCCGCAGCCAAATGCACGGTGGGACAATTGAAGATCTTGGCGCCCCGTCCGGCATCGCCGTTCAACCGCAGAATGTCCGGCCACCAAATCATGCCTTGGCCGCTATTGACAACAAAAGTCGAGGCGTCATATACCCAACTGGGAAAATTTGGACAACCTTGCAGCACCCACAGCGGCGTCAGGCACCCGTTGTTGTCATTCACATACATTTTTTCAGCCAGTCCGATTTGCTTCATGTTGCTCAAGCAGTTGATGGATTGAGCCTTGGCTTTGGATTTGCTCAAGGCCGGCAGCAGCATCGCCGCCAGAATCGCGATGATGGCGATGACGACCAGCAACTCGATTAACGTGAATCCGTTTCCAGGCCGGCGAGGACCGACGGAAGCAATTCGGCTTTGAACAGGCGCCTCTTCCATAAGTTAGCATCAGCGACCACAAAACCCGAAGGAATTTCGTCTTGCACGCCATGGCAATGGTCTTGAGCGCATGATGGCTTTAGAATGCCACGGCGCCGGGCGGCGCGTTAGCACTTCTTTGCACCTGTTTTTAGGATTATTTTGCACCCACGGCTTGGGATTGTTTGCCCCGTTTTGCGCGGTCGGACGCGCGGCGAAATTGACTTCGGTGGGGTCGGGCATTATGAAAGACCCAGCATGGTCAGGCCCATACCAGAACATTTGCCTTGGGAGCGACACTTCGCGTGGGGGAAGTGTTTCCGCAAACCGAACCGGATCGAAGCCAATTTCGTCACGGACCACCCGAATTATCCCACCCACGATCATGAGTTTGTGGAATTGGCGGTGATCGTCGGTGGCGCCTGCCTGCATCGGAGCGCGCTCGGGGAGCAACAAGTCACCGCGGGAGACGTGTTTTTGTTCCGCCCCGGCGCCTGGCACGAATACGCGGACGTCGAACATTTGTCCCTCTATAATTGCTGTTTCGACCCCGCCCTGCTGGGATTGGAATTGGGGTGGATGGTGAACGATCCCCAGTTGGGACGGCTGCTATGGTCGGAGCCGCTGTCGCCCGCCCAGCACGGCACGTTGGCGCTGCATTTGGGCCCGGCGGAGCTTGGGCGGGCGCGGAAGATACTGGATAAACTGTGCGCTTTCACCCAACAGGAGTTCGTCGTTCATTCCGGGGAACATCTGGGCCTGCTGATACAATTCTTGAGCCTGCTCGCAAGCCATCTGCCGACGGAGACATCGTCGATCCCGCGCGCCAAAACCCACCCGGCGGTATTAGCCGCCATCAAACTGATGGACGAAAACTACGCCGAACCGTGGACGCTGCCGCGGTTGGCGGAAAAGGTCCGCCTGCGCTCCGATTATCTCTGCCGGCTGTTCGGCGAGATCGTTGGGCTTTCGCCCTTGAATTATCTGACCCGGCGGCGGTTGGAACTGGCCACCAGCCTGCTGCGACGCACCCCCCTACCGGTGGGCGAGGTGGGCGCGGCTGTGGGCTGGCCGGATGCAAATTATTTCGCCCGACGCTTTCAGGAAAAGTTCGGGATTTCGCCGTCCGGCTACCGCAGCCGCTTTATACGCGTGCAGCAATCGTCAAATACTAGCGGTTCCAGCGCTGCTTCCGCCGCGGATCAGCCCCGGCTGGGCAAGATCAGCGTTTAAAGCCGCCCCGCCTAAAAGATCATCCACCCGCCCTCCGGAACGCATCGGTTGCCGCCAAGCGGCCGCGCGTCACGGGGTGTTTTCGGATCGCCGCCAGCGCCAGCAAGCACGCCAGAGTGCCCCCCGCGAACATGAGCAGTCCCAAACGCCAGATCGCCGCCGCTCCCTGCGTCACCGTTTCCCCCTGCGCGCGCGCTTGGTAGCCGATGAAATGCAGGCCATAACCTGAGGCCATCAGGCCGATGGCGTAGGCCAGTCGCGAGGCCAGGCTGAAAACCGCCGAATAACTGCCTTCCTTTTTGGCGCCAGTTTGCAACTCGTGAATTTCCGCGACATCAGCCACCATGGCCGTGGCGTTCGGCAACATGATGCCAATCCCCAACCAATAACTGGCGTGCAGGGCGACGAAGATCGCCAAGGCCAGCGGAAGGTCATGCCCCCCCACAGATAGAACGGCTCCCGGCCCCACCAAGCCAGTAAGAAAGACCAGCCCCAGCATTCCGTTACCGATCACGCTGACCAGACCACCCAACAACACCGCGGCCTTCTTGTCGAAGCGTTTCGCCATGCCCATCGAGATAAACGCGCCCAGCGCCATGCCTGCCATCGTGGCGCCATGGGCAATCGTTTTCTCATGCGCCGGAAACTTCATGAAATCATCATAAACAAATATCTGCAACGAACTGACCCACACAGTGCCGAAACACGTCACGAAAATAAACCCGACCACCCAGCGGATATTGGGATCGAGGACAATCTGGCTTAGCTCACGGAAAAAACCCCGGATCCAGTGGCCACCGGTTTTCCTCACAACCTGACGAGTATCCTCGATCAATGGCCATGTGCCGACCACGACGATCAAGACAAAAACCGCCGAGGCCAGCGCAAACGCAATCCCCATGCGCTGATAATTGGCCGGCACAGTAGTGCCACGGGTGTTGCCCTGGTCTCGGAAAAACCACGTCCACGCCATGGCCGGCCCGGCGAAATTAACGATCAAGTTGAAAATCAACCGGATTGCCTGCAGCCGGGAACGGCCTTGATAGTCGCGGCAGAGCTCAAATCCCAAGGCGATGTAGGGAATAAAAAACATCGTCAATCCGGTTTGCAGCAACAGGTTGATGGCAACCAGATACCAGAATATCCCCCAGGGGTGGTCTCGTAATATTTGCGGCACAGCCCAGATCAGGTAGCAGCAGAGCGCCATCAGCAGACCACCGAAAATCAAATACGGATGCCGTCGCCCCCAGCGGCCGCGCGTATGGTCGCTAAGATGGCCCATCAGTGGTTCGGAAATCGCCTCCCAGAGAATTGCAGCCGACATCGCAAGCCCCGCCCAGAACGGGTCCAGACCCAGCGCCTTGGTGTAGTAAATCAGCGCGAACGCGAACACCCCATTCATCACCAACGAATTAGCCCCTTCGCCTAAGGCGTAAACAAACATGCGGGATAATGGACAGGATTTCGCGACAATGTCGGAAGGCATCGTCGCACCCTACTCATGCGCCGCCGTGGAATCAAGGCTCTGTCCCGGCGCCTGCGCGCCGGCCTATACGGTGATGTATGGCGGGGCTGGAACTATTGTATTTTGGAGGTCGTCGATTCCTGCCGCCTTCCTGCAGAACCGGCTGTAGCCTGCTGCTGCTGGCCCGGTTAGGGCTGCGGGCGCATGAGGTCCGCCGCCTCACGCTGGAGATCATGGATCACGAGATCGCGTTCGCCAAAGCGGGCGGACTCGACTACTGGGCGTTCCTGCTTTACGAGGAAGGCAGCTCGATGAGCGAGGGGCTTGACTTATATCTCTCCAGGAAAAAGAAAAGCGATATGCCCTTCTGCGCGATCGCGGGCCCGGACATCTTCGGCGGCGCGCGGCAGTTCGGCGCGCGCATGCAACGCGTGGTGAAGCTCATCGGCGAGCCCTCGTATCGGAAGGTATGCGGCGGGCGTCCGCTCCTGTATCTCCTCGATGTGACCGACGATTGGGCGAATGCCTGGGGCGGCTCTTCAATGCGTTCCGCGCGGCGGTGAAGGAGGCGGGGTGCAGCGACCCGTACATCGTTGTCATGGATTTCAGTCCCAAGCACGGAAAACGGATCA
>Ga0316217_10002614_pt1 | contig 21446 bp, 19 predicted proteins | sample 1anoAmetaG_FD_203633 | JGI IMG/M metagenome (GOLD analysis project Ga0316217, IMG submission 203633) | Freshwater microbial communities from Trout Bog Lake, Wisconsin, USA - 1anoA | ecosystem: Environmental > Aquatic > Freshwater > Lake > Hypolimnion/Profundal zone | place: USA: Wisconsin...
GCTTCCAGCAGTTCATGGAAACCCCGGCCGCCAAGGGCGCCCAGGTGCTCTCCTACGGGACCTACCCGATGTCGGAAAAGGACTACAAGCCCTACCTGACCAAGATCAAGGACCTGAACCCCGACGTCGTCTTCTCCCCGGGCTATTATTTCCAGAGCGGCCCGATGATCAAGCAGGCCCGGGAGATGGGCCTCAAGGCCCAGTTCGTCGGCTATGAAGGGGCCGATTCCCCTGAGTTCGTCGAGATCGCCGGCAAGGACGCCGAGGGCTTCATCATCACCACCAACCTCAACCGCGACGACAAGCGGCCGGCGGTCCAGGCCTTCCTGAAGGCCTACAAGACCGAGTTCAAGGTGAACCCGGACATGGTCGGAGCCTCCGCCTACGATGCCTTCATGATCATCGTGGAAGGCATGAAGCGCGCCAAGAGCCTCGAGGGTCCCGCCATCCAGAAGGCCATCGCCGGCCTCCAGAACTACAACGGCCTCACCGGCATGATCCGCGGCTTCGAGAACGGCGAAGTGGTCAAGGACGTCCAGGTGCAGGTGGTCAAGAACGGCGAGTTCCACTTCAAGGGCGTGGTCACCGATCCCAAGCTGATCCACCCGTAGGCTGATCGGGTTGTCCGGGGCAAGGCGGGCCTCCCCGCCTTGCCCCTTGCCTTGCCCGCCGAGGGCTCAGCCGGGCTGGTGCGCTCCCGCCAGGGCGGCGAAGGCGCGCACCGCCGTGCCCTGGGCCCAGGGCGACGGCTCGGTCGGGCAGTGCTCGTAGGTCCGGAGGTCCCAGCTGGGCAGCACGTCGGCGGTCACCCCGGTGTAGGTGCCGTCGGGCGCCAGGGCCCGCCCGCAGGCCGCGGCCGCCCTGGCCAGCGCGGCGGCCGGCAGCGCCAGCCCGCGCGCCGCGGGGTGCAGCGCGGCGGCCACGTAGAAGGTGGCGGTGGAGGTCTCGAGGGCGGCGGGCGCGTGCTCGAGCACCTCCGCCCAGTGGCCGTCCGCCGCCTGGGTGGCGGCCAGGCGGCGCAGGACCTCCCCGGCCAGGTCGGCCGGCTCGGAGCTGCCCCGGCCGTCCAGGAGCTGCACGAGGTCCAGCAGCCCCAGCACCGCCCAGCCCATCCCCCGGCTCCAGGCCACGTTGTTGTTGCACTTGCGCGTGGGATCGAACCACTGGGCCCAGCCCGCGTCGCAGCGCAGGCAGGCCATGCTCTCCACCGCGATCCGGACCGCCTTGCGGGCCAGCCGGTCGTCGCTCCGCCAGCGGGCCGCCATCGCGTAGGCCGCGGGGAGGTGGTAGACCGCATCGATGCAGACGCCGTTGCGGAACGCGTGGCGATGGGGTTCCAGCAAGGGGATGACGCCGCGGATCACGGGCAGGCCCTCAAGCTGGCTGAGCAGGCGCTCCGCCGCCGCCGCCGGCAGGGCGCCCTCCATCACCAGCCGGATGACCGCGGCCGCTGGCGCCAGGACATCGTCGAAATTCGGCAGGCAGTGCGAATGCCAGCGCAGCAGCGTCTCCACCACCCGGGCGCGATAGCCGCCCGCCCCGAGCGCATCCGCCTCCAGCAGCCCGTCGACCGCGATGGCGTCCCCCCAGTACCAGCAATGGAACTGCCAGTCGCACATGCGGTCGGCCACGAGACGGAGGGTGTCCAGGGGGCTGGCGGAATTCGGCTGCATGGCGGGCTCCAGTCCGGCTATCCGAACCACTGCGGGCCGCTGACCCGGAACCTCGAGCCCAGCCGGTAGCGGGAGCCGGGATGGACGCAGCGGACGAAGGTGACCACCATCTGGCTGGACCAGGTGCGGCGGGTGAGCACGAGGCAGGGGTGGGCCGGCCGGACCTCCAGCAATTCGGCCTCCTCGGCGGTCGGCTGGACCGCGTCCACCACGTGCTCCACCTCGTCCAGGGGCACCTCCCGCACCAGGTACTCCGAGAACCCGATGGCGCCGAAGTCCTGGGTGAGGAAGTCCGGGGCCGCCTTGGGGTTCACGTAGCGGTCCTCGATCTGGATCGGCACCCCGTTCTCCCGGTGCACGCAGACCGCGTGGTAGACCGAATCCCCGGTGTGCAGGTCGAGCGCCGAGGCCACCTCCAGGTTCGCCGATTCCCGGCCCACGCGGATCACGTCGCAGCCGTACTCGTGGCCGCGGGCGCGGATCTCGTTGGCGATGTTGGTGATCTTCAGCAGGCCGGACTGCGGCCGGTCCTCGGCCACGAAGGTGCCGATGCCGGCGTAGCGGACCAGGCTGCCCTGCTCGGCCATCTCGTGCAGCGCCCGGTGCACCGTCATCCGCGACACCCCCAGCTCGGCCACCAGCTCGTGCTCGGAGGGGATGCGGTCGCCGGACTTCCACTTGCCCTCGTGGATGGCCTGGCGGATGTGGTCCTTGACGAACTGGTAGAGCGTGGTGGAACCCGCCTGGGCCCGCAAGGTTTCGGACTTCTTGGGCAGCGCCACGAACGACCTCCATTCTGCTTCTGAGTGTGCGGTTCCCGGGCCGGCCTTGCAACCGGCCCGGGAACCCGGGACTACTTCTGCATGGGCAGGTTCAGGCCCTTGGCCTTGGCGCAGGCCTGGGCCAGCGGGTAGCCGGCGTCGGCGTGGCGCATCACCCCGGTGGCCGGGTCGTTCCACAGGACCCGCTCCAGGCGCCGGGCGGCGGCGTCGGTGCCGTCGGCGACGATCACCATGCCCGCGTGCTGGGAGAAGCCCATGCCGACCCCGCCGCCGTGGTGCAGCGAGACCCAGCTGGCGCCGCCGGCGGTGCTCAGCAGGGCGTTCAGCAGCGGCCAGTCGGAGACGGCGTCGGTGCCGTCGAGCATGGACTCGGTCTCCCGGTTGGGGCTGGCCACCGAACCGGTGTCCAGGTGGTCGCGGCCGATGACGATGGGCGCCTTGAGCTCGCCGGTGCGGACCATCTCGTTGAAGGCCAGCCCGGCCAGGTGGCGCTCGCCCAGGCCCAGCCAGCAGATCCGGGCCGGCAGGCCCTGGAAGCTGATCCGCTCGCGGGCCATCTCCAGCCAGCGGTGCACGTGCTTGTTCTCGGGGAACAGCTCCTTGATCTTGGCGTCGGTCTTGTAGATGTCCTCGGGGTCGCCGGACAGCGCGGCCCAGCGGAACGGGCCCTTGCCTTCGCAGAACAGCGGCCGGATGTAGGCCGGGACGAAGCCGGGGAAGTCGAAGGCGTTGGCCACGCCGTAGTCCTTGGCCACCTGGCGGATGTTGTTGCCGTAGTCCACGGTGGGGATGCCCAGGGCCTTGAAGGCGAGCATGGCCCGGACGTGGGCGGCGCAGGACTGGCCCGCCTCCGCGGTCAGCCGGGCGTGCTGGGACGGGTCGGCCTGGGCCGCCTTCCACTGGGGCACGGTCCAGCCGATCGGCAGGTAGCCGTTGATGAGATCGTGGGCCGAGGTCTGGTCGGTCACCAGGTCCGGGCGCATGCCGCCGGCCTGGGCCAGCTTCACCAGCTCCGGCAGCACCTCCGCGGCGTTGCCGAGCAGGCCGATGGAGACCGGAGTCCGGTTCCCGCAGTGCAGCTTGACCAGCCGCAGCGCGTCCTCGAGGTCCTTCGCCTGGAGGTCCAGGTACTTGGTGCGCAGCCGGAAGTCGATGCTGGTCTGCTGGCATTCCACGTTCAGCGAGACCGCGCCGGCCAGGGTCGCCGCCAGGGGCTGGGCCCCGCCCATGCCGCCCAGGCCGGCGGTGAGGATCCAGCGCCCGGCCCAGTCGCCGCCGTAGTGCTGGCGGCCGGCCTCGGCGAAGGTCTCGAAGGTGCCCTGGACGATGCCCTGGGCGCCGATGTAGATCCACGAGCCGGCGGTCATCTGGCCATACATGAACAGGCCCTTGCGGTCCAGCTCATGGAACTTCTCCCAGGTGGCCCACTTGGGCACCAGGTTGGAGTTGGCGATCAGCACCCGGGGCGCGTCGGCGTGGGTGGTGAACACGCCCACCGGCTTGCCGGACTGGATCAGCAGGGTCTCGTCGTCTTCCAGGTTGCGCAGGGCCTCGAGGATGGCGTCGAAGCAGGGCCAGTTCCGGGCGGCCCGGCCGATGCCGCCGTAGATCACCAGGCTCTTGGGGTTCTCCGCCACCTCCGGGTCCAGGTTGTTCTGGATCATCCGGTAGGCGGCCTCGGTGACCCAGCTCTTGCAGTGCAGCTCGGTGCCCCGGGGGGCGCGGATGACCCGGCTCTCGTCCCGGCGCAGGTCCTTGGTGGGTTCCATGGTGTCCATCGGTTCTCCTCTCATCGGCTCTTCTTGTCCAGCATCGACGCCAGCTTGCCGTCACCGTAGGCCATGGCGCCCTCGAGCAGGGTCCTGGCCTCGGCGAGCAGCTGCGCGCACCGGGTTTCCATCTCCGTGGTGAAGGCCACGTCCGTGATGTCCTTGAGGTTGATCAGCACGTTCCAGATGCCGCCGCGCAGGCCGGCGAAGCCCATCTGCACCCCCACCATGGCGTCGGTGATGGAGGCCGGGTTGCCGTTGCGCATGACCAGGTCGGAAGCCTGCATCACTTCCAGGCAGCCGGCGGCGGTCGCCCAGGGCACTTCCACCGCCAGCTTGAGGCCCTGCTGCATGGCCTCCTCGCGGGCGGCCCGGGCCGCCGGGGTGGCCTGGGACAGGCGCCGGGCGTCCATGTAGGCGTTGAAGGCGCTGGTGTCGTCGTCCACCGCCAGGATCAGCTGGTCCTTGAGCCGCTGGCCCTGCTCGGCGGCCGCCAGCACGGCGTTCTCCGCCGCCTGGGAGCGGGTCTTGCCCTGGGTGAGGTTGGCCACCATCGAGGCCAGGCCGGCGCCCAGCGCCCCGGCCAGGGCGGCGATGGAGCCGCCGCCGGGGGCCGGGGTGTCGCGGCTGACCTCGTCGGCCAGGGCGGCCACGGTCAGCGTCACCAGGCCCTGCTCGACCCGCCGGGGCAGGCCCAGGACCTTCTTGTCCAGCTCGAACGGCGCCACGTCGGCCAGGCCCATGGAGAACACCGCGTTCTCAAGCACATCGGGCACCGGGATGAACGGCGACTTGCCCTGCTGGCGCAGGTAGAACTGGCCGGCCTTGAGCAGGGCCGGGTAGGGCACCAGGCCGACGATCTCGCTGCCGGTGACCACCAGGCCGCGGTCGGCCGCCAGCTTGCGGGTGATCTCCAGCACCGCCTCGGGGGAGGTCACCTTGTAGTTGGTCAGGTTGATGGAGAGCTGGGCCCGCTTGTAGGCCTCGACGTACCAGCCGATCGCCTTGCAGTGGGTGAACAGCCCGGCCTTGTAGGCCTTCTTGCCCTTGAGCTCCTGGCTGGCGTCGATGTCGTTGAGCCGCAGCAGGTGGCGCAGGTCGTAGCCGTGGGCCTCCTGGCAGTGCGCCTGCAGCGCCTCGAAGCTGGTGGCGTCGAAGCCGCAGTTGCCGCAGGGGAAGCAGCCCTCGCCGTACTGGAGTTCCTTGCCGCTGCTGTAGAAGGCGTTGACCTGGCCGCGCCGGGCCACCCGGCCCTTCTCCCGCAGCTCGAAGGCGATGTCGGTGGCGTGCGCCTTGTCCCGGCTGTTGAGGGTGATGTTGTAGGCGATCAGGAACTCCCGGGCGCCGGTGATCAGGGCTCCGGCCCGGGGGTGCGGGCGGGCCGGGCCGAAGTCGGGGACCCACTGGGGGTCCTTCAGCTTCTCGGCCAGCCCCTCGTACTCGCCCTTGCGGACCATGGCCAGGTTGCGCCGCTCTGGCCGGCTGGCCGCGTGTTCGTAGAGATAGACCGGCAGCTCCAGTTCCCGCCCGACCCGCTCGCCCAGCTGGCGCGCCAGGTCCGCGCATTCCTCCAGGGTGATCCCCGCCACCGGCACGAACGGGCACACGTCGGTGGCCCCCATGCGCGGGTGGGAGCCCTGGTGGCTGGTCATGTCCAGCACCTGGGCGGCGGTCTTGACCGCCTGGAAGGCGGCTTCCACCACCGGCCCGGGGGCGCCGACGAAGGTCACCACCGTGCGGTTGGTGTCCGCGCCCGGATCCACGTCCAGCAGCCGGATGCCGGCCACCGCCTCGATGGCGTCGGTGATGACCTTGATCTTGGCCATGTCGCGGCCTTCGGAGAAATTGGGGACGCACTCGACGACGGGTTGGGACACGGGAATACCTCAGGGAAGGGGCGGTCGCTCGCGGAGCGCGGTCCGGGCCGGCGGCTGGCTAACCAGCGGGTGTGCCCAGGAGCCGGGTCCATTTCAGGGGGCTGGACTTCTTGTACAGACATTCATATACAATCACAAATCCATGGGCCCCACCAAGTTTTTTTTCACCCCGGACCGGGGCCCGGAGGCACGCCCGGACGCTCCGATGGCGTATGATACATACATTAGGGTTTGCAGGTTTCAAGATACCGGGAGCGTGGATGGCAGTCATGGAACGGGCAGCGAGTCCGCGGGGGGTCGCCCGCGCGCTGCCGCCCCCGCCGCCCGCCCTCCGCTGGACCATCCTGGTGGTGCTCAGCCTGCCCGCCTTCGCCAGCGCCTACCTGTTCGACTGCATCGGCCCGCTGGCCAAGCTGCTGTCGGTCCAGCTGCACTACACCAACGCCGACATCGGCCTGCTGCAGGCGGTCTGCTGCCTGCCCAACCTGGTGATGGTGCTCATCGGCGGCATCATCATCGACCGCATCGGCGAGAAGAAGTCGCTGGTGATGTTCGCCGCGCTGTGCCTGGCCGGGGCGGCGGTCACCGCGCTCAGCCCGCGGCTCTGGGTCATGGTCTGCGGCCGGCTGCTCTACGGCGTGGGGTCCGGCAGCATGGGCGTCGCCATCAACACCGGGATCGCCAAGTGGTTCCGCGGGCTGCGGCTGAGCTTCGTGTTCGGCGTGAGCCTGACCATCAGCCGGCTCGGTTCCCTGGCCTCCCAGACCAGCCCGGCCTGGGCCCGGGCGGCCTACACCTGGTGGCGGGGACCGCTGCTCATGGCCGTGGCCGGCGGCGTCCTCTGCCTGCTCGCCACCGGACTCTACTGGCTCCTGGAGAGCCGGGCCGGCCGGCGCCACGGCCTGGAGGCCCAGGGCAGCCGCGCCCCCTTCATCCCGGGCGACCTGCTGAAGTTCAGCCGGTCCTATTGGCTGGTGACCCTGCTCTGCGTCACCTTCTATGCCGGGATCTTCCCGTTCCAGACCTTCGCCCAGAAGTTCTTCATCGAAGCCCACGGCGCCACGGCGTACCGGGCCTCCCTGCTGGTGGGCATCCCCACCACCATCGCCATGGTGGCCACCCCCCTGTTCGGCCTGCTGGTGGACCGGATCGGCCACCGGACCCTGCTCATGATGCTGGGCACCGCCCTGCTGGTCCCCACCTACCTGATGATGGGCTACGGCCACCTCGGCCTGGTGGTGCCCATGGTGATGATGGGCCTGGCCTTCGCCCTGGTGCCGGCGGTGATGTGGCCGGCGGTGATGCTGCTGGTGCCCCAGGAGAAGCTGGGCAAGGCGTTCGGGCTGATGTCCCTGATCCAGAGCATCGGCCTCAGCGGGTTCAACTTCCTGATCGGCTGGGCCAACGATTCCGGCCGGGCCAGCGAGGCCCATCCCGGCGGCTATCACCTGGGGATGTGGCTGTTCACCGGCTCGCTCCTGCTCGGCCTGGGGTTCGCGTTCCTGCTGCGGCGCCAGGAGCTGGGTCCCGACGGCCATGGCCTGGAACTGGCCAGCGGGCGGCACAGTCGCCCTAGCGGGCGAGGGTGATCTTGAAGTCGCCCGGCGGCTCGGGCTTCCGGCCCTGCTTGGTGGGGTCCAGGAAGTCCGGGGTGGGCAGCTTGGTCGGCGCGCCGCCGGCCTCCCGGCCCATGCCCGAGCTGATGGCCATGCCCCGGCTCATGTTGGCCCGGGCCATGTCGCTGGTGCTGTTCACGCCCTCCAGCCGGAGCTTGAATTCGCCCACATTGGTGGCCCGCTTCAGGGCCTCCTCGACCGAGATGAGGCCTTCCTGGATCAGGAAATAGAGGCTCTGGTCGAAGGTCTGCATGCCGTACTGGGAGGTGCCCTGGGCGATCACGTCCTTGAGCCCCTTGGTCTTGTCCTTGTCCTCGATGCAGGACTTGACCGTCTCGGTGGCCACCATCACCTCCACCGCCGGCACCCGGCCCTGGCCGTCGGCCCGGGGCACCAGCCGCTGGCTGATGACCGCCCGCAGCACCTGCGAGAGCTGGATCCGGATCTGCTTCTGGTGGTGCGGCGGAAACACCGAGATCACCCGGTTGATGGTCTCGGCGGCGTCCAGGGTGTGCAGGGTGGAGAACACCAGGTGGCCGGTCTCGGCGGCGTGGATGGCGGTCTCGATGGTCTCGTAGTCGCGCATCTCGCCCACCAGGATGACGTCCGGATCCTGGCGCAGGGCCGCCCGCAAGGCCGAGGAGAACGACTTGCAGTCCGCCTCCACCTCCCGCTGGTTGATGATCGACAGGTTGTCCCGGTGCAGGTACTCGATGGGGTCCTCGATGGTCAGGATGTGCTCGGTCCGGGTGGCGTTGATGAGGTCGATCATGGCCGCCAGGGTGGTGGACTTGCCCGAGCCGGTGGTGCCCGTGACCAGCACCAGGCCGCGCTGCTCCTCGCAGATCTTGTTCAGCACCCGCGGCAGCATCAGGTCCTCGATGGAGAAGATCCGCCGGGGGATCACCCGCAGGACCATGCCCACGGTGCCGCGCTGGTTGAAGATGTTGCAGCGGAACCGGCCCAGCGCCGGGACCGAGTAGGCCAGGTCGATGTCCATGTTCTCGCGGAACTTGGCCTTCTGCCGGTCGGTCGCCATGATCGAGTAGGCCATGGCGATGGTGTCTTCCTGGACCAGCTTCTTGAACTGGTTGAGCGGCTGCAGCCGGCCCTTGACCCGGCCGATCGGGTAGTTGCCCACCTTCAGGTGCAGATCCGAACCGCCTAGATCCACGATTGTGGTGAGCAATTCATTAATATGCACGACCTGCCCCCGAGAAAATTCCGATTGCCAAAGGGATCCTACCCGCCCAGTTTAGTCCTACCCGTGAAATCCGTCCTACGGGATTTGGCATGTACCTGTTAAAATCAAAGGTTCTGCCGCGGCTTCCCAAAAGCCCGGGGCCTCCCAGTTCTTTCCAAGGACCCGCATGACCGCCATCGAGAAGATCCGAAACGTCGCCATCATCGCCCACGTCGATCATGGCAAGACCACCCTGGTGGACGCCATGTTCAAAGGCGCCCACATGTTCCGGGACAACCAGCGGGTCCAGGAACGCGCCATGGACAGCAATGACCAGGAACGCGAGCGGGGCATCACCATCCTCGCCAAGACCACGGCCCTGCACTGGGGCGGCTACCGCTTCAACATCGTCGACACCCCCGGCCACGCCGACTTCGGCGGCGAGGTGGAGCGGGTGCTCAGCATGGTGGATTCGGTGCTGCTGGTGGTCGACGCCTTCGACGGCCCGATGCCGCAGACCAAGTTCGTCACCCGCAAGGCGCTGGCCCTGGGCCTGCGGCCGATCGTGGTGATCAACAAGGTCGATCGCCCCGGCGCCCGTCCGCTCTGGTCCCAGGACGCCGTCTTCGACCTGCTCATCGAGCTGGGCGCCACCGACGAGCAGCTGGACTTCTGCTGCGTGTTCGCCAGCGCCAAGCAGGGCTACGCCATGATGGACATCAACGATCCCACCGACAACCTGGATCCCCTGTTCGACGCCATCGTCCAGCACTGCCCCTGCCCCACCGGCGACCCCGAGGCGCCCCTGCAGATGCTGGTCACCCTGATGGACTACAACGATTTCGTCGGCCAGATCGGCATCGGCCGGGTGGTCAACGGCCAGATCAAGGTGGGCGAGCAGGTCTCCCTGATCAAGCGCGACGGCACCGTCCAGACCCACAAGGTGACCATGCTCTACGGCTTCGAGGGGCTCACCCGGGTCAACCTGACCCAGGCCTCCGCCGGCGAGATCATCGCCGTGGCCGGCATCCCCGACATCCGGGTCGGCGAGACCATCGCCTCCCTGGAGAACCCCCAGGCCCTGGAGTACGTGGACATCGACGAGCCGACCATCTCCATGATGTTCGTGGTGAACAACGGGCCCTTCGTCGGCCAGGACGGCAAGTACACCCAGAGCCGGCGCATCCGCGAGCGCCTGATGAAGGAACTGCAGTACAACGTCGCCCTGCGGGTGGCCGACACCGACAGCGCCGACTCCTTCAAGGTCTCCGGCCGCGGCGAGCTGCACCTCTCGGTCCTGATCGAGACCATGCGCCGGGAGGGCTTCGAGCTCTGCGTCAGCCGGCCCGAGGTGATCCTGCACACCGACCCGGAGACCGGCGAGAAGCTGGAGCCCTACGAGGACCTCTCCATCGACGTCCCCGAGGTGGCCATGGGCATCGTCATGGAGAAGCTGGGCGGCCGCAAGGCGGAGATGCAGGACATGGGCCAGGAACTGGGCCGGGTCCGGCTGCACTTCAAGATCCCCAGCCGCGGCCTGATCGGCTACCGCTCGGAGTTCATGACCGACACCCGGGGCGAGGGCATCATCCACAGCCTGTTCAGCCACTACGGCCCCTACAAGGGCGAACTGCCCCGGCGCAAGAACGGCGTGCTGATCTCCATGGACCAGACCGAGTCGGTGGGCTTCGCCCTGATGAACCTGGAGGAGCGCGGGGTCATGTTCATCCAGGCCGGCGTCAAGTGCTACGAGGGCATGATCGTCGGCGAGCACGCCCGGGAGAACGACCTGGTGGTGAACATCGCCAAGGCCAAGAAGCTGAGCAACATGCGCTCCTCCGGCAGCGACGAGGCGACCCGCATCACCCCGCCCCGGGAGCACACCCTGGAGCAGGCCCTGGAGTACATCGAGGACGACGAGCTGGTGGAAGTGACTCCCAACTTCATCCGCATGCGCAAGCGGATCCTCGCCGAGAACGACCGCAAGAAGGCCGAGCGGCGTTCCTCGAACTGAGCGACTTAGGACACAGTTGTTCCCAGCCCCCATTGGGAATGCAGCTACTTAGGGATTGTCTCCGGCCAGGGCTATGCCCACGGCCGGGCCCGTGGTAGTAGCATGATTGGATGACCCGGTCCGACCGGTCCATGCCCTGGGCTCCCTCCGGAGTCCGGGGCGTTGGGCTAGGTGCCCAGGAACGGGTCCCTCTCTGGCATTGTGGTGACCCTCCCCCGCCCCATGGCCCGGTTCGGCCGGGGATCAGCGGGGACCTACCCGAAAGGTGAAGCGAATGTTCCGAGTCGTGAGCAACGAGGAGATCGCGCCGCTCCTGCACCGCATGGTCATCGAGGCGCCCCGGGTGGCCCGGGCCCGCAAGCCCGGCCAGTTCGTCATGGTCCGGGCCGGCGCCGGGCGCGAGCGGATCCCCCTCACCATCGCCGACGACGATCCCGCCGCCGGCACCATCACCCTGATCATCCAGGCGGTGGGGCTGAGCACCCGGGAGATCGTGGCGGTTCCGGCCGGCGGCTTCCTGTCCGACATCGCCGGCCCCCTGGGCATGCCCACCGAGATCGAGAAGCTGGGCCGGATCGCCTGCGTGGGCGGCGGCGCCGGCACCGCCGTGCTGTTCCCCCTGGCCAAGGGCCTGGCCGAGGCCGGCAACGACGTCACCACCATCATCGGCGGCCGCAGCGAGAAGTACGTCATCCTCCGGGAGGAGCTGGGCGCCTTCTCCAGGCAGGTGCTCGTCACCACCGAGGACGGCAGCCTGGGCGAGACCGGCTTCGTCACCCTGCCGCTCAAGCGCCTGCTGGACGATCCCGAGCAGCGCCCCGCCGCGGTCTACGCCGTGGGCCCGGTGCCGATGATGCGGGCCGTGAGCAACCTCACCCGGGACTACGGGGTGCACACCATCGTCTCGCTCAACCCGATCATGGTCGACGGCACCGGCATGTGCGGCGGCTGCCGGGTGACCGTCGGCGGCAAGATCAAGTTCGCCTGCGTCGACGGCCCCGAGTTCGACGCCCACCAGGTGGATTTCAACGAGCTTTCCTCCCGCCAGGCCACCTACCTGGAACTGGATCCCCACGGCTGCCGGATCGACGCCCAGATCGCCGGCATGAAGAAGGACTAGCCCCATGACCCAACCGACGATCAAAGAGCGCATGGCCATCGACCGGGTGAAGATGCCCGAACAGGACGCCTGCCAGCGCGCCTGCAATTTCGCCGAGGTCAACCAGGGCCTGACCCGGGAGCTGGCGATCGCCGAGGCCCAGCGCTGCCTCGAGTGCAAGCACAAGCCCTGCATGGAAGGCTGCCCGGTGGGGGTGCGGATCCCCGAGTTCCTCACCGCCGTGGCCGCCGACAACTTCGAGGAGGCCGCCCGCATCCTGAGGGTGGACAACGCCCTGCCGGCCACCACCGGCCGGGTCTGCCCGCAGGAAGTGCAGTGCGAGGGCGTCTGCGTGCGCGGCAAGAAGGGCCAGCCGGTGGCCATCGGCTGGGTCGAGCGTTTCGTGGCCGACTGGGCCGCCGAGCACATGCCGCGGGAGACCCCGCCCGCCGCCCAGAGCGGGTTCAAGGTCGCCGTGGTCGGTTCCGGCCCGGGCGGACTCACCACCGCCGGCGAACTGGCCCGGATGGGCCACAAGGTGCACGTCTTCGAGGCGCTGCACGACACCGGCGGAGTGCTGCGCTACGGCATCCCGGAATTCCGCCTGCCCAAGGCCATCGTCGAGCGCGAGGTGGACAACCTGCGCGCGCTGGGGGTCGAGATCGAGTGCAACGTCATCGTCGGCCGCACCCTCACCGTGGACGAGCTGGCCGCCGATTTCGACGCCGTGTTCATCGCCAACGGCGCCGGCCTGCCGATGTTCCTGGACATCCCCGGCGAGCACTACAAGGGGGTCTACTCCGCCAACGAGTACCTCACCCGGGTGAACCTCATGGGCGCCTGGATGGACGTGGAGGGCGGCACCCCGATCGCCCGGGGCGAGACCGTGGTGGTGTTCGGCGGCGGCAACGTGGCCATGGACGCGGTGCGCACCGCCAAGCGGCTCGGCGCCGCCCACGCCATCTGCGCCTACCGGCGGACCCGGGCCGAGATGCCGGCCCGGCTGGAAGAGATCGGCCACGCCGAGGAGGAGGGCATCGAGTTCCACTACCTGCTGGCCCCCCTGGAGATCCTGGGCGACGAGAAGGGCTGGGTGCGGGCGGTCAAGGTCCAGAAGATGGAGCTGGGCGAGCCCGACGCCTCCGGCCGGCGCCGGCCGGTGCCGGTCCCCGGGAGCGAGCACGAGGTGCCCTGCCACATCGTCGTGGTGGCCCTGGGCACCACCGCCAACCCCCTGCTCACCAACACCACCCCGGCGCTGAAGCTGAACAAGTGGAAGAACATCGTCGTGGACGAGCACCAGGCCACGGCCATGGCAGGGGTGTTCGCCGGCGGCGACATCGTCCGCGGCGGCGCCACGGTGATCCTGGCCATGGGCGACGGCAAGGTGGCCGCCCACGGCATCGACGACTACCTCAAGGGCCGGACCCCCAAGCAGGCCTGATCCGCGGCCAGCAGCCGTTCGGTCAGGAAGCCCACCCCCAGCACCCCGGGCACCGTGAGCGCCAGCCGCAGCATGGCGAACCGGAACCCCAGAAAGCTGGTCTCGAGCAGCACCATGGGCAGCTTGATGGCGGCCCAGGTGCCGAGGAAGATCACCACGTTGGCGGTGCGGGCGCCCTTCCCGCGCAGGGACAGCGCGACCGGGAAGGCGGCATAGAGCGGCCCGGCCGCCGCGGTGCCCAGCAGCATCGCCAGCAGCACCCCGTGGGCCCCGGAGCCGGGCCCCACGTGCGCCTCCACCAGCCGGCGGGGCACCCAGACCTCGAACAGGCCGATGAGCACGGTGATGGTGGGCAGCACCAGGGCCACCTCCCAGAAGAAGCCCGCCGACCGGGTCAGCGCCGCGGCTGCCAGGGGGCGCCGGAAGGGCAGCAGGCCCAGGTCCAGGGCGAGGATGGCCAGGGCGACACCGCAGCGCTTGAACCAGGTGGTCATTTCAGGAGCACTCCCATCAAGCCGCCGACCAGGATGGCCAGCCCGAAGCTGAGCCCCTGGCGGATCGCGGTGAAGCGTTTGCCGAAGGACTTGACCTCCATGGGGGCGGTGACGGTGCCCACCATGGTCAAGGTAGTGATGAAGGCGGCCAGGGCGGCCGGGCTCACCCCCTGCTTCAGCAGCGAACCGGCCAGCGGGAAGGCGATGGGCGCCGGCATGGTCAGCAGCGCGCCGGCCCCGGACACCAGGGCGAACCCCGCCAGTCCGTGGAACCGGAACAGGTCGGCCAGGGCCCCGGGGGGGATCAGGGCCAAGGCCAGCCCGATCACCATGACCATCCCGGCCAGCCCCGGCAGCATCCCCAGGAGGGCCTTCCGGCTGACCCGCAGGGCCTGGCGGGTCCGGTCCGGGTCGCGCCGGCAGGAGAGCGCCAGGGCGGTGAGGCTGCAGGTCAGGAGCAGGATGGGAAACATGGGCTTCGGCCTCCGGGGGCGGGGTGCTGGGCAGGTGTCACAGCCCCTATACTGTTTTAAACAGTATAGGTCATAAAACAGGCTGTCAAGCCCCTCACCCGCTCCGGCCTAGGATTGGAGGGGCGGCAGTTCCTCGTAGCTGGCCAGGAAGGTGGCCAGGAGCCCCATGCGGTAGCGGATGTCCTCGGCCAGGACGGCTAGCTGGGCGCGCCCGGCGGCGGTGAGCTGATAGATCTTCCGGGCCGGGCCGGTCTGGGAGGTGTCCCAGCTCGACTGGATATCCCCCTGCTCCTCGAGGGTCCGCAGGGCGCGGTAGATGGCCCCGGAATCCGTGCTGAACCCCGCCAGCCGGCGCGACAGCGCCGCGTGGATGGCGCCGCCGTGCATGGGTTCATGGGCCAGGGTCAGCAGGATGAAGGCGGGCAGGTGGCGGTGCTGGCGTCCGGTTCGGGCTGACATGATCGGTGGCTCCAGGGTGAACCCCTAGTCTGCGCCATCCGCCGCCCCCCTGGCGAGCCGCGAGCGGGGCCGGCCGCTGGGCCGTTGCCTCAGCCCCTGGCGTAGCGCTGCAGTTTCTGGATGTCCAGGATCCGCACGACCGGGAAGGTGCTCTGGATCAGGCCCAGGTCGGCCAGCAGGCGCAGGGCCCGGCTGAACGCCTCGCGGCTGGCGCCGATGCACTGGGCCAGATCCTCCTGGGTCTCCCGGAACTCCACCAGGGCCCGGCCGGGGTTGCGCCCCTGGTACTCCAGGATCAGCTGGGCCACCCGCTCGGGCACGCTGTGCAGGCTGAGGGTCTCCACCAGGGAGATCAGGTGGCGGATCTTGCCGGCGAAGTGCTGGATCAGGCACATGGCCACGGCGTTGTTGCGGGTGGCCATGAGCCGCAGCGGCATGGCCGGAATCAGCCAGCACTCGGTCTCGCCGTGGGCCTCGGCGCCGGAGGCGGCCAGCCCGCCGTCGAACACCTGCACCTCGCCGACGCAGGTGCCCGGCTGCAGGATGTCGATGACCTGGACCTTGCCCCGGCCATCGGTCCGGAACACCTTGAGCGCCCCCTGGATCACCACGAAGACCCCGGGCATCCCCTCGCCCTGGCTGAACACCGGCGCGCCGTCCGGATAGCGCCTGAGCTCGCTGACGCCAGCAAGTTCCTCCGCTTCAGCCGCGGGCAGGCCTGCCAGATAATCGATTCGCCTCAAGTTCACCACAGCCTGCGCCATAGGGCACGCGTTCCCTTCCCAGTGATTTGTATCACACCTTGCCAAGGCCTGGAACTGCTGTAATTTTCCAGCGCAGACGGCTGGGCGGAAACCGCGGCGGATTGGGCAGTTTCCAGTGGGCAGATCGTGCCCAAAAAAGAAAGCCCCGATCTACGGGGCTTTCTTCCAGCGGAGGGGGGAAGCTACTTCACCCGCTCCATGAAGGTGCGGTCCACGGTGTTGACCCGGATCTTCTCGCCGGCCTCGATGTAGGGGGGGATGCCGACGGTGACCCCGTTCTCGAGCTTGGCCGGCTTGTAGGAGCCGGTGGCGTTGGCGTTCTTCATGACCGGCTCGGTCTCGATGACCTCCAGCACGACGCTGGGCGGCAGGGTGATGTTGAGCGGGTTGCCGTCGTGGAACTCGACCTCCACCTCCATGTTGGGCTGCAGGAAGGCGGCGTCGTCGCCGAGGAACTCCTTGGGCAGCTCGATCTGCTCGTAGGTCTCGTTGTTCATCAGCACGAAGTGGTCGCCGTCCTCGTAGAGGAATTCCATCATGTGCTGCTCGAGGGTGACCTTGTCGACCTTCTCGGCGGAGCCGAACCGGTTCTCCCGGTTGAGGCCGTCCTTGAGCCGCTTCATCTTGGTGGCGATGCGGGCCGGCAGGTTGCCCGGGGTCTGGTGCTCGACGAAGGTGACCCGGCAGAGCTCGTTCTCGAAATTGACGATCATTCCGACCCGAAGCTGGACGGCATTGATGAACGGCATGGCGCCTCCTGATGGACTACGGCTTCCCGCTAACCAAAAATGGCCCCCGAGGGAACCCAGGGGCCGCTTGGAACGTGGTGGTGGGCATACCAGGATTCGAACCTGGGACTTCTACCGTGTGAAGGTAGCACTCTACCGCTGAGTTATACGCCCGCGGCTCATTAGGTTAGCAAATCCCCAGGTTTTGTCCAGAGGGAGATTTCATCAGGCCACGGCGGCGGCCAGGGCCTGGGCGAACCGCGGCGCGGCGGCCGCCGGCAGGGCGCAGAGGCCGACCCGCATGCCCATGGGCAGCGGCACCACGAACACCCCGGCCTGGCGCAGGCGGGCGCAGACCTGGTCGGCCCCGGCCGCCCCCAGGGCGATGAAGAAGCCGCCCTGCCAGGGCGCCCCGGGCAGGCCCTCCGCCCGCAGCGCCAGGTCCAGCGCCAGGGCCCGCCCGGCCAGCACGCCGGACCAGTGCCGGTGCTCGGCGGCCAGCGCCTCCTGGCGCGCCGGATCGCGCTCCAGCCGCAGCAGCAGCGACTGCGGCGCCCGGGGGCAGTTGGAGAAGGCGCCCCGGCAGGAGGTCGCCAGGGCGGCCTGGAGGGCGGCGTCCCGGGTCCAGGGGAACACCAGGGCCCCGCCCCGGCCGCCGTAGAGGGTGAGCGCCTTGGACAGCGACAGGCTGGCGCCCACCAGCACCCGGCCCTCCTCGCCCAGCTCCGCGTAGTGGTCCAGGGCCGCCCGCACCTGGCCGGGATCGGCCGCATAGTTGAGGTAGGCGCAGTCCAGCAGCAGGGTGACCGGACCCTGCCCGGCCAGCTGGCGCAGCACCGCCATCAGCGCGTCCCGGCCGGCCCGGTCAAGGCTCCGGCCGGTGGGGTTGTGGCAGGGATCGTTCAGCCACACCAGCAGCCGCTGCTGCCGGGCCATGATGGCGGCGCCCGCGCGCAGCCAGGCCTCGGCGTCCAGCCCGGATCCGGGCTCCGGGAACGGCGCCGTGGCCAGGTCCGCCCCGTTCTCGGCGGCGAGCACCCCATAGGGGCTCCAGAACGGCCCGGCGGTCAGCACGGTCATCCCCGGCTCCAGGAGGTTGCGCGCCGACAGGGCCAGGGCCCCGCTGCCGCCGGGGGTCGCGCAGCCGGCGCCGAAGCCGTCCAGCTTCGGCCAGTGCCGCCGCACCAGCGCCCGCAGGAAGCCGGGGTCGCCGGCGATGGGCGCGTAGGGCGCCACCTCCGCGGGGGTGAGCTCCCGCCAGAGCTGCATCACCGTGTCCAGGATGACCAGCTCCCCGGCGTCGTCGGCCAGGGCCCCCATGGTCGCGTTCAGCACCGGCTCGCCCGCGGCCTTGCGGGCCTGGGCCTCGGCGTTGAGGGAGAAGATGGGGTCGTCCGCGGGGAACCGGCGCCGGGCCGGGATGAGGTGCTCGAGCATGATGACCCTCCGACAAATTCTATATTCACGAATGATATGCCCAACCGGGGGCGGCCGCGAGCCGGCTCCGGCCGGCGGGCCCGCGGCTACCGGAACCCCGGGGCCGGTTGTAGACTGTCCGCCTGCGGCCGGACCGGCCGCGCCGTCCGCTCCATGCGCCACGCGAGGTGCCCCGTGATCTATCCCTTCCAAGGCATGGCCCCCCGGTTCGGCGCCCGGGTCTTCGTCGCCCCCAACGCCACCGTGGTGGGGGACGTCAGCCTCGGCGACGACAGCTCGGTCTGGTTCAACTGCGTGCTGCGCGGGGACGTGAACGCGGTGCGGATCGGCGCCCGGGTCAACATCCAGGACCTCTGCTGCCTGCACGTGACCAACGGCAGGTGGCCGCTCCTGCTGGAGGACGAGGTGAGCGTCGCCCACAACGTGATGCTGCACGGCTGCACCGTGCGCCGGGGCGCCCTGGTGGGCATGAGCACCACCATCATGGACGGCGCGGAGGTGGGCGAGGGCTGCCTGGTGGCGGCGGGCTCGCTACTGAAGGAAGGCTTCCGGGCCCCGGCCCACACCCTGGTGGCCGGCTGGCCGGCCAAGGTGCTCGGCGAGCTGAAACCCGCGCAGCTCGAGCTGGTGGCCGGCATCTGGCCGCGCTACGTGCGCTACAAGGAGGCCTACTTCAAGGACGGCTGGCCTGTCGCCGTGGCGCCGGCGGCGGCCTTCCCGGAACCTGGGTTCGCCGACGGACACCCTTTCCCTTGAGTTGGCCGCGCCGGCCCCGGCAATCTTGCACATTTCTTCTGGCGCAAGATGCGGGGTCTGCGGCTAGACTTTCCTTCTAATTATGCAAACCATCATGAATCCACTTCTGATCCTTCGTGTCCACTCCGATCTCCGGCTGGGCCTTGGCCACGTCGCCCGCGCCCTGGTCCTGCAGGAGCAGTGGCGCAGCCTGGGCGGCTCCGCCTGCATCGCGGTATCCGGCGACGAGCGGGCCCGCCGGGTGGGCGCCGGCCAGCACCCGTACCTCGACCAGGCCCTGCCCTGCCGGACCATCGACCTGGGCCGGGACCTGAACGCCCAGCTGCCGGACGACCTGAAGGCCGAGGCCAGCCTGGTGCTGGTGGACCACTGGGAGGTCGGGCCGGAGGAGATCCAGGCCCTGCGCCCGCTCAAGGTGGCGGTGATGGAGGACGAGAGCGACGCCCACGAGCAGGCCGACCTCCTGTTCCAGCCCTTTCTGGAGGGGGTGAGCTGGCCGGTCTCGCCGCTCAAGCTGGTGGGCGGGCGCAAGGTCCGGCCGCTGGAGACCCGGCACGGCAACTGCCGCATCCTGCGCGGCGCCCATTTCATCGTGGTGGCCGGCCAGGCCCTCACCGCCCGGCCCCGCCGCGAGCCGCTGCAGCCGCTGGCGGTGCACAAGCTGCTGGTGACCTTCGGCGGCACCGACGGCCCGGGCCTGGCCCGGCGCGCCTTCGAGGTGCTCCGGGCGCTCACCGCCAACGGCCGCTGGACCGGCGCCTGCACCCTGCTGGCCCCCCAGGGCCTGGACCTGACCCCCTTCCCCGGCTGCCGGATCCTCAAGGGCCTGCCCGACCTCACCCGCCGGATCCCCGAGTACGACGCGCTCTGGTGCGGCGGCGGGGTCACCCTGTCCGAGGCCATGTGCATGGGCGTCCCGGCCGCCACCTGGGGCCAGAACGAGCGCCAGCACTTCATGCTCTCCGACCTCGCGCTTCACAACGGCTGCCTGGACCTGGGCCTGGGCACCGAGGCCGACCCCGCCGCCACCGAGGACTCGCTGGCCCAGTGGCTCGGCCCCGAGGGCCAGGAGGCCCGGCAGGAGCAGGTCCGGGACGGCATGGCGCTGGTCGACGGGATGGGCGCCAACCGGGTGGCCCAGGAACTCTGGGCCCTGGCCGGACAATGAACCTATTTGCGAAAACAGCCCTTGACCCTTGCCGGGTAAGGCGATAAGGTTTTCTTTCTGCGCACCCGATGATGGGCGGCGCGCTGATGTTGTCCTTACGGAAGTCTCGGAGTTTGGCCATGAGCACCTTTTTCCCTAAAGGCCTAGACAAGATCACCCGCAAGTGGTTCGTGGTGGATGCCACCGGGCTGCCGGTGGGCCGGCTCAGCACGGTCGTCGCCGATGTGCTCTCCGGCAAGAACAAGCCCACCTGGACCCCCTTCCTCGACATGGGTGACCATGTGGTGGTGATCAACGCCGCCAAGTGCGTCTTCACCGGGAAGAAGAACACGACCAAGATGTACCGGCGCACCACCACCCAGCCCGGCAGCATGGTCGAAGTGCGCGCCGACGTCCTGAAGAAGACCTTCCCCGGCCGCATCATCGAGAGCGCCGTGAAGGGCATGCTGCCCAAGGGCCCCCTGGGCCGCGCGATGTATCGCAAGCTGAAGGTCTACGATGGTGCCGAGCACCAGCAGGCCTCCCAGCAGCCCGAAACCATGACCATCAAGCTGTAACCTTACCGAGGCATCACATGGCGATTTCCCAAAACTACGGAACTGGTCGGCGCAAGTCTTGCACCGCCCGCGTCTTCATGCGCCCCGGCACCGGCAAGGTCACCGTCAACGGCCGTACCCTCGAGAACTACTTCCCCAACGCCGTGCTCCGCATGGTGGTGCACCAGCCGCTGGTGCTGGCCGACCTCGAGAACAAGTTCGATCTGATCGTCACCGTCGGCGGCGGCGGTCCTGCCGGCCAGGCCTCGGCCATCCGCATGGGCCTGTCCCGCGCCCTGATGGGCTACAACGACCAGCTCAAGAGCATGCTCCGCCAGGCTGGCCTGGTGACCCGCGATCCGCGCATGAAGGAACGTAAGAAGCCCGGCCAGATGGGTGCCCGCCGCCGCTTCCAGTTCTCGAAGCGCTAGTCCTTGGCAACGCTGTTCCAAAACGGGGAGACTGGTTCTCCCCGTCTTTTTTGACGGACTCCACCCCTCCGGGGCGAGTCGATTCGGGCGGGAACCCCCCGCCTTCCATCCCACGCGGCAACGGCTTCCGGGCCGCCGCATCCCCAGGGAGGCCATCATGGCTGCCATCCAGATGAAGGAACTGCTCGAAGCCGGTGTCCACTTCGGCCACCAGACCAAGCGCTGGAACCCCAAGATGAAGAAGTACATCTTCGGCGCCCGGAACAGCATCTACATCATCGACCTGCAGAAGACCCTGCGGCTCTGGAACCAGGCCGCCAACTTCCTCACCAAGGCCGCCAGCGAGGGCAAGACCTTCCTGTTCGTCGCCACCAAGCCCCAGGCCCAGGAACTGATCGCCGAGCAGGCCCAGCGCTGCGGCGCCTACTACGTGAACAACCGCTGGCTGGGCGGCATGCTCACCAACTTCTCGACCATCAAGAAGTCGCTGGACAAGCTGAAGGAGATCGAGGGCACCCTGAACGATCCCGCCCGCACCGCCGCGCTCTCCAAGAAGGAGATCCTGACCCTGACCCGCAGCAAGGAGAAGCTCGAAGCCTCCTTCGCCGGCATCCGGGACATGCGCGCCGTGCCCGACGTGATCTTCGTGATCGATCCGCACCGCGAGGACATCGCCGTCACCGAGGCGGTCAAGCTGGGCATCAAGCTGGTCGGCCTGGTCGACACCAACTGCGACCCCGACA
>Ga0316217_10002615_pt1 | contig 21443 bp, 22 predicted proteins | sample 1anoAmetaG_FD_203633 | JGI IMG/M metagenome (GOLD analysis project Ga0316217, IMG submission 203633) | Freshwater microbial communities from Trout Bog Lake, Wisconsin, USA - 1anoA | ecosystem: Environmental > Aquatic > Freshwater > Lake > Hypolimnion/Profundal zone | place: USA: Wisconsin...
GTCAGCTGCTTCTGCTTCAGCCCCTTGATCTTGCTCTAGATGCTATCGAGGTAGATCAGACATTTCAGGCAGCTGTGGGACAACGTGAAGATGAAGTGGCAGAGGGATTTGACCGATTTGTCCTTCTCGAGCTTCTAGTGCAGTTTCTTGAGCAGAAGTTCGCTGAGTTTCTCCGGACTTTCGCAGATCTTGAAGATGCAGGTGAGGATACTTTCACAGGCGGCAAACCACTCATTGTTGTAGGTCCCCTGCGTATTGATGAGTATGTAGATCTGCGTGATGAGGAAGCTCTTCGCCATCTGGGCGATCTTGGGCTCCTCGATGCAAATGATCTTAGAGATCTCCTTGACAATGTGGAAATCGGGCTACCCGTTCTCGACGTAGGTCTTGATCATGTTGAGGAAAGACTCAAGGTTCTCCTCTCGGATGAGTGAGCCGTCTTTGGAGAAGGCCACGCGCAGGATGGAGATGATGGCCCGTTTCTAGGCAGGGTTGGATTGGTCCCGCTCGTATCTGATGAAGATGTTCCACAGGTGGGCAAAGGTCTGAGGCTTGATCATCAGAATGTTTTTGTGGACGGACTAGTCGATGATGGTCTAGAGGATTTACTCGAGAGCTGAGTGGTCCTGAGGGGTGGCCTTGGCGAACAGACCAATCAGCTACTTGGCGACATCCTCCGACTTGTTATTCAGATGGAGATAGATGAAATTGGTGAGGACCTAGTCTTTTATCTTCTTCTACTTCGAAAAAATGAGGATCCGGATGTCGGGCAGTGACTACGTGGCCCTCTCGAACTTCAGTCTGTAGAGCTTAATGAACAGTTTGATGGTCTACAGGACGTCGGTTTAGGTTTTGGACCCCAGCAGCATCCGCACTGAGTCTATCACCTTGTTGACTAGGTTGTGGATTTCCTTCTACTAAAACAGACGCAACTATTTGTCCTCAGTGGCTTTGATCCGCTTTTTGATGAGTTTGACTTCATTGATGAGCTCTTACAACTTTTCCTCGTCTTCAGTTTGGTCCATCTCGGCTTTGGCTCTCTCCTATTCCTCACTCAAAGTCTTGAGCTCCAGCTCCGCGATTTCTATTTCCCTCTCTAATTCAGAAAACGGAGTCATGTCCTCACTGCACACCTCATCAATGACCGCATTTATCAACTGCAGTGCCCTTTTGCGAGTATTGATCGACTGGTCTTTGACCCTATCGATGCCCGCCTTGAGGAAGAGTATCAGATACTTGCCTGGAATGATCTTATCGGCAGTAAGTTGGGCCAGGATGCCAAGCACATGTGACCTGCAAAACGAACTCTTATCATAAATCCTCTGGAGCAGCGTAGTAATGAACTTCTCCTTCGCATCTTTGTACATATCTTCGTTATTGGGTTCAGATAGCACATACTTCAGGATATTCATCATGATGTCTGTGATGGCATTGCGGAGGTAGTAGGACTCGTGCTTGAAGAGGGCGATGAAGCAGCTGAGGTTGGTGTAGAATATCTTGGGGATCTTTTAGCTCAACTTGCTCAGGAACTATTTTGTGTTTTTGATTGATTGGGATTCGGAGTTTAGGTTTTGTTTGTTTACTAGGTAGATCACCACCAGGGTCAAAGCCTGGGTGATTAGCTTTTGGAGCTATGGACCCTGGGCCTGGGCGAAAAAGGTCACCAGGTTCTAGATCACGTCTCCTTCGTAGACCAAGTTGGCCAGAACTGTCTGGAAGGTGCTGGCCAGAGACTAACACAAGTTGGAGTTGAGGATAGTCTCCAGAATCTAGAAAATGCATTGGTTGATCTAATCGTCTTTGACTAGGGTACTTTCCAGTATCTTTATGCACACATCCCCGTATTTCTTGAAGAACTCAGTGTCGATTTCCTTGCGTTCCCATAGCAAAACGAAGTTTATCTTCAGACTTTCTCTGATGAGATGAATGCATTTCTTCTGGTTCTATAACATCAGCCTACTGGCCTCAAAGTTTTCAGGTTTGATCTTCTTCCGCCCCTTTTCTCTGTTCATCGTATCAGCCATAAGGTCGCCTTGTCCCGACTTCTGCTTTTTGAGGCTGGTGGCAGAAATGAAGTAAAGACAGAGGAAAATGATCATTTTAAAGGAAACTCTCAACTTTGAGGTATTGGACTCTTCACTCAAAAAGTGTAGCTACTTTATTATGCCCTATGTTATGTACTGAATAGTTGAAGATAGTTATTATAGGACTCTGATGCTCTTGGACTAAATGTTATCATTGAAAGACCTAATTCGCAATTTTTTTACTTTATCAGAGAGTACAAAAAGTCAAAATTTTCGGAATCTGCGATAGTTTCGTGACTGTCATTAAAAGCTGAGTCAATGTTTTTAAGTTTGCGCAGCAGATCTTTATCAGAAAGAGTAAGTTCCTGCAAAATGACCTATGTGGGAAGACAAGTACTCTGTGGCGATTGAGGGAAGTAGACTATTGTTAGATGTCGTTGAAGTTGACTGGGAAGACGAAGTAGTCAAACATACAAAATAATATAATACCGCCCAAAAGTTATCATTTTTTATATCACTCTCAAACATTCATTGCAAACATTTTCATCCTTCTTTCGCTTCAAACATGAAACCATCTCATATTTGAGCTGCTTGGGCTGGTGAAGCTGATGAACTAATGAGTTTTTAAAGGTAAGAAGATCACTATTATTTATAGTCCTGCTGAAGACTTTCGAACAAGATTATCTCTCTCTAGCTTTTCACTTCGAGCTCACTGAAGGTAGACACAGTAGATTTGTACATTTCTGGGGAACTGTCGCTCTCCATTCCCTCCTACCTCACCCTCAGATGTTCTTCCAAATTTATCCTATCAAAAGCAGGAGCCGCTTTCAACAACCTGCACATCTAATGGTCAAAACGATGGATCATGAACTTTGAAGCTCTCAAGTCGTAGAAAGTCTCATGAGAAAGTCGTATTTGTTCAAGCACGATATTTACTAAACCTTTGACCTGATCTTTTTCGAGCAAGAGGTCTGACTAGAGCTGAATCAGCTCAACATAGTACTTTTCCTCCAACTGCTGTTTTTCCCATACTGGATTGAAGTAGTAACTTGGTTGCCTGCTTTCACTTAGATTCTTCAGCTGCCTGTCAATCTTATGCAGTTCCTCTTCAAGCAGTTGGCACTTTTTGTCGAATACCTAGAGCTATAGTTTGGATAGGGCTAATTCTTCCCTTAGCTCCTGCATTTAGGCTTATTGCTTGGTTATTAGAGTTATTTGGCTTCTGATTATTTCCGAAGACTCAGTTATCCTAGTTTGATAACTGCAACATTCCTGTTCCTTGCTTGATAGTCTTTCAGAAAGCAATTTGAATTCTTACAGCAGTAACTGCGCAATCCTTTTGTTTTCAACGCAATTCAGCAGTTATTCCACAGACATGTCCCCATATTGAAGAGTAGTCTATATCTGCTTTTTGTTCATCGTTGAAGAGTTCAGCCTTGATACTTAATTTTCAAGGTGAGCCAAACTCGGATGCTGTTCATCCAAATGGCAGATCAACATTTTGATGAATTAGTTGCTCCATTTGAAGTGAATCAGGCCGTAGATCTGCTTTTTGCTATATGCATTTTTGAGGTTGGCTTTCAACTTTTAGATGACCTTCGACAGAAAAATATTTGTCAGCTGACCTAACTACTCACGGCTGAATTGCTTTGCCATACCCAGAGTACTTTTTTAGTGGAGAAAAGGCTCTCTTAGTGCGTCTGCCTCTGCTTTGAGTCCTTGGATGTAGTTACAAAAAATAATTAGGATGCTATCTTTGACCTCAGCTCCATCCAGCTCTTCAATCGACTTTAGTGCCTACCCACAAGCAGGATAGCAGCTGATATTTTTTGTGATGCCTGTACTGGCAACAGCTTCCTTAATTTTGAGCAGAGCTAAGAGAAAACTGTTCAGACGGTAAAAAGTAAAGTACTGTCTTTGAGAATGAGGGACGTTGGGAGGAGCCTCTAAGGTTTTTAATATTGCAGCAATATTGAGAGACTCCTAATTAGTAGATTTTTGTTTGCAGAGACCCTAACCAATGCTCATTAAAACAATATTATTAGTTTAATCAAACGTTCGTTAGTTTTCATGCCAGTTGAGCTAATTAAAATGACAGATACAAACAACCGAAAAATATGTTGTAAGCACGTCTAAAGGATAAATATTGAAAAATAAAAAAGCTGAGTAAAATAGAGGTAAATAATATAAATGATAAAAAACGGATATGAAATATATAGTGTAAATTAATTTATTCTTTTACCTTAAACTTTCATTATTTATACATTATATTTTCTGATCAATCCTCAATTATATGAATTCTGAGTTGTAATTTCCTCAGCCAAAATATCCTCCTTTTGATATGTCGATTACTTTAATTAGCATCTTTACTAATCTCTACTAATCTTATTCTTCTGTTATATTACAATAATATAAAAATATGAATAGCTTCGACTGGTAAAAAGCATGGTAAAGACAATACAACAACACCTCAGATGACAAATGGAAAACTAAGAGCTTGAACCCCATGCAGGAAGAGAGCTACTAAATCAAACTGCCTAAAGCCAAAAAACCTACTAAAACCGCAATCAAAGGCGAAGGTGAGCGAAGGTAGAACAAGGAAGAAGTAGGCACAGGAAGCCTCCCCTCTCCAACTCTCACGAAAATAAACGAAACCATGTTTTGCATCTCACTTTAAAGATAGCTGAATCTATTTTACTTACCACAGCTTCAAAACTAAGATCGCCTCAAGAAACCCAAGAAGACCTTCTACAAAATAGAATACGATTTGGACCACCAAATATCGAAAATCATCGGACTGACCACTCCCCAGAAAGAGGACTATATTTTGGTGGCTACCTCCAATAGTTTAATTGTCCTCAAAATCACCAAAAACAAACAGGCAGAGTATTCGATAGTCAAGGTCCAGTAAAAGGATATACCAGTCCCTGACTTTAGAATCTTCCTGTGTTTTGGAGGAACCCGAATCATCGCAATCTCCTCCTCCCTGCTTTACGAATGTAACCGATTGCTTATTCAGTCTAGCTGGTGAATGATAAGCTGAGGTAGATCGTAACCAAGAAGATAGAGTTCAGCAACAAAGAAGATTAGGCAGCCTTTAAAGGCTTAACGCCCATAGGTTTGGTCGCAGGCTACGGCAAGAACTTCTACTATTTCGGCTCCAAGGAAGAGGAAAGGCTGGATGTGAACAAAATAAAAGGAGCTGAGGACAACCCCAAAATTGGCTAATGCTAAGCTTTAACCATCGTCAAACTTAATGTCTCAGGCAAGAACGATATTGAAAGCGTTGCTGCTGAGATCTACCCCATTGACTACATTTTTGACAAAAAGATGTTCACTAGGACCAAAATCTTTGAGATCGAAAGAGACACTTTTCTATTCTCTCTACACGAAGAAATTGTGCTTATTAAGAAAAATTTCAACAAATACATCGTCTGGGACAACGTCTCAGTGGTAAGCTCAAAGAGTCAATCCAAAAAAGGCCAACTCATCCTTGTCTCTCAAACCATTTTAGTCTACTCTGAACCCTCAGAGATATTCGCACATTAGATATACTTTGATGAGAACAAAAGCAAACTTGAGATGCCTACGATTGACAACTTCAAAGGAAAAGAAGATTAGGAATGTGTCCTCTACGATGCTCTTATGCTTTAGACTGAAGATTCTATTATCAAAGTATTGGCTTATATTAGGCAAGCCGATGTTGTCTATCCGGGCACACCTCGGATGATTGACATTGACAAAAGCAAACCTAAGTAGCCTCCTACCAACCTTGGTTTTACTTTGATTTGTATCAATCAAAACGATCCAAAAAAGAAGCTCTAGACTTTGATTGAAAACAATCTCAAATTCAATAAGCCTACCACTCAGGAAATCGACGATTTCTGCTCAAGGTTTCACATTTTGCCGCAGGATTTGAAAAAATGCGAATGGAACGTAAGTCAAAAGAAGCAAAAGGATATAGAAAACATTCTAATGGTAATCAAAGACGACGATTTCATCAAAGCAGAACTTGACAACATTTTAAAGCAGGAAAGCCATGACCTAAACTTTTTGGGTAAAGTTGAGGACAAACAGCTTGAGAGGTTGAATGGCATTTTAAATGAAAAGATCCTATAGTACACCAAGTTGATGACTACACAGACTGAAGAAGAATACAGGCAGGCGAAAGCCAAAGAGCTAGAGGCTAGGGCGAAATAAATGGAGGCTAGGGCCAAATGGCTTGAGGCTAATCCTCACCTGATCTCCAACGAACCCTAATAGGCCTAAAAGGAAGATGCCTCTAACCTGGCTTCCAACCAACCCTAAGAACGGAGAATGACGAATGCCGAAAAAAGAACTGCACTCAAAGCCCAAAAAACCTATATCTTCGGCATCCTGAAGTGGATCATGTAATCGTAGATGTTCCGTAAAAAAGTAAACTACTCAAGCAAATTCCTAACCTTCAAATAATACGACTTCATCGAGATAGGCAAACTAAGGGCTGCATCTCTGAAAGAAGAGATAAAACTGCTCAGCTAGAAGAAATACGTGAAGAGGCTCAAACATTTCATCAATGAGTTCAAGAATCTTGTCATTGCCAACTTCGAAGAAGTGTTCACTTTCTTACTCACGGGCAAATCGGTCAGCGAAATTCAGAAATTTATTCATTAGTTCAATTTTGTGCTTCCCCGGTTGCCTGAGCAAAGCCCGGTTTTTCATTAACGCAAAGATACTTTGATCTTTAAGAAGGAAGAAGAAATCAAAGTGAAAGTAGCTGCTGCCAAAAGATAGAGAACCATGAGCTTCAATGTCTCGACCCCCAACGAAATGCCTCTTCCTACGATTAGGTTCGATGTCAACGAGAGATCTCGGAGCCGAGAGAAAAGCAGAGATAAATCCAAAGCTGATGAGAAAGAAGGGAAACTCAAATAATCTCGCGTGGAGGAGGAAAAGATAATCAATGAAACTCGTTGTTATCTCTGGGGTGAAGATGAAGAAAACGTAGTCGTAAAAACTGAGGAGTTGGAGATTCCTGAAACCTTATAAGCCTTTCTCAAAAAGAGATCACAATAAATCAACAAAAGCGATAAAGACCACGAAAAAGACGCTGCAACCAAAAACCTGTAAATAGCCGCAGTGAAAAATCTCGAGATACTTCTGAATGAGTTCCAAAACGATAACTGGTTCAAAGTGGCAGCATTCAAGCAGCACTGTATGGTAACAAAGACCTCAGAGCAAATAAGAAAGGAGTACATAGAGCTGAAACAAGACAAATCTTTTCTAATCCTCATCAAATTTTTGTACAAGTAGCTCTCCAATTTGTAGAAGAGTGGGGGGACTTAGCAATAGATAAGGTAGGCTAAGAAAAAGAGGAACGAAGAGATAGAAAAACTGCTCAATTACTTCATTTAGAAAGAACTCGTTGCTGAAAGTTTTGTGAGGAATGTCGATGCACGCATAAAAGTGTATGAATTGTTGCGGCCGCTTGCCAACCGCAGCCAGGATAAGAAAACAGTCTCCATCTAACTACCCAAATTTGAGGAGTTTCTGGTCAAAAGCTAACCTGAGTACTTTTCTTAGATCTTTGAACACATCCGCTCAAAAATCCTAACCTAAGTGATGCCCATCTACGATTACATCTAGCGTGGGTTTTTCAAAGAACGCTTTGGTATATACCTATCATCCTCACATATAACCCCCGAACAGGCCATCGATTTCCTGGACGAGTTCAAAGAAGAACTTAGCTAGGAGGAAGGAATCGACAAGATCCGCTATGACGTCTTCAATACAATCAAAAGACTTCTCAGACTCTCCGACCGAGAGAACACCAAAAAGTATGTGATCAAATCGTTGGACAAGTCCATCCTGCCCGAGTACGATGAAAACCATACTGACAAACTCAGAGACGAGGCCAAGATACCCTACGGCTCCTTCTTCTACTATCTCTTCGCCGCATTCGACCTCAACTACACCTATGAGGAACTCATCAACTTCACCATAGAGTCCAACATCGAGCTGAATGAGATCATCAATGTACTGGTGCAGAAGTACTGCAGGGAAGAGTACGAAAAGCATTACGATTACGACGAAAAAAAGGAAGTGTGCAGAATTGCGTTTGAGGATTTCGGGATCAACATGGGCTCCAACGAAAAGATACCACCCATAGACATCCACAAATAGCCACTGGAATTCTTCGGACTGCTACTGATCTTCCTCTCCAATCTAGACTTCTTGGTCTAAGACACCCAAGTGTTCGACCTAATGATGCTCAACTACCTCAACCTCAACAAATTCAAGTAACTATCAGACTTCATCAGCAAACTGCTCAACTACCACATCTCTTCGGACAACATGTCCACTAAAAACTACCAGATGATTCGCGACTTCAAGGATGAGAGCGATATCAGCCAGATGTTCATAGCCAATACGTTGGGATGGATCAAGCAGACCTACGCCTCCATCAAGACTATCCATGACTCCACTCATAACATTTCCCATCTTTAGGAGAAAATGACCTCAGTCGAAAGAGCCCTCAATATGTTGGAAGTTTTCCACAAAAACCTCCCTTAGATCAAGAGGGAACGTGCTCTGTTCATTTTGCTGACCTACCTCAAAAACTTTGAGCCGAGGATTGTAATAACCGTCGAGTAGATACAAAGATAGGCACTCAGCAACAGTGGCTTCATCTTCCTCATGCATATGTTCAAGAAGATTGGTATCGAGAAATTCACTACCGTTTCTGCAGGGGAAGACAATCCCACCAAGGTTTAGAACTTCTTCAGGATCTTTGAATCGCATCAGGAGTACGTCAAAGGTTAGAAGGTTGACTACTTCCATCCTGAGTTTTTGAGGTTTCTTATATAGATTTGCTTCATGATGATAGAGAACAAAAAGTTCCATATGGCCCATTATTTGATACTCTACAAAATACCCAACGAAAACGAGTACTTCATTGATGTGATACTGATGTTCCTTGCAGCCGCCTAGTACGACAAAAAGAAATCTGGCTTCAGTGACGCAGTAATGAAGCAGATCCTGACTCCCTAGACCACCAGTCTGATCAGGAACAACCTGTAGACCATAATAAACACCTACAATGTCAGAGGGTTCATAGAGACAAAGATCGACCCTAGTGCAACTCTAGCTGAGTTGGATAAAGTGGACTTCTATTAAAGATGCCGTGGAATTTTCAAGCTGACGATGAGCAGGTATCGCAAGCACGATGCTTTCTTCTTTCTGGCCCGAGTGAAGGTAATTAGAAACGCCTCCCTCAAAAACTTAGCCTCAACCTACGCAAGCTACAACATACCTCCTCAAGAACAGAACATCGAGATCTGCTCCTTCTTTCTGGTCACCTCCTATATCAAGGTTCTGTAACTGTACATCTAGAAGGAGTTCTACCCTACTTTTCGCTTCTTCGAAAGCAAGACGCTGATCTTGAGCGACCCTAAGATAAGGATGGATATGATAAAAGATATAAACATAGCGATGAGCAAACTTTAGAGACTGTCGTCCAAAAATAGTGGGGATATTACGCTGTCGATTCTTGAGGAATAGCTTCGATAGTAATACTAGAACTATATGGCTGCCATAGGGTAAGAAGCTGATATCAAACTTGTGGACCCTGATGCGAGGGGAATCAGTGGCACCACTAGGGCTTAGATTTTCTCCAGATCCAAGAATCTAGCCAAAGAGGAGGAAGAGAGGCATAGGGAGATAGTCTAACACAAGAAGATTATACAAGAGAACATCAATAGAACTCACCAGGTCCAAGAAGAAGGCAGACTCAACGTCCTCAAGAAGAACATTAACGAAGAAGTCTCACAAATTCGCAAAATCACGGAAAGACATGCAGCCTTGGAGGCAGACATGAGACGTGAGAAAGACAGCAATCAGACAAACATAGCCTAGAAGAAGGCCAAAGAGTTGGAAGAGATCAAGAAAAAGGAGAAAGAAGATATCGAGTCAATCAAAGATACTTATAAGTCCAATACGACCAAAAGAGTCACTGACTTGATTTAGAATTTGAGGAAGAAGAGGGAGGAGGTCAAGGCGAGGACCTATGCGCCCATTTCGGCCGTTAGGGAGTTCTCCGAGAAGGAAAAGAATGTCGGGAATATGGGCGATTCCCACACTCACACTGTTCGTAGTTCAACTGAAAGACAAAAGTAAGCATTTTGCTATTAAGCTTTACTAAACCTCCCCAAATCCTACAGGTTCCACAACTATCACTACCCTCTATTCCTTTACAGCAGCAATACGCAATGCAATCACAGCTTCCCCAATCATTTTATGTCAGTAAAGAAACCTAGCAAATGGTATCTCACTCTATCCAAACAAAAAAGGTCAATTTTGAAGATATTGCTAAGCTATACAAAGAAGGAGGAGAGTCGGATGAAGCTTTGAGATGTATCCAAAAGTACGATATGCTCAAAAATACTTCAGTTAGAGGCTAGCTCATCAAGCGTGCTTTTGCAGTCACCAACAATTTAGATAACTTTTTGCAGTTTTTGAAATACTTGATGGACTCCGACCCAACATGGAAAGAGTCAATAGAGGAAAAAAGCATCCCAATAGCTGCCCAGATGTTGAAAATGTAGCCAAAATAAAAAATAACAATAAAATAAATCATTCCTGTCGACTTATTCACAAAAGTGACCAAAATATCAATGAAAGACTACTATTCTGTCGCCTTTGATATCTTCAAACCCAAACTAATCAAAATTTTGGAGAAGGAGCTCATGGCAGTCCATGCAGTCGGCATCCTCTTTCGCTATTCTTTGGGCAGTTAAAACAGATTCTACAGCAAAGTCTTTTATGAGTACTTCAACGTCCTGCTCAATAACTACTAACTCAAAAATTTCGATGACAAAGAAATGGTGATGTTGGCCGAAAAAATACGCTCAAACTACAGCAACTTGCCAGACACCAAAACCGAGATCCTTGAGAAGCTACTACAGAAGATAACCAATCCCCAGAAAAAGAATAGACTTTTGCAGGCCTTGATGAAGATTATTGAAAGGAAGGGGGAAAGTTTGGTGGGAGGACAGTCGAACAAATAGATAGCTTTTGTTGTCCAAAGGCTTATGAAAACGTGATAGATCTCAAAGTATACAGCCACTTGCAATTAACATACTTTCATTACTTTTGTGTTAAGGTAAACTAAGCCAATTACTTTTTATTTATCTTATCTTACATCTTCAAACCAACCTACCATTCTTACTTTGCAGTAGTTGAATCTTTATGATGCTTAGTAGGTGAACAATTATCATACTTTTTGTTTAATAAATCATCGAAATCTGCTCAAAACAATATAATTATTACTTTATTGACCTGATGAAAGCTATCATTTGTCTAGCTTTACTATTCGTGTTTAGTTGTTCACAAAAACCTGAGACCTTAACCTCAATACCTTAACTCTCCGCAACTATCTAACAGAATACCATCCAAGCTTCTGCATAACCTGTCTCCTAAAGTTCACCAAAATAACCTCAATCACCTTAAGCGAAGGAATAACGTCAACCTAGACCCTAGAAGTAAAGTCGACCTGAAAGACCTTCAAAATAAAATAGACCCAAAAGAGATAATTTGAGAGCTGAAGAGGAATCATTCAAGAGAAATGAAGAAGAATCAAAGCCTACTTAAGGGCATAGACAGCAAGGATAAAAAAGTGTTGAAAGGAAAGAGAAATGGGAAGATGCTCAAAATCGTAGACACTAGAAAGAACCTAGAGAGAGATAATAGGTAACCTAAAAAGATCGGAAAAATGGTGATATAAGTTAAAAGAAAAAAGAAAACTAGCAAAGGCCAAAGCATGATGACAACAGATAACAAAGAAAACCTAGAGAATAAAAGCCCATGACTGATGAGTAAAAAAAGGAATGGTTGGAAAAAAGAAAACAATAGTATGAAAGAAGGAGGCAGGAGATGCAAGAGAAATCTGGTGAAAAAGGATAAATTTCGGAAGAGGAGCACAAGAAGAGAGAAGAGGAGATTCGAAAGAAAAGAGAATAAATGCAAAAAATAAGATAGCAAAATCAAAAGAGATGGGAAGAAATGGACCCAGAAGAAAAAGCCAAGCTACAAAAAAGGAGGGAGACAGAAAGAGATAGCAAAAAAGATCAGGAGAGAAAAGAAGGGAAGAAAGATGAAAGAAAAGATAGAAGCCGTGAACCTTAGCTCTCTGATAACGAAAGAGCCGAAAGAGCCAAAATGAGAGAGCAGTGGATAAAAGATCATCAAGAAGGAAAGCAGCTCAAACAACCCTAACAAAAGTAAGCCCCAAAAGAGACGGATCTTTAGGTACCGGCTGAAGCCCAGGTAGGAAAACCTTGATCAAAGATTCACCATTTGAAATAATGTAAATAAAACAAAAGTATCACTTCATTCATGCGTCGTCTTAAAAATAGTCACTCTATAGATTGTTTTTGGTGACCTTCAGTACGAAAGTATCAGCCTCTGCACAACAACAGTTGAGCCTAGTTTGTTCTCGGATGGTTATCAGTTTTGACTAATACTGCAAACTAACTCCTTCAGAGGGATTGAACTCTAACTCCCTTTCAACCCTGATCAGGGTGCCGAATTTGGAACCTTTGTCTTTGATGAAAAGCCGTTTGTTGCGATAGAACAAAACACAGTGGGTTCTGCTCACACTGATCTACTTCATCACAACGTTGGAATTGCTGTTTCTTCCAATCGAAATCTCTTCCTAGTTCAACCCAATCAAAAACACCGAAAACCTTTTGCTTTCGTCCTCGTAATCTATCCCCTCCAAAATAGCATAAGGCACATTGGGCGCATTTTCCATATCCAGCAACGAAAACTTCTTGCCTTCGTAGAAGAACTAGGGTTGGTAGTACTTCTGACAGAGCTAGCATTTTGGTTCTTGGTATGAATAAAAAAGAGTATTATTGTGCTCACGCTTTACAACGCTCTTGGTTATCCAGTCTTTCAGGCACTCGAAATGTATGTACTTTACGGTCCCCAGGCATTTGCAAAGGCTGACTAAAGGGTTGTTGCTTGTCACCATGGATTCAAAGCAAATCCTACAAACTTTTTCCTGGAGACTGGCCAGACTTTTATGGGATACACTTTTAACCTAGGCAAGTTCGTGGTGTATACTCCTCGAGTGTAAATCTCGCTCAGTCATATCTTTCTCCTCCTTCTGCTCCACCACGATCTATTTCAGCCTCAGCTTGACCTTTCCGATTTTTATGTAGTTCCCGCATTGCAGAGGGTAGAGTTCGCCTGATTGCAGCACACGCCACAGGTGTTTGTCGTTATCCGCTGCAGTTATCAGTTCTACAAGTTGATGGTCGATCTGCAGACTATAGAGAGGACGTGCAAGTTACCCCTTCTGGTCATAGACTATATTATCTCCATCATGGGCAATAGTAGTGCCATTGGCGATGATCTGGTTGCTCAGCACCCTGTTTTCCTGTGAGTTGAAGTCGAACAGTTCGAGTGACTGCGTCTACCCGGCCTCAATGGTGAGATAGATTTCTCGGGTTGCGGAGGTTTGCCCCATTTCACTAATCAATTATTGAGGTGTTTAAATATGTGCCTATTTGGGAATACTGGCACTCGCTTTTAGTGAAGATCAATCATTATCCAATGAATCATTAGTCTTGGCTCGAAAAGGGAAGGTGGGGCTCTTCATCCGCATTGAAAAAGTCATAAATCGAAGAAAGGTTGCCATCCTTCTCCACTTCCTTCATCTCATGCCCAACTTGGTTGCTCTCTATCAGGTTCAGGTACTCAGGCTCAATGTAGTCATTGAAATCTCCGTTTTTTTTGTTGATGATTTCATGACTCTATACAGCAAAGTTAGGCTATTTTTTGCGCTATTTCTTGCTGTAGATTCCCTGAATCATATTCTTCACAGCCGAAAATTCTTCGTTTCGGCTGATCGCCTTGTCTATCAGCTCCAGGGGGGACATATCGTTGGGCTGTTCCTGTTTGATGGCGTGCTGGGGCTGCCCCTCGAACTACTAGTTGGCTATTGCCAGTTGGGTCTGGCTGGGGGAGTTGAGCAGAGTGTGGGTGGTCTTCTGCGTAAGCAGATAGATGAGTATCTCCTCAAGTTTCTCCTCCTTCTCCTTCTACTATTTGTCCAACCTCCTCACAAAGTTCTGGTTCTCCTCGAGCAGGCGCTGGTTTTGGTTCATGAAGTATCTCGACATCTCCTCCAGATTCTTCTGATTGACCCTCAGTTCCTGGATCCGCTTGGTGACTGGGACCTAGGCGCGGCTCCCACGGGGGGGCTGGTAGAGCTCAACCTGCGCCTCCTTGCCCTTCTCCTCCTTGTTCTTGCGGCTGATTCTCCTGAGCAGACCCTTGGCGCCCGCCTTGAAATACTGGTGCATGTAAACATTCTCACCCTCGGAGTGGCGTATCTTGTTGAAGCCGTACATGTTGAGCTGGCGAATGAAGGAGGAGAAGTTGTTGTGTTTGAAGTACTCGGGCAAAATCTCCTCAGTGAACCTAGTAATGCTCTTTATGGCGAAGGAGTCCCGGGTGGAAGTCCACTCGACGATTTCAGAGTTGTCCCTGCTCTAAATCAGATAGATGCTACCTCGATCATCTCGTAGACCTTGCTGACGAAGAGCGGAACCTTGACTTTTTTTTACATCTGCCTGCCGCCTGCAACCTAAAATTATTATTATACTCCAGCCCCTACATCCATTCGAACATCCATCACCCCTCCCCCATCAATCTGCAGTGGAGTGGTGAGGTTACGTCTGGTGGGCTGATGCTGGTTAGACTTTATAATATTATTACCCCTTATTACCCCTGCACATGAGAAAGACCAACCCTCCCAAGAAAACCACCTCCTACCTCGATCTGGCAGAATTCATGATGTCCGGACCCTTTTCCCCCAAGCCATCGCCCGCCTTCAGACCTATCTAGCCTGATCCGCCAGAGGTAAATCCACTTTCAACAACTGGAGCACTCGCCAACGAGCTATGTTTGGAGTGATTCAGTTAGTTTTTTGCTGATTGGGCCTATCTTATTTAGAATCTGACTCCGCTCAGCCGCCCCCTCTACATCTAAATCGAGGAGGGACAGCCTTCGCCTTTCTTTAAGTAGCTGCTCAGCAAAGTGGGCTCCTCCGAGATCTAGTTTCTCGACTTCACTCTCTAAGGGAACGTAAGTATGCTCTGACTAAGGGCTAGGAAGAGTTGGACGAGTTCGAGCTTTAATAATAGGGCAAAGTGTAGGAAGAGATGAGTGTGATTGCAGAGTAGGAATAGGAAGTCTCCAATGCCGACAGATCAGAGAAACTGTCAAAAAAACCAACCAAACCGCAATTCTAGTACACTCCGGAAGAGTACGTGCCCAATATGCATCTATTGGACGTCGACCCTTCTCTGCTTAAGCTGAGCCACTTCAAGCAGACCCTCAGTCTGTATGACTCTGCCTCTGCCGAGGAGAAGAGAGAGCTCATTTACCTCTATCTGACTGACTAGGACCTGCAAGAATACAAAGACGCCGCCCTTGAAGAGCTGACCAAAGTTGTGCTGCATAATCTGGGGTCTATTGGCAACATCTCAAGACTTGAGCGCAAGGCCAAGGTGTCCAGATACCTGCAAAAAAAGTAGGGATGCGTCTATTTAGAAAGAAAAGGATTTGGAAGAAGAAAATCAACTACGACTGCCGCAAAAAGGTGGCAGACAACAGACTGCGCGTGAAGGGGAAATTCGTGACCTGCGAGCAAGCCTGCACAATGCTGGGCGTCGAGACCTGCAGCCCTGAGTAACTGAAGTAAATGCTGAAGAACAGCTAGAGCAAGTTGATACTGTGAGTGCGATGTCAGGGTATCCTGTTGGCCGCCAGAACTGATGATATGTTTATCAGAGTGTGTAAGGGAATGTGGGTTGGATTGATGGGGAGTTGGTTGAGGGTTGTTAATTGAGGTCGTTCTTGGGTCTACAAGGCTCTTCTACGATGGAACTGATTCGAATAGACTATAATACTATTGCTTCGTAGATTGGAAAATGCTATGGTTGGGCCCAGCGGATACAATAAACGATATACATCAAGTGTTAGAATAGTTTTGGATGGTGGCTGATGGATGTGAGGCTGGTCTGCAGATAAAATGTATGCTACGGTTTATAAGTAATGCAAGGGTAGACTATCTCAGCCAGAACGAAAGGGATTTAATACTGGGCAGTAATTCAGATACGAGGCTTTATCCCAGCAGACGATGTCCCTGGCAAGGGATAGCTCTTGCTGCAGTCGCCAACTGCTCATCCATTCTCGCAAATATCTGGTTTGCATATATACTAAACTCAACGTTAGAACCCGTCGTAATACCAATCAATGGCGCATCGGTAAACCATTCCACATCCCTGTCCAATCCACCCCACCTATACCATCACTGCAGAATAACTCGAGAACCAGGAGGTGTAGTAAGATGGGGTTTTTGCAAGGCGAGGGGAGTGAAGGTATGGTGGGTGGGGAGCAGCAGTATATAGCTTACTGCTGAGATATCAACATATAAATAAAATAATTTAAAAATGGAAGACAAACCCGCAGGCAAGGTGACCCCCTCCAACCCGCCCGTCGAGAGTCCCACCAAGAAGGCCCACAACCCCATCGGAATTGAAAGCCAGTGGTCGCTCGGCTGGAACGGAGGCAACAAGGACATCTTTAACCGGCCCAATAACTCCAAAGGTACCCCTCTGCTGATGTAGGCTTCAATTCGTACCACAACCAGAGTAGCATCATCCTGGGCGAGGGCAAGAACAACCCCTGGAGGAACGAAGAGCCCGTCAAGAACACCACCAAGAAGACCAACCCCGTGGCTGACAAGCCCGTCTGGAACTACGACCCCAAGAACGCAGGCAAGACCACCATGGTCTTGGGCAGCGACAAGCCCGACTACCGCAAGAAGGACGAGGTCTACAAGGAGCGCACCCCCACCACCCTCACCAGTAGCAGGAAGAAATGATGATTTAGATTTGCGCTTGAATTGGATCCATATACGAATGGGCGCACCCACCACACTCCTAATTATACCCACCACCCACTCCTTAAAGAATTAATTCTGATCAATTTTGGCAACCATCGAACACAGGCTGTATAGCCATGGCATCCCTGCTGAGAGCTGCTGAGGTATCCTGGAGAGGACAAATAGAAGGAGGCATAGCTAATGTATAAATAATAAAGTATATTGCTGGATGTTATTGCTCCACAACCACAACAGCTGCCCAACCCACGCTATTCGGCCGCAGCCACTCCCAAAGAACCCCACCATTAATATATCTGAACTAGTCTAATGCCTTATGATCATTGAGCCATGTTCAGCCTATTTCTCAGGGATGGCTCAGTCTATCTCCCACAACTCATAGGTGCGCTATCAAGCTGGATAGCGTGATAATTTGGTGTTCCGGGGTTATAATATAATATGATGACAACGAAGTAGCGCAGCCTGGATCTGCAAGGCGTGGGCAAAAGTAACAGTCTGGCCACTCAGATTTCAAAGCCCTCATGCTCGCAGCCCTCCTCTACCCCCTCTAGCGCATCCAGAACATACAGCAGGTGCAGACCACCTACGCCAGTCCCACTCTCAAGAACACCACAGAGATAGTTGGTAGGTTGCGATCTATGCAGCGTAGGCCATACATTATGGACGGAGGTCGTATTTCAGAGGGCTCGCCACGTTTGCGACAAGGGCCGCCCTTCTCACCGCAACCATTCGGGGGACGGATTTGATCGTAAGTGACAGTGAGGATGGGATGGCATCGGGGCTGCTCTCTGCAGGGATAGCAGCAACGAGCTACCTGCTATTTTACCCCATCGAAATAATAAACTTGCGGATGAGTGTTGAAGTGTAGAGACAAAGATTCTACTCCAACTTCCGCAGCTGCGCGTCCAAAATAAAAGTAAACTAAGGCCTAAAAACCTTCTACCGGGGTTTCGGGTATAGCTGTCTTCTGTTCACCGGGCAGATCGGTCTTATCAAATATGCGAGGAGGAGGTTGGAGGAGTCGAAGGATGGGTATTCCGAGTGGCAGCTGATCGGTGGACTGCTGGGGATCGTGGTCGCCTCAGAGGTGCTGCTCTATCCCTTCAACACTGTCAAGTATGAGAGTGGTTATTCAGGAAGTTGTACCAAGTCAATGGAGGGCTCGGCCACACCGACCAAAATGTCAGCCTGCTGCGAACCTGGCGCAGCAATTTGAGGAGCCTGTTCAAAGGCCTGCCGACCAAAATGGCGAACCTGTCAGCCTACACCCTGCTCTACTGCTGGTGGGTGGCAGACGAACAACCAGCCCAGTGACCCTTGATGCTGTATACAGTTGTATTGCTCTTGATCGGACTTTGTGGTCTGCAGTGGATGTGGATTGTGATAGTGCGATATGTGGCTAGGGTTGATAACTGTTTGATAGTGGTTGAATAGTGTGGCGTAATGGGGGTCAGATGAGTATGTCGTCGGTGGAGCTGTTGGTCATGTTGAGTATCTGGAAGAGGGTGGAGCCGATGATCACGAAGAGGAAGATCCCGAGCAGCCAGGGACCGACCTGCGAGGCCTATTCCTTTTTCTGAGTGAGGTCAGTTATACGGGGGGTCTGAGGGATTTGTCGAGACTGGCGTTCTGATGCTTCTGACTCTTGAGCTTCATCTCCTGGTCGTTGGCCATCTCAGCTATCTATCGTATATAGATCAACGTGTATTTACACTCATATAATAGCAGCACCCATCAAATAATCACCATCTGCTCAAGATACCCTGAGATACCCTGCTTTGCCCAGTGCAACCCAATATAAGCCCAATGCTGATTAACAGTGCTGAGGAGGTGGGAGAAAGTAGATGATGGCAGGAGCGATAGGAGGGTTGGTGATAGGAGGGTGGGTGATAGGTGGGTGGGGTAGGATATAAAATTGAGATCAGCACTTGCGGATTATCCACTTGACGAGTTTCTTCACCTCAATCCAGCGTTCGCTCATGGATTTGCTGTTGAGCACCACGATGATGTAGTCTTTATAGGAGGCCGCCAGACACGGACCCGCGGTATCAGTAATGCCGGTCTTAATACCATCGAACCCATCCTCCAACAGCTTGTTCGTATTCTCATACCGACCATACTTCTGCGTGCGGACAATCTCCCTCAACAGCCCACAGTTCATGAACTCACTGGCTATCTTGGCAACTTCGTTACAGGTCGACACATTTTTGAACTGGTCATACGCATCATTGCCGTGGCTGTTGACCAATTTGGTCTCCAAAGTGCCCATCTTCTGGCATCTCTCGTTCATCAGACCGATAAAGAGATGTGCATAGTTTTTGTTGGCGTAGGGCTCGTACCATCCATCCGCCTATGGGTTCACAGATCTGTTCTTGCTGTTGAGGAAGGAGAGGAGGCCGATCGCCTCACTCAGGGCAACCGCTGCATCGTTGCCGCTGGGAAGCATCATCCCGTACAGCAGCTAGAGGAGGGTGCAGATCTGACCTTAGAGCAGTTGCGCAGAAGTGCCTCCTATGAGGGTCGAGGTCTTTCTTATGCGATAGGTCACGAGTTGAGGGTTGAGTTGGTGGGTGTTGAGGAAATGGAGGGCTGTGATAGCAGTGACCATTTTGGTGAGACTGGCTATCTCCCGAACTTTATGTATGCGTCGGCCATAGTAATACACATGGCGGCCATTCTTCCTCTTCCACACGCACCAGCTCTTGGCCGAGATCTCAGGCACCCCACGGTCATCACTGAACAGCTGCAGAAAGTAGCTGAAATCTTTCATACACCCCTCGCACTCCCCACACGTGCATCTCTTTGTCTTGGTCGTGCTGTGGTGCTACCTGTTCTTCCTCAGCAGGGAGAGCTTGGGTTATTTGCGCTCGAACAGCTGAGAGTTTGAGATGGAGACCACTGATTATGTCTGGGGGGCGGTCGTGCTTGTGAGGGATTCGGCTTTGGCGTGGCTGCTGTAAGACTGTTCGCTATTTATGTGGGAGCTGATCTCCTGAGACATACAAACGTAGACCTGCGGCAACTAAAGCAGCCGACGCAGCAGAAGACTCTGCTTGGAGTCAATGATAGTCGGCAAAGTCTTGTCGGTGGGTACATCTGAATTGGAGTCAGGTTTCTAGCTTTTGGCCTTGTAGGGTTGTAACTTGATCTTGTAGCGATTGGGGAGGCTGATGTTGGTCCCCTTGAGGTTGAAGCTCGTCCTTTGGCTTTGCATAATAATCGGAAATACTATACACCAGAGTGCCAATATAACCTACTCCGTTCTAGAGCAGCAAACCATTCGCCATCACCCCATAGTAAATACAACTACATCCATCAGCTACTTCCTTGGACATCATTACAATGACCTCAATCACTAGTTGATAGCTATCAAATCTAGGAATCACTGAAGTGATCTGTCTTATAGATGATCAAGAATGGCCTACCCTACGGAGCTCACTCATAAGTCTGAGGCAGTCCGCCTCCTTCTCGGGTGCGAAGCTGGGGAAGTTCTCTGAAAACTTCAAACAGTGCGAACCTCTGCTGATCTCGTCCAATTTGCAGAACTGCTCAATACTCACCAAATATTATCTGAAAGGCCTGATGCGGTGACTCGAAATGGGCTCCAGGTAGGGCTAGTTGACATGTTTGATAGGGTTGTTGACCCTCTTGTACCTCTTGTAGCTCCTCTTCTCACCCCTCTCCCCCCTCTCATGGATATGGCTCACCTTCGCCTTCTCGTTCTACTTCTACTCCACCAACGGCACAACCTCTGAGAATGGCTTCACCTCCTTGATTTTGGATTTTAGGACCTTTTTCGGCTTGGACAGGGCCAAGGCTTTCTTCTTGAGCTTCTAGTTGTATCCCCCTTGGGGCTAGGACTCCTCAGACTTCTGGATGCAGTTGCGCATGGTCTGGAACCTCAATCCCGTGAAATTATAATCGGACTTGATCTTTTGCTGCTAGCTCTGGTTCTTCCTCATAGTCAGACTCTACATCGGGTTGAAGGCGATATTCTGATGCGAGGCGATGATCTTGTGGGTTTTGAGATCCTCGAGACGAGCCTTTAAGCTGAAGACGTTGGAGTACTACTCTGAAATTTTATTGTATTGCTGCTAATTTCTAATATTCTAGCCCAAAATCTCAGTATATACTAATTCTTTGTGCTTATTCTTCTATTTCGGCTATTTCGTCCCCCAGACTCTGTTTTCCTCGCACTTCGCTGCGTTTTCGGAGAACTCTTCAGACTTGTGTCTGGCGGTGAAGGTGACGAAGGGCTAGTAGGGCATATATGGCATTTTCGGACACTAATTGGCTTCGGACTTGGGCTTGTACCTGCAGTACTTGGGCTGAGATCGAGGGACTTGATTGTTTGTGGGCGATAATAGAGGGGTCTGTTCCAGGTAGAAAGTAAAAAGTCCCTTCTATACATCTTCAAAACTCATGCGAGGGATAACAATATTCTAACTAATATTAATCGCAATTAG
>Ga0316217_10002616_pt1 | contig 21423 bp, 17 predicted proteins | sample 1anoAmetaG_FD_203633 | JGI IMG/M metagenome (GOLD analysis project Ga0316217, IMG submission 203633) | Freshwater microbial communities from Trout Bog Lake, Wisconsin, USA - 1anoA | ecosystem: Environmental > Aquatic > Freshwater > Lake > Hypolimnion/Profundal zone | place: USA: Wisconsin...
ATTCTGAAAACGTTCAGCCATGAGGTGACTGCTGGTGGGGTCTTACAAAAAATAGCCTGAAATTCCGTGAAATTTCAGGCATATACCACCTTTTTCACTGCGTTTGCTCTTAAAGTCCTGTCAAAGAAGGCAGCTTCAACAAAATACAACAGTCCTTTTTTCTTTATGTAATACATAAAACAACTATGGTTTATAGCTAAAAAGCTGATACTTGAAATGCAGTAGGCGGTAATGAAAGACAACTCAGCAACCGGCGAAAAAAAGGTTCCGATAAATATTAGTGCCAAGCAAAAAGCGCTTAATAGTACCATACCTACTGATAACATGCCTTTTTTATTTGTATGAACCCCGGTCAGTTGTTTTCTTTCTCGAAGAAGCCGGGAAAACAAGCAAGCCCTTCTAATGTATTTTTTCAGGATTGAGAGAAAAGATGGGAAATGGTGGCCAATGTGGATACCCTTGTGGATCAACACCTTATTAGGTCGCAGACGCATGCCTAGCTCGATGTCTTCAATGTCGGCACTAGTATATTTCTCATCGAAACCACCAGCCTGGAAAAAAGCTGATTTCCGCATCGCACCCATCTGAGTTGAAAAATAATCGCATATTGGATCTGCGCTAAGAAATAAAAAGTGGCTCCGTAATGAATTATAGTTTGAAGCTCTGCCCTTTCTGAGAGATATCATCTCAGGTACAGCCAAGACCGCATCGATATCTGGATGCTCTTGAAAAGCATCATAAAACAATTGATAAGTATCTACATCGACTTCGGTATCCGAGTCCAGAAAAAGGATTATATCTGAATTCGCTTGGCTTACCCCAAAATTTCTTGCTTTTGCTGGCCCCATATTGCTTTCCATGGTATAAACTCGGCAAGGATACTGCCTAGCAACGGCCAATGATCCATCCGTGGAGCAATCATCGACAATTATTACCTCGAAATGGGGCCAAGAAGATAGGAATAGAGAGTCCAAACAAATTTTAATTTCTTTTTCAGCGTTGAATAACGGAATTACAACAGAAAGGAGAGGCTTCATCATTTTCCCGGGCACTACTGTTTATTTACCTACATCATATGGGTAAAATATAGATAAAGCCAGGGGGAAAATACTTGACCAAAATCAAGAATGATCATTTTTCAGGGGTGGGTTGATGTTTTGAAATCGCAAATTGGGTATTTTTGTTTATTACTCTGGAGAGTTGAGGACAGAGAGGAGTGCTAAGGGACTTGGAAAATACTGAATTACCGTTTATACTGTTTTCATATCGCAACCGAGGAGGAACTGCATATGAAAACATCGACGTTGGATCGGAATGGGATTTCCACAGAGCTTGTGGACTTGGTTTCACGTTTGGTTGATTTGATTCCTTGGCCAGAGCGTCGGCGTGCGATGGGAGATGTGACACTGGTGTTATTGGACGGCAAGCATCGTGTCGCCGAGGACGTGTTTGGCTGGGGCCGCTCCGTTGTACAAGTTGGTATCAATGAATTCAAGACCGGTATTTCCTGTATGAGTGACCTGTCCACAAGGATGAAGCCGAAAACAGAAGAGAAAAACCCGAAACTGCTTGTCGAAATACACAACATTATGGAGCCACACAGTGAAGCAGATTCTCATCTTCGCACTACCTTGCTTTACACGAATATGACGGCTAATATGGTTTATGAGGCTCTTGTTGAAAAGGGCTGGTCAGCAGAATCATTACCGACAGTGCGCACTATTTCAAACATCCTGCTTCGGCAAAACTACCAATTGCGCACTGTGGCGAAGACCAAAGTGCAAAAAAACAGCAGAAACCAACGCCATCTTTGAAAACGTCTGGCTGATGAATGCTCTGGCGGATGCTGACCCAGAAGCCATGCGAATTAGTATAGACACAAAGGCAACCGTCAATGTTGGTGAATATTCTAGGGGTGGTCGTTCTCGCGGTCTAGAAGCAGTCAAGGCTCTGGATCACGATATGTGCCCCAAAGCGAAATTGGTGCCAGGCGGCATTCTAGAACCCGTAACCGGTAGGTTTTTTTGTTTTTTGGCACCAGTTACAAAACCAGCGACTTCATTGTTGATGGCCTTCATCTCTGGTGGGAAGAGAGAAAACAAGATTTTTGTGGTGTGAAACAACTGGTCATTAATATGGATAACGGACCAGAATGCAGTGGACGGCGCACTCAATTCCTATTGCGCCTTATAGAATTCGCTGATGAGACTAGACTTTGTATCAGAATCATTTACTACCCTCCCTATCATAGTAAGTACAACAGCATTGAGCGGTATGGGGCAGGTCTTGAGAAATCATGGAACGGCTATTTGCTGAATACAGTAGATACGGTGATGAGAAGGGCTGGCAACTTTTTCTGGAAGGGTCTGCGCACAATGACACGACTGCTGGACGGGGTATATGAGAAAGGCGTCAAGGTTTGTGGCGATGAAAAAGTAGAACTTGAACAACGACTGCAACGATCCTCCGTATTACGCTGGTGGGATATAACGATTCAGCCTAAAACGGTAATTTGTAATTTCTAGATCCCTAAGGGTGGTAAAATTAAATCAATTTATCATATTAAGTGCTTAGTATTACAAGATAATGTTGTAATACTAACCAGTTTTAACGTTTGTGAGTAGCTACCTTGCACTTGGCAGTTCGCATGTTGGGTTTCCCCCAATCTTGTATGGCAAGGCCGCAGCCAAGGGTGACGCCTAGGCAAGGAAAATGCTGCAGCGGCTAAGCGCCAAGCGTCAGGCCCTGAAGGGTGAGAAAGCCCGCTCAAGTTAACTGAAGACTGACCCCTCCGAAAAGCGCTCTGTCAGAAGTCCCACTCACCTACTCACTGAAGCCGGCCGGCACTACTCATCGGTTGCCATCCGTGGCAGCCGCCGGACCTGGTTGTGTGCCGGTGGCAAGTTAGTAGAAAAACATTTACAAAATTACATTAGAGTATACAATTGTTTTGTCGGCGGTCATTTGCCCTCATACTCACAGACTATTTACTGAAATGGTTGAGAGGTGAGTTATGCAGTCAGGTGTCGGACCTATGCAACTAGGTGACAGATCCTCTGCCGCGGTTGGAGTGCTTTGCGTCGAGGATGACAAGGCCACCAGGGAGGCGCTGCAAAGCTCCCTGGTCATGCGATACCCCGGCATTGTCGTGTACGGTGCGGAAAACGGCGCCGAGGGTCTGCGGATCTTCACGGAGCACCGGCCCGAGATCATCCTCACCGACAACAGCATGTCGGTCATGGGAGGGATCACCATGGCGGCCGAGATCAAGCGCATCGAACCGGAAGCGGTCATCATCGCCGTTACCGCTTCAAGTGACAGTAAATACCTGCTGAAAGCGATCGAGATTGGGATCGATCAGTACCTTCCGAAGCCGGTCGACCTAGAGGCACTGCTGGAGGCCATCGGCAGGCATATCGACACGATTCTGCTGAAGCGAAAGGTCGAAGTCCAGAACAACCGGCTGCGCATGCTTTCCCTGGCGGTGGAGCAGAGCCCGAGTTCAGTACTGATAACGGATGCCAACGGCGTCATCGAATACGTGAACCCGACCTTTATCCAGGTGTCGGGCTACCGCTTTGACGAGGTGGTGGGAGAGAACCCGCGTCTGCTGAAATCTGGGCTGACCGCACCGGAAACCTACGCTGAATTATGGCGCACCATTTCTTCGGGCGGGGTCTGGCAGGGAGAGCTGCAGAACCGTAAAAAGTGCGGGGAGACTTATTGGGTTTCCATGGTGGTCTCGGCTCTTCGGGATGCTGACGGGACCATCCATTACGTTGCGGTGCGCGAGATCATCACCGAGCGCAAACTGGCCGAACAGGAACATGCCTCGACCCTGGAATTCCTTCATATCATGAACGCCTGCACGGGAAGCCGCGACATGATTGCGGCGTCGCTGCGCTTTTTCCAGGAGCAGTCGCGCTGCCGGGCCGTGGGGATCAGGCTTCGCGACGGGGAGGACTACCCGTATTTTCTGACCCGGGGGTTTTCGCGGGATTTCCTTAACGCGGAGAACACCCTTTGCCTCAGGAGCGCCACGGGCGAGGCGATGCGTGACGGCGGCGGGAGGAAGATGATCGGCGGGCTGTGCGGGCAAGTCATTTGCGGGGGGGACGCAGCCGAAGAGGAGTTTTTTACGGCCCAGGGAAGTTTCTGGACCAACAGCATGACGCAGCTGTTCGCGGCAGGTGCCCCGGGCGAGCGCTACGGGTGTGCGCGAGGCCGCTGCCATGCCGAGGCATTCGAGTCGCAGGCCCTGATACCCTTGAGTGTCGGGTCGGAGCGCCTGGGCCTTCTGCAGCTGAGCGATGCTGACAAAGGGGTTTTTACCCGGCAGGAGATCGACCAGTGGGAGAAGCTCGCGGGCTACCTGGCCATAGCATTACTGAAATTTCGCGCGGAAGTGTCGTTGCAACAGCTGAACGAAGAGCTGGAGCAGAGGGTGGCCGAGCGCACCAGGAGTCTGGAAACCTCACTCAGAGAGCAGGAATCCTTCAGCTCCACGGTATCCCATGACCTGCGTGCGCCGCTGAGGCATATCGACAGTTACCTCTCCATCCTGGGGGAGGATTTCGGAGACCTCTTGCCCGGCCCGGCCCACCTCTTACTGGACCGCTCCCGCATCGCGAGCCGGCGCATGGCCAGACTGATCGACGACCTTCTCGAGCTGTCGCGGGTCAGCCGGACCAGCCTGACCAGTCAGGTGGTCAACCTGAGCGAGTTGGCGGCCCAGGCGTCCAGCTGGCTGCATGAAATGGAACCCCAGCGCCGGGTGGAGGTCGTGATCCGGGGCGGGCTCAAGGTGCGCGGGGACAAGTCGCTGTTGCGGCAGATGATGGTGAACCTTTTGGACAATGCCTGGAAGTACACCTCCAGAATCCCGGAGGCCCGGATAGAATTCGGCAAGGTGTCGGTCGCCGAGCAGGAGATATTCTACCTGAAGGACAACGGGGTGGGCTTTGACATGGCTTATAGCGACAAGCTGTTCGGCGAGTTCCAGCGGCTGCACGGCCCCGAGTACGAGGGGACCGGCATCGGGCTTGCGACCGTCAAGCGCATCGTGGAGCGCCATTGCGGCCGGGTCTGGGCCGAGTCCAAGCCGGGCGAAGGCGCCACCTTCTACTTCCTTTTGCCCTGAGGGATCCGCGCGCCCTACCTGACCAGCTCTAGAAACTCCTCCTCGCTCAGCACCCGCACGCCCAACTGCACGGCCTTGTCGAGCTTGCTCCCCGCCTCGGTTCCCGCCACCACGTAGTCGGTCTTCTTGGAGACACTCCCCGCTGCGTGGCCCCCTTCGAGTTCCACGATCTTCTTCGCGTCGTCGCGGGTAAAACGGGTGAGGGTCCCGGTGAAGACGAAGGTCTTGCCGGTGAACCGGCCGCCGACCCTCTTCTCCTCGACGGAGGGGCGCACTCCGGCCGCCAGCAGCCGCTCGATGATGCGCCGGTTCTCCTGATTCTTGAAAAAGTCGGTGATGCTCTCGGCTACCTGCGGCCCCACCTCACGGATGGAGGTGAGTTCTGCCTCACTCGCCTTGGCCAGATTCTCCACGCTCCCGAAGGCGTCCGCCAGCAGTTTCGCCGTGTGCTCGCCGACGTTCCTGATCCCTAGAGCGAAGATGAAACGGGAAAGGTCGCGCGACTTGCTCCCCTCGATGGCGTGCAACAGGTTCTCGGAAAGCTTTTCCCCCATGCGCTCGAACTTCATGAAGTCCTCCCGCTTGATGCTGTAGATGTCCGCCACGTCCTGCACCAGCTTGAGGCCCAAAAGCTGCTCGATGAACTTCTCGCCCAGGCCGTCGATGTCCATGGCGCGCCGGGAGGCGAAGTGCTTGAGGGATTCGCGCAGCTGCGCGGGACAGGCGAGCCCGACGCAGCGCACCGCCACCTCGCCGGGTATGCGCACCACCTCGCCGCCGCACTCAGGACAGCTCTCGGGAATGGCCAGCGCGGTCTCGGTCCCCTGCCTCTTTTCGGTGATGACCCGCACCACCGCGGGGATCACGTCACCGGCCCGCTCCACCACCACGGTGTCGCCCTTGCGGATGTCCTTCCTCTGCATCTCCTCCCAGTTGTGCAAGGTGGCGCGCGAGACCATGACGCCTGAAACGTTGACGGGCGCCAGGTGCGCAACGGGGGTGATGACGCCGGTGCGGCCTACCTGGGGCACGATGTCCTCCACCTTCGTGGTCGCTTGGCGCGGCGGGAATTTAAGCGCGATGGCCCAGCGCGGCGACCGGCTCTTCTCCCCGAGGTCGCGCTGCATCGGGTAGGGGTCCACCTTCACCACCACGCCGTCGATCTCGTAGGGGAGGAGGTCGCGCCGCTCCATCATCTGCGCGTAGTAGGCAAGCACCGCATCGATGCCGGAGACCACCTCTGTCAGCGGGTTGACCGGCAGCCCCCAGGCGGGAATTTTGGCGAGAAAGTCGCTTTGGGACGCGAAGCTGATGCCGTGGGTCTCCCCCTGCGCGTAGCAGAAGATGCTCAAGGGGCGCTTCGCTGTGATGCGCGAGTCGAGCTGGCGCAAACTTCCGGCTGCTGCGTTCCTCGGGTTGGCGAACACGGGGAGACCTTCCTCCTCGCGCTCCTTGTTGAACTTCCGGAAGGGGGCGAGCGGGAGAAAGACCTCGCCGCGCACGGTGAGGAGTTGCGGCGGCTCGTCCAGGCGCAGGGGGATGTCCTTGATTGTCTTCAGGTTTTCGGTCACATCCTCGCCCACCACTCCGTCGCCACGCGTGGAGCCGATGGCAAAGAGGCCCTGCTGGTAGACCAGTTCTACCGCCACCCCGTCCATCTTCGGCTCGCACATGTAGGGGATCGGGGTCTCCCCGGAAAGCCCCAGGAAGCGTTTCACCCGGTCGTCGAAATCCCTGATATCTTCCTCGGTGAAGCCGTTCTCCAGCGAGAGCATCGGCATGGTGTGGCGCACCTGGGAAAACTTGGCCAGGGGGCGTCCCCCCACCCGCTTGGTCGGCGAGTCCGGCAGTGCCAGCTCGGGGAAACTCTGTTCCAGCTCCTGCAGCTCCCTGAAGAGCGCGTCGTACTCGGTGTCGGTTATCTCCGGCATGTCCTTTTCGTAGTAGAGCCGGTTATGGCGCTCCAACTCCTTGGAAAGGTACTCGATTCGGTGAACGGCTTCTGCTGTGTCCATATGGGAAAACCCCCTGGGTTTTGATGCTTGCTGAGGTGTATCGCTGACTTTTCGGGTACCGGTGAACCTTGGAGTTCCCCTTGCCGAAACTCCTCCACCCGGCGCTCTACCGGAGGGCGAGGGGGATTCGCTCGGGGGGCAAAAGTTGACTGACCCCCAACGGCCACTCATAACAATGCTTTATAGCACAGGGTACAAGAGATTGGAACCGCATGGATATAGCACCTTGCATTGCCCCTGTTGTTCTGGTAACTATGAAGGGCTGCAACCGCGATGGTTGCGGCTCTTTTTTCGCCCGCTCCGCCCGACGCCGCTCCGGGTGGTCGAGAAAAGTATAGTTTTTCAAGGGGTTTGCCATGCTTGACCTATCCAGACTCAACCCGGAGCAACTCGCCGCGGTAAAGCATACCGAAGGGCCGCTGCTCGTCCTGGCGGGGGCCGGAAGCGGGAAAACCGGCGTCATCACCTACCGGATCGCCCATCTGATCCTGGACCTGAGGGTGCCGCCGGATCGGATCCTCGCGGTGACCTTCACCAACAAGGCCTCCAAGGAGATGAAGGAGCGGGTGGAGAGCCTCGTCGGCCGTAAGGAAAGCAAGGGGGTAATCCTCTCCACCTTCCACTCGCTGGGGGTCAGGGTGCTGAAACGCGACATCGAGCGGCTGGGGTACAAGAAGAACTTCTCCATCTACTCGACGGCGGACCAGGTGGGGCTCGTGCGCCAGATCGTGCGCGAGGTGAACTCCGAAAACAGGAAATACGACGCCGAAGCCATTATCTGGCGCATATCGGCCGCCAAGAACAAGCTGATCCCGCCGGAGCGCTTCATTCCGGGGCCGCTCGACGACCTCGACATGATGGCCGGCCTGGTCTACCCGCGCTACCAGTCGGCGCTCAAGGCCTTCAACGCCATCGACTTCGACGACATCATCATGCTGACCGCTGAGCTTTTGCAGCACCACCCCGAGGTGCTCAAGCACTGGCAGGACCGTTTCGGCTACATCATGGTGGACGAGTACCAGGACACCAACTCCTCCCAGTACCTGCTGGTCAACCTGCTCGCCGCCGGGTGCAAAAACCTCTGCGTGGTGGGGGATGACGACCAGTCCATCTACGGCTGGCGCGGCGCGGACGTCGGCAACATCCTCGACTTCGAGAAGGACTTCAAGGGGTGCCGCACTATCAAGCTGGAGCAGAACTACCGCTCGACCGGGAACATCCTGGACGCCGCCAACAACCTGATCGGCAATAACAAGGTGCGCAAGGAGAAGAAGCTCTGGACTGCCGCCGGGGAGGGGCCTCCCATCGACCTTCTGGTGGTGCAGGACGACGAGGAGGAGGCGACCTCGGTCGTGGAGCGCATCCAGCTGGAGCGCTTCAAAAAGGACTCCCCCTACAGCGACTTCGCCATCCTGTACCGGACCAACGCCCAGAGCCGGGCCTTTGAGGAGCAGCTTCGCTTCGAGGACATCCCCTACGTGCTGGTGGGGGGGACCCAGTTTTTCGAGCGCAAGGAGGTGAAGGATTCCATCGGCTACCTGAGGGTGATCGCCAATCCGCTGGACGAGGTGGCGCTTTTAAGGATCGTGAATTTCCCCAAGCGCGGCATCGGCGACGGCACGGTGATCCGGATCAACCAGTGGTCCCTGGAGCACAACATACCGCTCTTCGAGGCCTTCGGGCGCGTGGCCGAGATCGAGGGGCTTGGCGAGGGGACCCGCGACAAGGTGCTCGCCTTCCACCAGACGGTGGTCGATGCCGCCCGGGGGTTCGCCCGGGGGGGGGGGCTGGCGGAGAAGGGGAAGGAGCTTTTCGACAGGCTCGGGATTGAGGCGGAGATCTTTCGTACTATCGACGATGCCAAGGCCGCCCGGCGCAAGGTGGAGAACGTGGAGCAGGTGATCAACTCCATGGCTGCCTACGAGGAGCGGGTGCCCCAGGCGACCCTGGGCGGCTTCATGGAGAAGGTGTCGCTCATGGACGAGGACCGCTTCTCCGGCAAGGACAAGAAGGACCACGGCAAGGACGCAGTGACCCTCATGTCGCTGCACTCCAGCAAGGGGCTGGAGTTTCCCTTCGTCTTCCTGGTCGGCATGGAGGACGAGATCCTGCCCCACAGGAGGGCGATCTACGAGGACTTTACCGTGGACGAGGAACGGCGCCTCTGCTATGTCGGGATCACCCGGGCCAGGCAGCAGCTGGTCATGACCCGCACCCAGTTCCGGAAAAAGTACGGCAAACTCCAGGAGCGCATCCCCTCACGCTTTCTGGAGGAGCTGCCGGCCGGCATCATGAACCTGCAGCAAAGCGGCGTGGCCAAGGAGGTCACCCCCGAGGAGGCGGAAAAGAGTGCGGAAGGTTTCTTTGCCAAGATGAAGGCGATGATGGGGTAGGGTAGGGCAAGGGGGGGGCGCAAGGTAATCGAGGGGGCTGTTATTTCGGTATGGTCTTGTCTCCCGGATGCCAGCCGAGCGGGCAGAGGGAGCCGGTTTGCAGCGCCTCCAGGACGCGCAGGGTCTCCTCGACGCTGCGCCCCACATCAAGGTTGTGCACCACCTGGTACTGCAGCACACCCTCCGGGTCGATGATGTAGAGGGCGCGCAGGGCGACCCCTTCCTTGTCGTTCAGGCAGCCGTAATTGATCGTCGTCTCCTTCTTCAGGTCCGAAAGCAGGGGGAATTTGAGCGCTCCCAGATCACCGCGCTCAACCCAGGCCAAGTGCGAGTATTTGCTGTCGGTCGAGGCGCCCAGCACCACCGCGTTCAGCTTCTTGAACCGGTCCAGCGCCCCGTTGAACCCCCTTATCTCGGTGGGGCAGACGAAGGAGAAATCCATCGGGTAGAAGAAGAGCACCACCCACTTGCCCCGGAATTCGCCTAGGGTGACCTTGCGGAATTCCTTCCCTTTTTCCCTTCCAACCAGTGCGTCCAGCGAGAAACCGGGTGCTATTTCGCCCACCTTTGCCTCAGGCGGCTGGTAGCCCGCGGTCGGGTGCGCGGGTACGGGTAGCAACAGTACAGTAAACACGATCAGCGCGGGAATTTTCATGGTGCCCCTCCGGAAAACCGATCCGTCGTCTCAGGGGTGCTGCAGGCCAAGTCTACCCTGCATGGTTCTCATCTTACCCCCGGAAGGCTCACAATTGCAACCGGACGAGGAAAACTGTTCACCTGGAATGGTTTGTATGGTAGAAAAAGGTGTGTCATCCTACAGATGCAACTCAAAAGAAAAGGAGCGTAAAAAATGACAGAAGAAAAAAACCCCCAGGTCGTCATGGAGACCTCGATGGGAACCGTTAAAATCGAGCTTTTCAAGGATAAGGCCCCCATATCGACACGCAACTTCCTTTCCTACGTGAAGGACGCCTACTACGACGGGACTATCTTCCACCGCGTTATCCCGCATTTCATGGTCCAGGGCGGCGGGATGGATGCCGATATGCAACAGAAAAAAACCAAGTTCGCCATCAAGAACGAGGCCACCAACGGGCTCAAGAACACCCGCGGCACCCTCGCCATGGCCCGCACCAGCGTGGTCGACTCCGCCACTTCCCAGTTCTTCATCAATGTCGTGGATAACGCGTTCCTGGACCATACCGGCAAGACCGCGGACCGCTTCGGCTATGCGGTGTTCGCCCAGGTGGTCGAGGGGATGGACGTGGTTGACGCGATCCGCCAGGTGAAAACCGGGAACAAGGGTGGACATCAGGACGTACCCGTGGTGCCCGTGTTCATCAACTCGATCAGGCTCTGCGAATAGCTACTGGCTGGTTGAATCAGAGGCCTCACCACAGAGAAGACGGAGTCACAGAGGAAAATCCGGGACACAAGAGGAACGTTTCAACAAAGGTCGGTGCTTTTGGTTTTCGTGCTATCTTTGTTCATGCCTTCCCTTGTGTCTGCGTGCTGCAGCGCACAGGCGTGTTTACTCTCTTTTCCCGGGCTCGGTAACCTCTATGGTAAAATTTTTATTCTAATTTTGCTATCCGTTCGCTGAAGAACGCCTTTTGGACCTTTCAGTGCGCCTGGAGCGTGAAGCTCGGGGTGACGCCGGGCAGTGGCGCCCCATTGCTGTCGCGCGCGGAGAAACCGTCCAGGGAGAATCCCGACGCGCTGACCGCCGCTCCCGCCGCGACGCTGCAGGTGATGGTGGCCAGAGAGCCGACGGCAAAGCCTCCCGGGTCGGCGATGTTGACCTTAACCGATGCCTGCGTGCCGGCCGCCGCTGGAAGATACCTGGCTCCGGCAAGTGCCGAGCCATCCAAGGGAACCAGCACCCCCGCGGTCACCTCTTCGCTGGCGGGGTCGGCCGGGAGCGTAGCACCTGCCGGGAGATGCAGGGTGAACTCGACCGCATAAAGGACTGTGGCCGGGGATGCCGCCTGAGTTGCCAATGCGACGTTCACCGTCCCCGGTTGCAGGTTGGTCCCCGCCGCACTGCCGCTTCCGGAACCGCACCCGGCCACTAGGGCGGCAACCGGAGCCAGCCAGATGAGTCTCATCAGATCCTCCCGCATCGGTAAAGAGACTGTCAACCGCAACCCGTGCTTTGCGAGAGCGCCGGCCTGGTAGCAAGATTGTAGCGAATAAATAATTTGTTTCAACTAATCCGTCGGGCAGAGCTGAATCTCATACCGTAAAGCGTCTTGTTACGTCGGGGAGACCGCCCCGTTTTCTCAGGGAAAGCGCGGCTGGCTTCATTTAATTCGTTGACAAAGCCAATGCCGAATAATACAATAATTAACTTTCGTGGCTACCTGCTGAATACAACTGAAGGGGGTTTATCCATATGGAGATGAAGGATTTTATTTTTACTTCTGAGTCTGTCTCTGAGGGGCATCCGGACAAGGTCGCCGACCAGATCTCTGACGCCATTCTTGATGCCATTCTTGCCCAGGATCCCAAGTCCCGCGTTGCCTGCGAGACCATGGTGACGACGGGCATGGCGGTCATTGCCGGCGAAATCACCACCAACGCTGTGGTCGATTACCCGAAGATCGTCAGGGAGACCATCCGCGAGATCGGCTACAACGACTCCGCGATGGGATTCGACTGGGAAACCTGTGCGATTCTCACCTCCATCGACAAGCAGTCTCCCGACATCGCCCAGGGGGTGACGGAAGGCGAGGGGATGTTCAAGGAGCAGGGTGCCGGCGACCAGGGGCTCATGTTCGGCTTTGCCTGCAACGAGACCCCGGAGTTGATGCCGATGTCGATCCTGCTGGCGCACAAGCTGGTCTCCAGGCTTGCCGATGTCCGCAAGGCCCGGGTGCTTGACTTCCTGCGCCCGGACTCCAAGTCACAGGTCTCGATCCAGTACATAAACGACAAACCGGTCCACGTCGACACGGTGGTCATCTCTTCCCAGCACTCCCCCGAGGTCTCCTACGAGATGATCAAGGAAGGGATCATCGAGGAGGTGGTGAAAAAGATCATTCCCGCCCATCTCATGGACGAGAAGACCCGTTTCCTGATCAACCCGACCGGGCGTTTCGTGATCGGCGGCCCGATGGGGGACTGCGGTCTCACCGGCCGCAAGATCATCGTGGACAGCTACGGCGGGCATGGGGCTCACGGCGGAGGCGCCTTCTCCGGTAAGGACCCCTCCAAGGTGGACCGGTCCGCTGCCTACATGGGGCGCTACGTAGCGAAGAACCTGGTGGCCTCGGGCGTGTGCGACAAGTGCGAGGTGCAGGTGGCCTACGCCATCGGCGTTGCAGAACCGGTATCGATCATGGTCGACTGCAACGGTACCGGTAAGATCCCCTCCAAGCGGATCGCCGAGATCGTACGCGAGGTGTTCGACATGCGTCCGCGCGCCATCATCGAGCAGCTCGACCTGCTTCGTCCGATCTACAAGAAGACCGCAGCCTACGGCCACTTCGGCCGCGAGCTTCCCGAGTTCACCTGGGAGCGGACCGACAAGGCAGCCCTCATCAGGGAAAAAGCGGGGCTGTAAAGGAGTTTTTCGCATCAGGACCGACTGAAAAAGAAGGGCCGTCTGGTTTTGGACGGCCCTTCTGCTGTTTAAAATCCCAACCTGAAAAAGTACAATCTAATTACGCGACGACGCTAAATACGCCAAGGCGCAAAGAAAAACTAGCAAAAAGACGGGAAAGGCAGGCAGGAAATAGCTTGAGAAACATAACAAATAAAAATTTCTGGTTCGCTTTTCCCCTGTTTTTGCCCTTTTTTGCGTCTGCGTTTAGTCTTTTGGTTTAAGGCTTTTGGTGCAACTCTTCTTTAATTCAGGTTTTCCGGCTGAAGCGGTAACCGACGCCGCGCACGGTCTGGAAGTAGATCGGCTTGGACGGCTCGGGCTCGAAGTACTTCCGCAGGCGCACGATGAAGTTGTCCAGGGTGCGGGTCTCGGCATCGGTCGCATACCCCCAGACGTTCTCCAGGATGACGCCGCGCGGGATCGCCTCCCCCTCCCGGTGGAAAAAAAGCGAGAGCATGCGCACCTCCAGATCTGTGAGGTCAATCTCCCCCTGCGGGGTACGCGCCCGGTAGGAGAGCAGGAACACCTCGTTTTCCCCGAAGTGATACCCCTCCTCGACCGGCTCCGGCCGGTACCACGCCGAGCGGCGCAGCATCCCCGAAACGCGCAGCAGGAACTCCTTCAGGTTGAACGGCTTGGCGATGTAGTCGTCCGCTCCACTGGAAAGCCCCGTGATGCGGTCCCGCTCGTCGGAGCGCGCCGTCAGCATCAGGACCGGCACCCGCGAGTCGAGCACTCTGACCTCCCGGCACACCTCGAAGCCGCTGATCCCCGGGAGCATGACGTCCAGGATGATCAGCTCGAACTTCTCGACCTTCACCTTCTCCAGCGCCTCCTCTCCGCTCTCCACGTGGCTCACCAGGTACCCTTCCTGCTCCAGGTTGAAGGTGATGCCGCGTGCCAGATGCAGCTCGTCCTCGACCAGGAGTATCTGCGGTTTTTCCCCGGACATGTCCGCTAACCTCTCTGCTGCTGCCCGGCGGGAAGCGGCAGCGTGATGTGGAAGGTGCTCCCCTTGCCGGGGCCGGAACTTTCTACCGAAATCTTGCCGCCGTGGGCGTTCACCACGGATTTCACGATGTAGAGCCCGAGCCCGGTCCCCCTGATGTTCTCGCCCGGGTTGCGCACCCGGTAGAACATCCCGAAGATCCTGCCGAGTTCCTGCTTCCTGATCCCTATGCCGTTATCCTGAAAGTCGAGCAGGCACTGCCGGCCGCTGCGCCTGAGGCGCACCTGGATCTCGGGGGAGACCGGCGAGTAGAGCAGGGCGTTTTCCAAAAGGTTCCTGAGGGCCATCTCCATCCCCTCGCCGTCGATGACGGCGTAGATCCCCTGCTCCACTTCGAGGGTGATGCGCCCCCCCTCGGGGAGTTCGCTCCGTTTGCCTTCCAGGTAATCGGACAGGAACCGGGAGAAGTCGATCCGTTTCGCCTTTTCGCCCAGCTGGCGGAACTCGATGCGGGTCGCCATCAAAAGGTTGCTGGTCAGGTGGTTCAGCCGCTCCGTGTCGGAGAGCATGGTGTCGATGAACCCGTCGAGTTTCTCCTTGGGGAGATCCCTCAGCTTGACGGTCTCCAGGTGCAGCTGGATCGAGGCAAGCGGCGACTTCAATTCGTGGGTCAGCTGTGAGATGTAGGTTCTTTGCTGCAGGTAGAGCTTCGCCTGGCGCCGCCAGTAGAGGAAGATGACGTATACCCCGGCCAGGATGGCCAGGAGCATCAGGAGCCCCTCGACAAGCACCAGCCACTCGACCCCCTTGGCCACCAGCTCCGGTTTATAATGCAGCGCCAGTTCACGGAACTCCTTGCTTCTTCCGATGAACCAGTAGACCCAGAATATCACCACCCCGACCCAGACCAGCTGGATGCCGATGAGTGCTATGAGCGGATTTGATAGCTTCCTGTGCAGTTTCATGACTCACCTGTAGCATCGCGATTGGCATTTTGCAAGGGGTAATCGCTCCCCCGGCGGCGTGTTGTTTTACATTACTATTACAAATGAGAACGATGTTTTCTGTTAAGGTCTATGTAGAGTTATCAGGTACGGGGGGGAGCATGTTCAAACCGTTGCGCATTGGAAAGCACGAGTCGCGTTATCCGCTGATACAGGGCGGCATGGGAGTGCGGATTTCCGCGGGATCGCTGGCCGGCCATGTTGCCAAGTGCGGCGGGGTGGGGCTGGTGGCGTCGCCTGGCATAACCCTCAACAGCGGCATGTTCAACGGCAGGAACTACCTGGCGACCAACGCCCTGGCCCTGAAGGAAGAGCTGCGCAAGGCCAATGAAATCGCTCCCGACGGCATCATCGGGGTGAACGTCATGGTGGCGCTCTCCGATTTCGAACAGCTGGTGGCGGCTGCCGTCGAGGGGGGGGCGAAGGTGCTGGTCTGCGGTGCCGGTCTTCCCATGACCCTTCCCGGGCTTACGGCGCATGCGCCCGACGTCGCCCTGGTGCCGATCGTCTCGTCGGTCCGCGCGGCGCAGCTCATCGCCAAGAAATGGGACAAGTCTTACAACCGCCTACCCGATGCCGTCGTGGTCGAGGACCCGGACACCGCCGGGGGGCATCTGGGCGAAAAGCTGGAGAACATAGGTAACGGCGACTACGACCAGTACGCCACGGTGCGCGGCGTGAAGGAGTTCTTCCGCGCCGAGTACGGCCTGGACATGCCGGTCATCGCGGCCGGCGGCATCTGGGACCGGGCGGACCTGCTGCACGCGCTCGACGAGGGTGCCGACGGAGTCCAGATGGCGAGCCGCTTCGTGCCGACCGTCGAGTGCGACGCGGAGGACGCCTTCAAACAGGCCTACCTGAACTGCAAGAAAGAGGACATCGGCCTCATCATGAGCCCCGCCGGGCTTCCCGGGCGCGCAATTCTCACCAACCAGAAAAAAATCGTCGCCTATGACGTGGATAACGGCACGGCCTGCACCCTCGGTTGCCTGAAGAAGTGCAGCTTCAAGGAGAGCGGCGAGCGGTTCTGCATCGTCACCTCCCTGGACCGCGCCCAGCGCGGCGACGTGGAGACCGGCCTGATCTTCTGCGGCACCAACGCCTGGAAAGCCGACCGGATCGGCACCGTGCAGGAGATCTTCGACGAGCTGTTCGGCGCAACGGCAGTTGAGGAGCACCATGCGGTCGAGGTGAACCAGGCGGCGTAGGGGACGGTTCGGAAATCGGCAAAATTGAGTATGCTTTGGCTAAAGCCGTGACGGGGGTATCTCCTGGCACGGCTTTTTCGCTTGCTACACCCCGATATCCTCATTCCAAAGTGCCGGCTTTTCCGCGATGAAATCGCTCATCAACCGGATGCACTCCTCGTCTTGCAGCACCTCCAGTTGTACGCCGCGCGAGGAAAGCCACTGCTCTTCACCCGGAAAGGTCCGGTTCTCGCCGATGATCACCCTGGGGATGCCGTAGAGGACGATGGCTCCGCTGCACATCGGGCAGGGCGAAAGGGTGGTGTACAGCACGCTTTCCCGGTATACCTGTGCCGGTTGCCTCCCAGCGCGCTCCAGCGCATCCATCTCGCCGTGCAGGATGGCGCTTCCCTGCTGCACCCGCCGGTTATGGCCCCGGCCGATGATCGTGCCCTCATGCATCAGCACGCTCCCGATCGGGATGCCCCCCTCGGCAAGCCCCCGGCGTGCTTCCTCGATTGCCGCCTGCATGAAGATGTCCATGGTTTCCCCGTTTTGTTGCGACACTTACTTGATAGCATACTCCTTCCCGCCAGTCCAGCGCCGGGAAAAACCCGCTTGCCAACCGGCAGCCCCTGTGGTATATCAATAAAAACTGATATTATAAAATCGTTAAGCCTGTTACGGTGAATCCTGCATGCTCGATCTATTCAAAGCCCTGGCAGACCCCTGCCGCCTGCGACTGGCGGCCGTCCTTTTGCGCGGTGAGTTTACCGTGCAGGAGCTGACCCGCATCATGGGGATGGGACAGTCGCGCATCTCGCGCCACCTGAAGATACTGACCGAGGCGGGGGTGCTGTCGGTAAAACGGCAGGGGACCTGGAGCTATTACCGTGCCGGTGAGGCAAACGCCTTCTTCGGGGCAATCCGTCCCGCCTTCGAGCTGGAACTGGAACAGCTCCCCGAGCGCCACGACGACTTGGCGGCCCTCGCAGCCGTGCTGGATGAGCGCCGCAAGAAAAGCCTGGAGTTCTTCGACCGGCACGCCCGGCAGTGGGACACTCTGGCGCGCACGCTTTTGCCGATACCGGATTACCTGGAGAGCCTGCTCGGGCTGGTTCCCGCGGTCGCCACGCTGCTTGAGATTGGGGTCGGCACCGGCGCGCTCTTGCCGCTGCTCTCGACCCGTGCCGGCGAGGTGATCGGGGTGGACCACTCGCCCGCCATGCTGGAGGAGGCGCGCCGCCGGCTCGCGGCTGCCGGCGAGTCGCACGTCGAGCTGCGTCTGGGCGAGATGACCCACCTGCCGCTCATGGACGGGGGGGCCGGCTGTGTCGTGGCCAACATGGTGCTGCACCACGCGGCCGATCCGCTCGCGGTGCTCAAAGAGATGGTCCGGGTGCTGGAGCCCGGCGGCAGCGTGGTGCTGGCCGACCTGGCGCGCCACGAGCGCGAGTGGGCCCGGGAGCAACTGGCCGACCAGTGGCTTGGCTTCGAGGAGGAAGAGTTGCGCGCCTGGTGCAAAAGCGCAGGCCTGGAAAAAATAGAGGTGCAACGGGTCGTCGCCTCGCCCGGTCAGGAGGAGGTGCTGCTGGTCCGGGGCTCGACCCGGGTGCGGCGCTTTGGCGCTAAGGCCGGGCGACCAGAGTGCTGACGGCGCGCCTTGTACTTTAAGCCGAAATGCTCTGCAGTTTCCGCAGTTATCCGTAGCGAGGGAAGTTAACCAACAAAGGAGAAATACTACATGCCGAGAAACAACGATTGCATCGTCAGAGACATGACCCTGGCAGCCTGGGGCCGCAAGGAAATGATCATCGCCGAAACCGAGATGCCGGGCCTCATGGCGATCCGCGAGGAGTTCGCCAAGACCCAGCCGCTCAAAGGCGCCCGCATAGCCGGCTCGCTGCACATGACCATCCAGACCGCCATGCTGATCGAGACCCTGACCGCCCTGGGCGCCGAGGTACGCTGGGCGTCCTGCAACATCTTTTCCACCCAGGACCACGCGGCCGCCGCCATCGCCGCCGCCGGCATCCCGGTCTTCGCGGTCAAGGGCGAAACCCTGGAAGAGTACTGGGACTACACCCACCGGATCTTCGAATGGCACGACGGCGGCGCCCCCAACATGATCCTGGACGACGGCGGCGACGCCACGCTGCTCCTGCACCTGGGGAGCGACGCCGAGAATGACCCGTCCGTCATCGCCAACCCCACCTGCGAGGAGGAGCAGTTCCTCTTTGCCGCCATCAAAAAGCGCCTCTCCGAGAAACCGGGGTGGTACGCCAAGACCGCAGCCAGCATCAAGGGGGTCACCGAGGAAACCACCACCGGCGTGCACCGCCTGTACCAGATGCACGAAAAGGGGACCCTCAAGTTCCCCGCCATCAACGTGAACGATTCGGTCACCAAGTCCAAGTTCGACAATATCTACGGCTGCCGCGAATCCCTGATGGACGGCATCAAGCGTGCCACAGACGTGATGGTGGCCGGCAAGGTGGCGGTCATCTGCGGCTACGGCGACGTGGGCAAGGGGTGTTCCCAGGCGATGCGCGGGCTCCAGGCCCAGGTTTGGGTCACCGAGGTCGACCCGATCTGCGCCCTGCAGGCCGCCATGGAAGGTTACAAGGTCGTGACCATGGAGTACGCCGCCGACAAGGCGGACATCTTCGTCACCACCACCGGCAACATCGACGTCATCACCCATGACCACATGAAGGCGATGAAGCACAACGCCATCGTCTGCAACATCGGTCATTTCGACAATGAGATCGAGGTCGCCAAGCTAAAGGAATACCAGTGGGAGAACATCAAGCCCCAGGTGGATCACATCATCTTCCCGGACGGCAAGCGCATCATCCTTTTGGCCGAAGGGCGCCTGGTCAACCTGGGGTGCGCCACCGGTCACCCCTCCTACGTCATGTCCTCCTCCTTCGCCAACCAGACCCTGGCCCAGATGGAGATCTTCTGCAATCCTGAGAAGTACCCGGTGGGGGTCTACACCCTCCCCAAGGAGCTAGACGAGAAGGTGGCGCGTCTGCAGCTGAAGACGCTGGGCGCCATGCTGACCGAGCTGACCGACGCCCAGGCCTCCTACATCGGGGTGAAGAAGGACGGCCCCTACAAGTCGTCGCACTACCGATACTGATCGTCAGGCATACGAGGATACCCACCCGCAAGGGGTATCCCTGCACGATTCTGCAGCAATAAGGAAAGGGCGCCCGGTTTGCCAACAAGCCGTTTACCGATCGTGGTGAAAAAATCTGGAGGCCACATGTAACCCCCTAGTCTTACAGTCTAGGGGGTTTTTGCTATGTCTGTTTCTGCAAACGGGGGTAGGAGAGACGCTGCCATGCGCATGGGGTTAGTAACTGTTCGATTATTATGAAGAAAAGCCCCCAGGCTATGCGAAGCCTGGGGGCAGATGCTAAAAATCAACACGTTTAGTAAACGGTTTGGGTTTGCCAACCGTGCGCCCTTTTTGGTTTGCCCGGCGTAGCGGGCGAACCCGGCCTGCCGAAAGAAGCAGGTGTCACCCCGACCATGGGGTAGACAATCCGAATCGCAGTTGCGGCCGGGCAAGGCCGTGTAATCTAGCGGGTGCAACTTCCGCCCCGGAAGGCTGGCCAGCCACCGGGAAGCAAGTCCTCCTGCGACACGAGGCTGTCTGCAGAAGCTGTCCCCACATGACGGAGGGGACCACCCGTGTCACCGGGTGAATCTAGGGACCTGAATAAAGCAGCGGTCCTGACAATATTACGAGGTACCGTAAGGTGCGGGGTATTAATCGCGAGAGGCGTTCCCTTCTGGTAGCCACATACTGGATGAGTGCTAGATAGCGGGTATGGTGAAGACATCTGAAACTGCGATAAAGACCGTCAGCTACGACAAGCGGAAGTGGCTTTACCGGCCGACAAAGGCAAGAGCGGAACCCGAAAGGGGTCGCTGCATGCATACCCTCGGCAGAAGTCAGTCCAGCACTTCAAGGATGAAATCCGCAAGCGAAGCCGCAGAAAAGCACCTGTAAGGACAAAGACGCTGATCGATCAGATCAACCCGGTTATTCGCGGATGGGGGGAGTCATTTTGCAAAAGCCCACGTCCGCAGACTTTTTCACCAACTTGACGCTTGGATCGTGCGGCGGATCTGGTCGCATAGTTACAAACGATGGCGGTGCGGTGGCCGGAAAACACTTTCAGCCGCCAAGCTCTATGCTGAGTTGGGTCTGGTAAATCTTGTTTCACTGATACCTACTCTTGGACTGCGTAAGAAAGGCGCCTCTGTGAAAGCTGGATGCGGGAAAACTGCACGTCCAGTTTAAGTGGCGTACGGAGGCCAGCCCTTCGGGGCGCCTCCTCCGACCCGGCACCTAGGAAACTCTCGAACAAAGCCTGCGGTGCGCCGCGGGTGGCGAAGGAATTGTAGGGAAGGCGACTGGCCAAGGGCAATGGGTGCATCATCCACTACGGTACAAGACGGGAAACCGCCACTACATGAAAAGGGACGCGCCTGCAGCCGGCTAACAGACCTGCAAATTGAGCCACTACGCATACGGCGAGCATCTCAGAAGGACAAGGATTTGAAGTTCTCAGCGGTCTGGCACCTCGTTTACAATGTTGCTCTCCGGGATGCTTACTTGAACGTCAAGCGGAATGCCGCGCCGGGGGTAAATGAACTGACGTGGCAGCAGTACGGGGGAAATCTGGAGGCCAACCTCCAGGACCTCCCCGGACGGCTAAAGCGCGGAGCGTACCAAGCGAATCCGGTGCTAAGGGTATACCTCCCCAAAGCAGACGGTAGTTTAAGGCCGATCGGCATGCTAGTGCTGGAAGACAGGATCGTGCAGCGCTACCACAGGGGTACTGAACAACGTATATGAGGCCGACTTCAAAGGTTTCTCGTAGGGATTCCGACCAGGACGCAAGCCAACACAATGCTCTGGATACGCTCTATGTAGGGATCGAAACGCAGAACGTGAACTGGGTGCTTGATGGAGACATTCGTGGTTTTTTGAATTGAGCCGGCACGGGTGCTGTGAGGGTCTTGTTTCCAATTGCTGTAGGGATGAAATGAACGCAAAAATCGTCGTGGAAACCAGGCGGCAACGCAAACGTGCATGTATACCTATACG
>Ga0316217_10002617_pt1 | contig 21418 bp, 17 predicted proteins | sample 1anoAmetaG_FD_203633 | JGI IMG/M metagenome (GOLD analysis project Ga0316217, IMG submission 203633) | Freshwater microbial communities from Trout Bog Lake, Wisconsin, USA - 1anoA | ecosystem: Environmental > Aquatic > Freshwater > Lake > Hypolimnion/Profundal zone | place: USA: Wisconsin...
TGAGCCACCACCAATATCAAATAGGACGACACTCTCTGCCGCCGGATCCGCCAAAGCTGCGCAACCAGAGGCTGCCAATATCGCTTCCGTTTCCCGATCAATAATTTCAAGCGACAGCCCGGTTTCTTCTTCAACTCGGGAGAGGAACTCCCCGCTATTCTTGGCCGCCCGACACGCTTCCGTTGCGATCAACCGAGCCCGCACAACGCCGCGATGATCCATCTTGGAGCGACAAATTTTGAGCGCTTCAATGGTTCGTAAAATAGCCGCTTCGCTCAAAACTTGCGTTACACCAAGCCCTTCCCCTAACCGCACGATACGTGAGAAAGCATCGACAACACGAAACCCATCGCGCGATGGTCTTGCCATCAGTAACCGACAATTATTCGTTCCAAGATCAAGGGCGCCATAAATCGTAGATGCAGCACCGCTATAGGATCGGCGTTCTGACAAACGCGATCCATTTGATCCTATTTTGTTCTCACGCTGGACAAATGCCCGCGACATACCAATCCGACTAAAATTATGTTTCTATCGGATGATAACACCACGGGAGCCTCGCTGCAAAGCATCAATTACGCTGTGCAATACCCGCTTTCAGGGTAGCTGCCCTAATGGGCGATACCAATATGGTATAAATTTTCCATCGTCTTGGCGAGACGCGCTGGAATTACAGGCTTGGTAATCAAAGCATCAAAGCCTGCATGGCGGGCCTCATCAACGAGCGTCCGTGTCGCCTGCGATACAACCAGCACGGACCGTGGAACCTTCACATCAGACGGGTTGTTGCGTACCATCCGGCAGATTTCTGCTGATGAAAGTACGGGCATATTCTCGTCAAGGATGACGAGATCAACTTCTATTCGAACCATGCAATCAAAAAGTGAGCGTAAAGAGTCAGCCGTCCAAACATTCGCATATCCATAACCCGACAGAATTTCGACGAGCATTCCTCGAAAATAACGGTCGGGACTGACAATGAGAACGCTAAGTCTCTTAAGGGACGGGAGTTTTGCTTGAGCCATTACACTTTACTACGGTTATCTTACAGTTGAAAACAACCACAGCAATGCGCCTGCCGCGTAAAACTTTATCCAACAAATCCGTTAAAATATGACGCTTTATGCATAAAATCAGATCATTCGGCGGGTAAGTTGACTATTTCATCCCTTTCAACCCGTGGTTTACCTTTCAAGAACGTATCAATTTTATCGAGATAGATATAAACAACAGGTGTAATAAAAAGTGTCAGGATTTGCGAAACGGCCAATCCACCAACAACCGCAATACCAAGCGGCTGCCTCAGCTCAGACCCGGCTCCTGAACCTAAGGCTATGGGTAAGGTCCCAAACAGCGCCGCAAAGGTTGTCATCATAATCGGTCGAAACCGGATCAAAGCCGCCTCGCGGATCGCTTCGATAGCGGACGCACCTTCCGAGCGCCTTTCCAACGCGAAATCCACCATCATGATGGCGTTTTTCTTCACAATTCCAACCAGCATCAAGATACCGATAATGGCGATAACGGATAGGTCGAGATTAAAATATTGAAGAGCCAATAAGGCGCCGAGGCCCGCAGAGGGTAGGCCCGATAAAATGGTAATGGGGTGGATAAAACTCTCATAAAGTACACCCAAAACGATGTAAATCACAACAACCGCCGCCAATATAAGAAGCCCCTGCCCTTTGAGCGAGTCTTGGAACTGCGCCGCTGACCCTGAAAATCCCGGAATTACAACCGCCGGGAGACCCACAATTTTTTCAGCCCCGCGAATGGCGTCAACCGCCTGCCCAAGCGAAACACCCGGCGCCAGATTAAACGAAACCGTCACCGCCGGTTGCTGCGACTGTCGGTTAATGGTCAAAGGGCCAATATTGCGGCGAATAGTGGCAACCGATAGCAGCGGGACGATCTGCCCTGATGCGCTTTTCACAAACAGTCTTTGCAGTGCTGTCGGATCCGATTGATAATCCCGGTCCGCCTCCATAATGACGGCATAATCAGAGGCCGATGTATAAATCGTCGAAATCTGCCGGGTACCAAACGCGTTATAAAGCGTCTGTCGAATGGCATCCGACGAAACACCAAGATTAGCTGCCTTTTCGCGGTCTAAATCAACGACAATCTGCGGATTGGCGATTTGAAGATCGCTCGTCACGTCGCGCAATTCGGGCGTCTTGGCCAATTGTTCGCGCATCTTCGGAGCTGCCTCAAACAGCGACTCAATATCGGCTGATTGCAAGGTGTATTGGTATTGCGCACGGGATAAACGCCCCGCATTCAAGTTTAAATTTTGAATGGGAATAAAGACCGATGTTATTCCTGGAACCTGTGCGGTCGCTTTCCGAAGACGGGTGATGATCTGCGTTATATCATCGCGATTGGCTTTAGGTTTCAACTGGATAAACATAAAGCCCTGATTGGTTGAGCCAAATCCGACAGCCGCGGTGAAATAATCAACCGCAGGATCCTGAGCAATAATTTTATTAATTTGAATCTGATGAGCCGACATCGCCTCAAAGGAAATATCCGGTGCCGCCTCGGTCGACGCCCGCAATAATCCCGTATCTTCTTGAGGGAAAAAACCCTTCGGAATATCGCCATAGAGTTTCACGGTCAGACCCAAGGTTGCGATGGTTAAAACCAGAACAACCAGCCTTAGTTTGAGAATAAAATCGAGCGATACGCGATAAAGAAACAGTATCCCGTTAAAAGCAGCGTCTACCGCACGAGCAAAAATTCCGGGCTTTTTCTGCTCACTATGAGCCGATAAAACCCGCGCACATACCATTGGTGTCAGCGTCAAAGAAACAAAGCCGGAAACAAGAATGGCAACCGATATGGTCGCCGCAAATTCACGGAACACGCGCCCGACGACGCCACCCATAAAAAAGACGGGAATAAAAACGGCAACCAGCGATAAAGTGATCGAAATAATCGTAAAACCAATCTCACGCGCGCCCCGCAATGCAGCAGCAAAAGGTTTCATCCCCTCTTCAACATGACGCACGATATTTTCAAGCATAACGATCGCGTCGTCGACAACGAAACCAACCGATAGCGTTAAGGCAAGGAGCGAAATATTATCAATCGAATAGCCAAACATATACATCGCTGCAAAAGTACCAATCAGCGAAACAGGCAGAGCGAGTGCGGGAATAATGGTTGCTGAAATCGATTTTAAAAAGATAAAAATGACCATAATAACAAGGGCCATCGACAACATCAGCGAGAATTGAACATCAGATACCGCCTCACGAATGGGTATGGACCGATCCGTTAAAATATCCATCGTAACGGAACCTGGAAGTTGGTCGCGGTAATAAGGGATCTTTGCCTTGACCTGATCAACAACATCTACCGTATTCGCATCAGACTGTCGGTAAATCGCCAAAAGAATAGAGCGGTCGGATACATACCAGCTTGCCGTCTGATCATTCTCAACCGAGTCGCGAACCGTTGCTATATCGGCTAGTTTAACAGGCACGCCATTCTTCGACGAAACAACAATTGATCCGTAGTCCGATGCTGATCGCAACTGTCCCGATGCTTCAATGGTTACAAGTTGACGTGTACCCCGAAGTGTTCCGGTCGGCTGGTTTGAATTAGCGTCCGCTACACTTTTTTGAATGTCAGAAAAGGATAACCCACGCGCCGAAACAGCTTCAGGATCCGCCGCAATACGAACCGCATATTTCTGCTGACCAAAGATTTGCACTTGGGCCACGCCATTGATCTGGGAAATTTGTTGCTGCAAAATTTGCTCGGCGTAATCATTGACTGTCGATAAAGGCAATGTCGATGATCTAAGGGCTAAAAATAATACAGGTTGGTCAGCCGGATTGACCTTTCTGAAACTCGGTGGATTGGGCAAATCGGGTGGCAGGCGCCTCAGCGAACCGCTGATTGCGGCCTGAACGTCCAACGCAGCGCCATCAATATTGCGGTCAAGATCAAATTGTAGCGTAATACTGGTTGCGCCAAGGCTCGAAATCGAGGTCATGGCTGTAACCCCAGAAATCGTCGAAAACTGCCGTTCAAGTGGTGCCGCAACAGACGACGCCATACTCTCGGGGCTTGCACCGGGTAAATTGGCTGAAACACTAATGGTCGGAAAGTCGACACGCGGTAAAGCCGCAACGGGCAAGAGCCTGTAAGCGAAAAGTCCGAAGATAATAAAAGAAAGCGTAATGAGCGTCGTCATGACGGGGCGACGAATGCAAAGCTCCGAAATAGTCATTATTGCGCTCCCGTCAAAGCGCCCTTAGGCTCAATCTTCACACCATCAACCAACTGAATTTGACCATCCGTGACGAGCTTTTCGTCCCCCGATAGCCCCTCAATGATTTCCGTTTGTCCATCAACCGTTCGCCCCACTTTTACGGGCGTCACTTTAGCTCGACCATCCGACACAACAAAAACCAGCGAGCCTTTAGGGCCAGACTGCACCGCCTCCCGCGGCACACTGACAACATGATCAGGTACTTTCAACGTCACCCGCACATTACAGAGTGAACCCGGCCAAAGCGTCTCATTTGCATTTTCAAAAATGGCTCGAACAGTCACAGTCCCTGAAGTTGTATCGACCGCATTATCAATGACGGCAATTTTACCAATTGATACCGTTTGAGAGCCTTGAAAAGTAGCTTCAACTTTTGCCGATGGATCATCCATAGCCGTCTTAATATCCGGCAAAAAACGTTGAGGAACGCTAAAAGCTACGTAAATCGGTGAAATCTGATTAATGACTGCAAAAGGCACACTTCCGTCACCTGTCTTGGCAATATTACCAACCCGAATACCCGCTACACCGACACGCCCACTGATAGGCGCTGAAATGGTGTAATAGCTAAGTTGAACCCGTAAGCTATCCAAAGCTGCACGATCAGCGTCGAGCTGAGCCAAATAGGTCGCGACTTGGGTTTTGCTATTTTCTAAATTGACCTTTGAAGCAAATTCATTGGCCGCTAAGGCTTCATTGCGCTGAACATCGCGCTGCGCCTGTTCAAGCTGTGCTATTGTTCGGGCAACAGTTGCCTCGGCCTGCCGGATTTGCGCCTCGACACTGCGCTGATCAAGTCGCACAAGTACATCGCCCTCTTTAACAATCGCGCCATCTGCATAAGCGACCTCTGTAATCTGCCCTTCCACGCGAGAGCGCAACGTAACGGTTGCAACGGGCTGGACAGTACCGATCAGATCGATCCGCATCGGTAAAGGCCCAACCTTTGCTTCACCCAGTAACACTGGAACGACCCGTTCAGGTTGCCCCGCTGGCGCAGAAGTCTGGGCGCTGCCAAAGGACGACGAAAGGATCAGCGATACAAAGACCGCAACAACACTCAGAGAGCCTTTATTTTTACCAACCAACATTCAATTTCCAAGCCATTTTTAATTACATGCCAATTTAATGTATCAAACACTAAACCCATCTATAACACTGCAAACACTATGCCCCGAATTTCGTAAAGGATCACATGAAATTTTTGTCATGTTTATGTGTCAAATACTTGTCAGACTGATCTCGCTTCGCTAAGGACTCTCATAGACTTATTTATTAGATGCGAATTTTTTCGTGATCCCACCTTGATGGTGGGGGATAGTTCAACGGTAGAACAGCGGACTCTGACTCCGTTAATCTTGGTTCGAATCCAGGTCCCCCAGCCAAATAGACTGCGAAAATAACAGCCGCTCCTGCTATTTTAGCAAAACGCAAGAGATAAATCTGGCTTCTAGCCTATTAAAGGTATATTTATGTCCTTCTATAAGGGGCATAAAATACCAATGCGCGACGATCTCCCTTTGCCCAAAACCATTGATGATCTTACTGCGGCACCTCTGGCAGTGAAGGATGCATTGCGTAGCATACGTCGAAAACTTGCGGCCTTTACCCCTCATATTCCAGATTTAAGCCTAGAAAACCGCAATAAACGAGCACGATCACCTCTGGCGCTGGCCACCGTGCTTTTAAATGAAACCAGAAAAATCGCCTCGCTTGGAGAAGATATTGCCAAAGATGTGGTGTTTCGTCACAGGGACGAGGCAAGACTTGGTGCCTTTGCCCGTTCAGGTTTAGGGCAACCTCTTCAGGATCGATCCTATCTTCATCGCCATGATTTTGTATCCTCGCGATATGTCGCGCTTAAAATATTAACCCGTTATCTTAACGCAGATGATCCGCAAATTTTAGAACAGCCCATTAATACCCTTTATCTGGCCCTGTTCGAGCAATTTAAAGATAATTCTACCCTTTCAAAGCACCAAAACGATGTAAACTTTGATCGAATTGCCATATCCGTCGTCCAACTCGAACAGTCCGATGCTCTTACGTTTGTTAAAAGCGATCCAAAAACACTGAGCCTAAAACGACAGATTTTCGCGGCCTTGGGATTAACGGAGGCCATTTTGGCGCTTTCAAACCATTCTTCAGTGGATGCGACATTGGCTGCGCTTCATCTTGCCGCGGATGTTATCGTCTTGCGAAAGGCCGTCATTGAGGCGATATTCGAAGGGTTAGACTCGGTGGCACAGGTGTCGGCGGAATATCGGCTGCTCGCTCCCCCCCTCGCGGAGGCTTAACCCATGCGCCTGCCAATGGTTACTGAGCTTAATGGTCAATCCGATATGCGTCACCGCATTCGAGACCTTCGCTTTTTTGAAGAATCGTTTCGAAAAAACATTCAATTAACGCTGCCGGAGGGCGCGGCCCACTCAAAGACTGATCAAGCAAGGCTACGAGCAAGCTTTCTAGCCTGGTTGGAGTCGTTCCAAGCCACGCGACATTTAGCCACGATCGACCGTAAAGACTATATCTGCTTTTCAGCCGGCAGCATGTTGGCGGAACTCTTTCGTCATGACCCGCTTTCCCTAGCTTCCGAGCACGAACCAGCCGAGGATGCAACCTCCGCTTGGCCGAAAGGTTCGGCTTATGTCAGCTATTGCTTAGGGGTTGCCTTAACCGTGCTGGAGCAGGAATTTCACTTAACCGCTGAAATACCGGAGAGTGTGAATGATCCCCGCATTTGGCAAAGCTTTAAGGAAAATGTTCAGGAAAATCCGGATTTAGCCATCCCTTTTCTCGATATGCTGTTAGGGCAATCGCCAAATTGGACCGAACCCAGCAGGGTCGAAAAACGCCCCGCCGTAACCCAAAAATCGACCCGCGCGATCAGCACCTAGCTTTGCAATTCGATTAAATCACGGAAAAACGCTAAAGATTCAGGATTAGATAGCGCCTCTCTATTCTTGATCTCATATCCATGGACGATATCGCGAACCGCCAATTCAGTGATCTTACCGGATTTGGTCCGTGGAATATCAGGAACCGCAATAATTTTAGCCGGCACATGCCGTGGGCTAGCCCCTGTTCGGATTTTATGGCGTATTCTTTGCTCCAAATCCGGGCCTAAAATCGCCCCGTCGCTCAATCTCACAAACAAGACGATACGCACATCATTTTGAAAATTTTGCCCAATGGCAATCGATTCCAACACTTCTGGAATTTGTTCGACTTGCGCATAAATCTCAGCCGTTCCGATGCGAACTCCGCCCGGATTTAACGTCGCGTCAGACCGCCCATGAATGATGATACCACCGTTTGGGGTCCATTCGGCAAAATCGCCATGACACCAAATACCGGGATAGCGGAGGAAATAAGCAGATTGATATTTTATGCCCTCACCATCGTTCCAAAACCCAATCGGCATGGATGGAAAGGCCTTTTTGCAAACCAGCTCTCCTTTGCCTGATGACAAAGAATGTCCCTCATCATCCCAAACATCAACCGCCATTCCAAGGCCCGGTCTTTGAATTTCGCCTGCATAAACAGGCGATGTCGGATCACCCAAAACAAAACACGAAACAATATCCGTTCCACCAGAAACAGAGGCGAGATGAACATTCTTGCTGATGGCCTGATAAACCCACTGAAAGGTCTCAGCCGCCAGTGGCGATCCCGTTGACGCAATCGTTTTTAACGCATCGAGGCGATGCGAGTATAAGGGCTTTAGATCAGCCTTCCTGCAACTGTCTAAATATTTGGCAGACGTTCCAAAAAAGCTGATCCTTTCAGCCTGAGCATAATCAAAAAGCACTTCCGGCGTAGGAGAAAACGGCGATCCATCGTACAAAATAAGGGTAGCCCCCGACGCTAGAGCAGAGACCAACCAGTTCCACATCATCCAACCCAGCGTCGTGAAATAAAAAACCCGATCACCATCCATAATATTACAATGAAGTTGATGTTCTTTAAGGTGCTGAAGAAGGGTTCCACCCGCACCGTGCACAATGCATTTAGGCACCCCTGTTGTACCTGATGAAAATAAAATGAAGAGCGGATGGTTAAACGGGAGACGGTTGTATTTTATATCGTCAACCGAGAAATCTGCGAGCGCTTTCGAAAGTGAAATCGCTTTTGGTATAGCCGCACAAACTTCATCTTCCGCATCGATAAGCGGTATCACCAGCACACGCGTGAGGCTCGGCAATTGTGGCACGATTTCAACAAGTTTTTCAGTTAGCGGGAGCGTCTTCCTATTGTAAAAATAGCCGTCGCTGGTGATCAAAATTTTAGGAAAAATTTGTCCAAACCGTTCCAAGACACCGCGCGGGCCAAAATCGGGTGAGCAGGACGACCAGATCGCACCAATCGACGCCGTCGCCAGCATCATCGCAACCGCTTCAGGCATATTGGGAAGAATGGCCGCGACCCGATCCCCCGCCTCAACGCCCTGATTGATGAGCCATTGCTGGGCCTGTGAAACAAGCGCCAACAATTCGGCGCGCGACATACGCTTTTCAACCTTGTCTTCGGATCGAAAAACAATCGCATCTTCATTCAAGGAAGGCCGGAGTAGATTTTCGGCGAAATTTAAAGAAGCATCAGGGAAAAAAGAAGCCCCCGGCATCTGGTCATGAATTAAAACGCGCTCCCCCTTTTCACCAATAACCCGACAAAAATCCCAAACAGACGACCAAAATAATTCCCGATCCTCAATCGATGCCACATGCAATGACACAAAATCTGAGCATTTATGGCCAGAAACACCATTAAAATAGACGATAAACCGTTTTAATGTCGTTTGGTCGATTTCTGATGGAGAAGGTGACCAAAGCGGGGCGTTAAACGCGTCCATTATATTTCAAATCCTAAAAATGAAGGGAAAATCTTCACGTAAGGTACCCTAAACTATCTTCCTGCAATCTATCGGACCATGTATAACATCTCTATATACGATGAAAAGTTTGGCAAGGATGCATGACAGCAACCCTACAATATCGCCCCTTAATCCGTTGGCTTACGGGCTTGATCGTCTTTGGCATTGCGCTTATGATATCGAGTTATATCTCAATTTCTATTGATAGCGAAACGGTTTTTAAAGATTTAAAAAATACGATTTCACAAGATATTGGACCGATAACCGCTATTGAGGGCAAAGCCGAGTTTCGCTTTTTACCCCACCCTGCAATCAACATTATCGACCTAAATCTTTCATTTAATAACAATATAAAGCTTAAAGCACCGCATGTTTCGCTGGGCCTAAGCCTGATGGCGCTCATCGGCGGTCGATATGAGCCTGTCTCATCGACCCTCACATCGCCCACCATTCTTATTCCTTCGTCGCTCATACCAAAAGATAACGAAGAACTCGCTCAAGGCTCGATGGCCCTTCTAAATAGTCCGGCTAAACCCAATGCTATACCAAAAATGAGCCGTCTCGAAGCCATTACGATCAACAATGGTACCTTTACCTTCACCAATAAAGACACAAGCCAATCGGTACCTTCTACGATTAGTGGAACGCTAACTTTTTTAACCGACGGCGCAAAACGTTTAAACGCCTCGGGAAATTGGCGAAAACAAGATGTTACCGTAAAAGCAGAGATTGGTCCCGTTTCTGATATGATGAATGGAGATCGTAAAACTACGTTATTTGTGAACAATGCCTTAGGCTCTATCACCCTATCGGGAACGATACCTACAGGCAAAGATAGCCTTTTCGTAGGTAATTTGTCCGTCGATATGGCGCGTATCGATAAAGTTGGGGAATGGCTTGCCTTAAAGCCCCCTGTTCCATTTTCGACATCGCTTAAAATTGATGGCGTCGCGTCGATAACGCCCAAAATAATCGCTGTTTCAGAGGCTCAAGTCAGGCTTGGTAATGTTAGCATGATCGGTGGCGTATCCCTCGATGTATCGCAACCGCGCCCGCTTATCACTGGAACATTATCGGCGGGTGATATGGATATCACGAGTTTTCTAACACCCATTTGGCCAAAGCAACAAGAACAAGCGGGATGGAAAAACAGTCCCGTTGATCCGAGTGTGACCCCTGATCAGGATTTGGATATTCGCCTATCGGCTGAGCGCATTAATCTCGGCATCGTGCGCATATCCAATGCTGCTTTGTCCATCTTGGCCAAAGAGCGCACCCTCAATATCACACTCGCTTCTGCCCATATGTTTCAAGGCATGACAAAAGGAAAAATCTCTATCCAGCCGATCGATAAAGGCTTCTCACTATCGTGCCATTTGGCCTTTGAAACCCTTGACATCGGTCAAACAACGCTCGCTCTGATGGATGTAAGAAAAATTGAAGGAAGTATCAGCGGAAAATTCGATGTCGAGTCGTATGGTCGTTCCATCGATGACATCATGAAAACCATGTCTGGCAAGGCCGATTTTATCCTGACGAATGGCACATTATCTGGCGTGAACCTATCGACACTCTTGCGAAGGATCGAAACGAGACCACTCTCGGTGGTGCGTGACATGCGCGGTGGTAAGACGGATTTCGACACGATGCGCATGTCAATGCATATCGCAAATGGAACAGCTTATATTGACGCATCCGAAATGTTATTTGCACCCAACCGAATGACGCTGAACGGCTCGGTTGCCATTGGCGAGCGGCAACTCAATTTGGTCGGAGAGGCAGCAGGGCCTACGCCGCAAAATGGAGCCGAACCCGCCGTTTTAGCCTATACGATTACAGGCGATTTTGACGATCCTATAGTCACCCCTGACATCAATCGCATTTTGAAACGATCAAGCGGCACAATAGTTTCACCCGACTAACGGAAGATCTGTTATGGGTCGGATTGGACGGCCGTCACCAAAGGCACACCGCCTAATCCATCCTTATTATAAATATCATCACGGAACTGAACCGAACCGTCGGGCGTTGCCCACGCCGTAATATAAACCCAAAAAACCGGTACAGGCTTAGCTAGCCGCGCATCAATGCGCTGGCCAGACTGTATCGCTTCGTCAATTTGCTCGCGTCCCCAACCGGGTGTATCTTTTAAAAGCCACTCGACATAATCACGGACATTTTGAACACGCATACAGCCTGAAGAGACGAACCGATAATCATCACCAAAAATACCCTTTGCAGGCGTATCATGCATATAAACGCCATACGGATTGGCGATATTAATCCTAACAAAACCTAGAGAGTTAAACTCGCCGCCGGGGTCTTGGCGAAATTGATAGCGTGTAGCCTCATCGCTCTTCCAATTAATTTTTTCAGAGGTTACTTCCTGACCTTCATTGGTAAAAATGCGAATTTTATTTTCGGCTAAATAGCCGGGATTAGCCTGCATTTTGGGAATCAAATCTTTTTTGATGATGGAGGCGGGAACCGTCCAAAACGGATTGAAATTGATATCAATCACCTTGGTTGTCATGATCGGCGACTGGCGATCAATTTTGCCAACACCCGCAGCGTGGCGTGTCTGCACCACATTGTCTTCGACCGTCTCAACGATCGCACCGGGAATATTAGCCGCCACATATCTTTTTCCGGGATTGGCCGAATAAGACCGTAAGCGAACGAGATTCACTTCCAATTGCTTCAATCGAATATCGGCTGGAATATTCAGCGCGGTAAGCGTCTGGCCATTGATAACACCCGTTGGCCGCAAACCATGCAATTCCTGAAAGCGTCGAACGCCCGTTTCAACAAATGAGTCAAAAATATCGGAAAGACCCGCCGACGCATCCAAATCGCCAGACGCCATCAGGCGCTTTCGAAGGTCCATAACCGCTGGATGTTGCATTCCAAGCTTTAACGGAACGCGCGGCATCAATGGCCACCCGCCATTTGCAACAGTTTGCTTTAACGATTCAATGGCTGCTTGCGTCGCATTTAAAGTTTCCGCCGATAGCAGTGGCGTTGTTGAACGATCAAGCGTTTTAGACGTTGCGGCATCATAGCTTTGTGCCCATTCGGCCTGATCTGTGGTATCATCCTCCATATTTTGCGCCATAAGCCGCATGGAAACGAAGGTCGCAGCCATCAAGACTGCCGCGCCTAAAAGAATAGCCCGCCGAGAAGCACCAAAAGAAAATTGCATGAAACTGATTCCACAATAACGATGCGACCATTATCGCCGATGACGGTAAAGGAATACTTGCATCCACTTTACCGAATATCGACGATGATGGCCGTTGGGTTTGTCAATTTCATGGCCAATCCGTGGCCAATTTGATTAAAGTCGATATTTAACGTTGTCGTTTAGAAAACGTTCCAAGCGCAACAAAATTGTGTTGGTCTGGCGAAATTCGGCTTCCGAAATCCCCCCCACCTGCTCAACCGTCCGCATATGCTTGTTGTAAAGCGCATTAACGATATCGTGAACGTCCTGGCCCAGTTTGGTCAAACTGATCCGTACCGACCGACGATCGGTGCGCGACCTTTCATGCGAAAGATATCCCATTTCGACGAGCTTTTTAACGTTATAAGAAACGTTAGACCCCAAATAATAGCCCCGCGACCGCAATTCGCCCGCCGTTAGCTCCTTATCGCCAATGTTATACAGCAATAGAGCTTGGACCGGATTTACGTCTGATCGACCGCGACGGTCAAATTCGTCCTTGATAACGTCCAAAAGCGCGCGGTGAATGCGTTCAATAATCGACAACCCCTCAAGATAATGAGGATGGGTAACCGAAATCGTGTCGACCCCAACGTCGTGCATAGAAATTTTGACAATTTTGTTCATGATCAAATACCTGCGATGAATTATACAACCTTTACGATACTATATATAATAAATTCTCGTAAAAGACGAATTAAGATTTAAAATTAACAAAAACTTGCCGGGTAGATTGGTAAACAAAAACAGCAAGGATTGTGTAGATTTATAATATCTTCATCTGCTTTTTAAACTTGCCATGGACAAGAAATACACGGGCCATATGAAGGATCAGCAGCAAAAAGACGGCGCTAATCGGTAAAATCGATTGCATATAGGTTCCCTTGCTCAAGGCCAAACAGACATATCCAACGGCGACGCTCGCCCACACGCTGCCTCCCCAACGCCACGAAATCCAAAGGGAAACACCTGCGATAATATCGAGCACGGGTATGACCACTAAAGCAAAAAAATCGATCCAACCCGCGCCACTTAAGAGATTAAAGCCGTTATTTGAGGCAGTAATAAGGTAAAACCAACCTAAATATCCTTTAGCGATCCATGCCAAAGCCAAGCAGCGATAAAGCCATATAATGAGCCTATCGGATGTAACCGTTGATGAATCGAAATGAATGGCCATCGAATTTCATGCCCAAAACTGTCTTATAACACCTGATCCGAGCCTATAGCCTTAAACGCCATAGTTGGGATTTTGTTTTTGAAAACAATTATATCCTTCTATAGACTGAGGAGAAAGATTGAAGGAGGTTCGTTTCGATGTCAGACGGCGTATTTTCAAAGCTCACATTACCACATCGGCCGAGGCGGAACCGAAAATCCGATTGGGCACGCCGTCTGGTCCGCGAAAATCACCTGATAACCAACGATCTCATTTGGCCAATTTTCTTGCTAGACGGTCAAAATCGGCGTGAAATAGTATCATCCATGCCGGGCGTTGAGCGGATGAGCGTCGATATCGCCGTTAAAGAGGCCGAAAATGCGGCCAAGCTCGGCATTCCGGTTATCGCCTTGTTCCCCTTCACAGATCCCGCCAAACGTGATCCGGACGGCAGTGAAGCGCTCAATGCCAATAATTTAGTCTGCCAAGCCTGTCGGGCAATAAAAGCCGCCGTACCGCATATCGGCCTCATGACCGACGTTGCGCTTGATCCTTATACAAGCCACGGGCATGATGGCTTATTAAACGGCGAGACCATCTTAAATGATGAAACCGTTGGCGTCTTAACCCGTCAAGCCATCATTCAGGCCGAAGCCGGCACTGATATCATTGCACCATCCGACATGATGGATGGCCGGATCGGCGCCATCCGTGCGGCGCTTGACCATGAAGGCCATACGGATGTTCAAATCATGGCCTATGCAGCAAAATACGCCTCCGCCTTTTATGGCCCCTTCCGCGATGCCATCGGCACCAAAAGCGCGCTCAAAGGCGACAAACGAACCTATCAGATGGACCCGGCCAATACCAATGAAGCGATCCGCGAAGTAGCCCTTGATATCGAAGAAGGTGCCGACATGGTGATGGTAAAGCCCGGTATGCCCTATCTCGATATCATCCAGCGCGTGAGCGAAACCTTCGGCGTGCCTACTTTCGCCTATCAGGTATCCGGCGAATACGCGATGATCATGGCCGCTGCCCAGAACGGCTGGCTCGATGGCGATAAAGCGATGGTGGAGAGCCTTTTGGCCTTTAAGCGCGCCGGTGCAAACGGAATTTTGACCTATTTCGCGCCTAAAGTCGCCGAAATGCTTCGAAATGGCGCGCTCTAATATTCACTGATCAAGAAAAACGGAAAATACACCACCCGCCGCAGGCTTCTTTGTATCAGGCTTTACCGCCGCTATCCGTTGCGGCGATCCTGCTGGAGCGGACGCCAAATCCAAGGCCCAATAATTCCGATACCGCGAATTGGGCGCGTCCGCGCGTACCATCCCGATGCGGGTCGCGTCTTTCATCAGCATATTCTCGCGGTGATGCGGCGAGCGAATCCAAGCATTAATCGCATCTTCCACCGATGTATGACCAGCACCAACATTTTCCGCCGCATTGGCATAGATAAAGCCCGCCGAATTCATGCGCGACGTAAAATCGCCCCCAATTTCATGCGAAAGGACATTGGCGGACGCCATAGCGACCGCCTGATAGCGCGCCGCATCAATCAGCGCCGGGTCGACGATAACCGCAGACAATCCATTGCTTGCCCGAAATTGATTAATTAATCCAACGGCTTCCTGTGAGACATCCACAAAGGGAACACTTCCCGTAAGCTGCTTTGGCGTCGAAACACACGCCGCCAGTAAAGAACTTACCAATCCGATCATGGCGTAGCGAAAAAAAATGACACGGGCCATAGCAGCAATCTCCGACAGTATATTCATACGCAGAAAACCCTATGGTGCTCTTTTAAAAAATCAAAGTCGAGAAAGGTAATGTCCAACGCTAAATTTCAGATTCTGTTGGAAAAACAATCCATAGGGTAGCCCTAAAGCACTAATCTGATTGCACCTGAGGACGCCAAATCCTATCCTAATTCCAATCAGTCAATTGATTTCAGTAATGGACGCGCCTTGACCAACCAGCAGCAAGATCCGCCGCAATTTTTTATGACCGCGCCGAGTAAGTGCGGTTATCTACCCAATCGCATTGAGCGTAAAGTATTTACCCATTTGGTAGGTATGCGGGCCAGCGGCTTGAATGACCTGCTAACCCAAGCAGGCTTTCGTCGTTCGCAAACCATCGCCTATCGTCCGGCCTGTGATCAATGCAGCGCCTGCGTATCGGTTCGGGTACCCGTCGACGCGTTCAAACCGTCGCGCAATATGAAACGCGTCTTGGAGACCAATTCTGATCTTGTTGGCTTAACGATTCCCAACAAGGCAACATCGGAACATTATAGCCTCTTTCGTAGCTATTTAGGGGATCGGCATTCGGATGGTGGTATGATGGAGATGAGCGTCCTCGATTTCTCGCTGATGATTGAGGATAGTCACGTCAAAACCCAACTCATCGAATATCGTAGGCGTGGACCCGACACTTTCATCAATGGTCGCGGAACAGGGCCACTCCTTGCAACCTCGTTGACCGATATCTTATCGGACGGCTTATCCATGGTTTATTCTTTCTTTGATCCCGACTTATCCGATCGCAGTCTCGGGACTTATATGATCCTCGATCATATCCAGCGTACCAAATCCCTTGGCCTGCCCTATCTCTATTTGGGCTATTGGATCAATGGCTCGAAAAAAATGGATTACAAGGCCCGCTTCATGCCGCAAGAGCGGTTAGGTTTAAATGGCTGGATGCGGGTCGAGTAAGTTTAAAACCCCTCAACCCGTAAACTTATTCGATTTTGGAAAGCCCTTGGGTGGCAACCGACCCGCTTCCGCGCGATTACCAATCCATTCGGAAAGCTCGGCTTCCGCCACCGTCCATGTGCGACCAGAAGTGTCCTTCCATGTCAAACCATCCGCCATCGCAAAGGTACGAATATCAGACAGGCCACCATCTTTATATTTTTGCAACCGTACCCCTTTACCGCGCGCCATCTCAACCATTTGGGTGATTGGAAAACAAAGTAATTTACGGTTTTCACCGATTGTCGCCACATAATCACCTTCGACGGGAACGACAAACCGTGCCGTTTCTTTATCGTCCAAGTTAAGCATCTGACGCCCTTTGCGCGTATTTGCAACCGTATCATCAGTATTCGCAATAAAGCCACGCCCCACCGAGGACGCAAACAGCAATTTGCTTCCCGGTCTATGCGGCCATGCCGTTACAATGTCGGCACCTTCATCAATATCCGCCATCAAGCGCACAGGATCACCAAAGCCTCGACCACCCGGAAGCTTCGACGCATCAAGCGTGTAGACTTTACCATTCGTTGTTAGCACCAAAATTTTCGCCGTCGTCTCCGTATGGAAGGACAAGGCAAGCCCATCGTCGCCCTTAAATTGCACCGACGTCAAATCAGCGACATGTCCTTTAAGCGCTCTGATCCAACCTTTTTGCGATAGAACAACGGTTAAAGGTTCACGTTCAACCATCGCCTCGGTTAGATCAATATCGCCTACATCGGGTGCATCAGCAAAGGTCGAACGCCGCCTGCCAAGGGTGGTCTCTTGTGAGAAGTTTTTCTTCACGTCGCGAATTTGCGCGGCAACGATTTTCCATTGCTTATCGTTTGATCCGATCAGCGCTTCGACTTCCGCTTTCTCTAAAGAAAGCGCTTCAAATTCGCGCTTTAATTCCATCTCTTCAAGCTTACGCAAAGAGCGCAATCGTGTGTTGAGAATAGCATCGGCTTGCACATCGTTGAGTTCGAAATACCGCATCAACTCAACTTTGGGCTCATCCTCTTCGCGAATGATTTTAATCACTCTGTCGAGATCGAGATAGACGATTAAAAGCCCACGCAAAATTTCAAGCCGCTTATCAATTTGCCCCAAGCGGAAGCGCGAACGTCGCTCCAACACAACGCGGCGATGGCCAAGCCATTCGCGCAATACATCGGCAAGACCAAGTACACGCGGTATAAGTCCTGCGGTGAGCACATTCATATTCATCGAAATTCGGCTTTCAAGCTCGGTGAGCTTGAACAATGACTCCATCAAAATTTCAGCATCCACCGTGCGCGAACGCGGCTCAAGAACAATACGAATATCTTCCGCCGATTCATCACGTACATCCGCCAAAAGCGGCAATTTCTTATCCGTAAGAAGCTCGGCAATTTTCTCGATTAACCGCGACTTCGGCACCATATAAGGAATTTGCGTAATCACGACGACCCAACTACCGCGCCCCGTATCTTCCTTCTCCCACCGCGCCCGAACACGGAAGGAGCCACGACCCGTCCGATAGGTTTCGGTCATCGATCCACGCGTCTCAACGATGATACCGCCTGTTGGAAAATCAGGCCCCGGTACAAAAATCATCAATTGCTCAGATGTCGCTTGTGGGTGGCTCACCAGATAAAGCGCGGCATCACAGAGTTCGGCAGCATTATGGGGCGGAATGGATGTTGCCATACCAACCGCAATGCCTTGCGATCCATTCGCCAACAGATTTGGAAATGCCGCAGGCAAAACGAGAGGCTCTTCTTCAGAACCATCATAGGTCTCTCGAAAATCGACCGAGTCCTCATCAAGACCATCCAGCAACAGCCGCGCAACTTCCGTAAGACGCGCTTCCGTATAGCGCATGGCCGCCGGATTATCCCCGTCGATATTACCAAAATTTCCCTGCCCGTCGACGAGCGGATAACGAACCGCAAAATCCTGCGCGAGACGAACCAAAGCATCATAAACCGATTGATCGCCATGCGGGTGATATTTACCAATCACGTCACCCACCACACGCGCGCATTTTTTAAACGCCTGCCCCGGATCAAGCCGCAACAGACGCATGGCATAAAGTAAACGGCGATGAACGGGCTTTAAACCATCCCGCGCATCGGGCAGCGCCCGGTGCATAATGGTTGATAAGGCATAGGCCAGATAACGCTCTTCAAGCGCATCCTTGAGCGATATGACCTCCACGCCCGATCCCTCAGGCGGCTCAACCGGCTTACCCATCAAAAGCTTCCCTGCTTAACAAGGGCCAATCGCTACCCCACCCCGCTGATTCGCGGCAAGCATATGAGTAGGGTTGTCCCCCTTGAAAAGATTAGGATTTTTGATGGGAAAAAAGCGCAACAAACGCCGTTCGAGCTTCAGGAATTGGAATACCGCGAGGCCCGAACAAATGGCGTTCCAGAAAATACCCGGTCAGCGCCAATCCTTGGGCGATGGCCAATGCATCTGGAAACGCTGCATCGGATTGCTTTAAAAAGGCCGGAAGCGCGAACAAGCGATCTTTATAAGGCTCTCCCGCCCCCGCCGAAACCGCGCGTCCAGACTTAGGCGACACATAAATGAGATCATGCGTTGCACCCGTTGCCGCACATTCTAAAAGATCGAGTCCAAAACCCAATTCACCCAAAAGCGCCAACTCAAATCGCACCATGAGGGGAGCGGCCAAGATAGGGTGATCCAAAGCATTGAGCACAATAACAAGCGTATCATAAAGCGCTGGATGGGGGTCGCGCTCGGGGAGTAACCGTAATAAAGTACCAAGTGTCGCTATCGCATAAAGAGCGGCTGAGGAACCCATCAGCGATGCGGTACGCAATCGCGTTGGCTCAACCGCAAACTGGCCTAATTGTTCATCAATCCGCGCACGCCATACAAGCTCACACCCATTTCCGGCTTGTAAAGCAGGTTGCATCCGCCTTGACCGTCCGCCTTTCACGACCCCCAAATGTCGGCCATGCGCACGCGTCATCGCTTCCAGAATAACATCACTTTCACCGAGACGCCGTACACCGATCACGATGCCCTCGTCTTGCCATTCCATGCTTCAAGTGCCCCGCGAAAATCAATTATTTCGGAAATTCCAGCCCCATCTCACGGTACCGTGCCGGGTCGTCGGACCAATGTTCACGCACCTTGACATGCAAAAATAAGTGCACAGTCTTTTCAATTTCAAGTCCGATTTCTTTGCGCGCTAATTCGCCAATGGTTCGTATTTGTTGCCCGCCTTTGCCAAGGACAATCATCCGCTGCGTTTCGCGTTCCACAAAAATCGTTTGCTCGATGCGAACGGACCCGTCTTTCCGCTCCTGCCATTGATCGGTCTCAACGGTTGAGCGATAGGGTAATTCATCATGTAACCGCTCAAACAATTTTTCACGCGTAATCTCAGACGCCAACATCCGCAATGGCGCATCAGAAACCTGATCTTCCGGATAAAGCCAATGGCTCATCGGCATCAGGGCCGCAAACCGTTCAAGGACTTTTGGAACACCGCTTCCCGTTAGTGCTGAAACCATGAAGGTTTCTTTAAAGGCGAAGCGTGCGTTGACATCCTCAGCAAGGTTTAAAAGAGAAGGTCGTTCAACAAGATCAACCTTATTGAGAATAAGAAACGCATCCTGCTTTATTTGTTTAAGGCCTTCGATAATCGCTTCCGCTTCCTCATCAACGCCCTTACGCGCATCAAGCACGAGGGCAACTGCATCCGCATCCCCTGCCCCGCCCCAAGCGGAGGTTACCATCGCGCGCTCTAGCCGTCGCTTTGGCGTAAAAATACCCGGCGTATCGACAAAGATGATTTGCGCCGACGCTTTTATCGCAATACCGCGCACAAGCGCACGCGTTGTTTGAACCTTGCGGGAAACGATCGATACTTTTGCACCCACGAGTTGATTGATCAATGTTGATTTGCCCGCGTTTGGCGCACCAATCAAAGCCACAAATCCGCACCGCATCGCTTTGTCTGGAACCATCATCATATCGGTATCCATTACGCACTCTCCTCAATCCCCTCACGCTTCAAAAAAGCGGTTGCGGCAGCATGTTCAGCACTCTTCTTTGACGCGCCTTCCGCTTCCTCAGAAGGGTAGCCTTGAATTTCAACCGCAATCACAAATATCGGCGCGTGATCAGGACCTGTTCGTCGTACCTCACGATAGAAGGGAATCGACAACCCTTTGCCCATCGCCCATTCTTGCAACGCTGATTTAGAATCCCGACGCGACCGCTTGCTTGCCGAAAGCTTAGCACCAAAACTGCGTTCAATCAGCAACCGCGCGGCCTCAAACCCGCCGTCCAAATACACCGATGCAATAAGCGCTTCGCAAACATCGCCAAGCAAAGCCACCTTCTTGCGCATCCCCGCAAGCTTCTCACCCGTGCCAAGGCGGATATAGGGCGATACCCCCCAATGATCCGCAATCTCCGCGCAACTTTCCTTACGCACGAGATCAGCCAAGCGCCTTGATAAATCGCCTTCATTTTCAAGCGGAAACGTCCGAAACAACATATCCGCAATAACGATGCCTAAAACGCGATCCCCCAAAAATTCGAGCCTTTGATAATGCGGCCCATTCGCAGGCGTACCGGGCAAAGCACTGATATGGGTTAGGGCGCGCGTCAGTAACTCACGATCAGCAAACTGATAGCCGATAGAAGCCTCTAATTCGCCAAGATCAAGCGCAGGACGGCGCGTCATAAAACTCAATGAATCCGATTAAAGATGCGGTTCCACCGCACCGTCCAAGGCCATTCCCAAATCTTCCAAGCCGAGCCATCAATCGAGAAGAAAATCACTTCGGCGCGACCAACCAGATTTTCAAACGGCACCATTCCAACGCCATAGGGAACTTCAAAACGGGAATCGCTCGAATTATCGCGGTTATCACCCATGAAAAAATAATTACCCGGCGGAACAACAAAATCCGGCGTATTACGCCCCATCACATTGAAGTAATTTTTCTTCTCCTGAAGACGATGATTAAGTCCCTCAGGCAATTCCTCATTGAAATAAGTAAATTCCTCCTGAAGTCCCGCACCCGCATCACCCTTCTCGGCACCCGTCTGTGTTTTTTTAACAGGCTTGCCGTTAATATAGAGCAGGTTGTCTTTCACCTGCACATGGTCA
>Ga0316217_10002618_pt1 | contig 21417 bp, 15 predicted proteins | sample 1anoAmetaG_FD_203633 | JGI IMG/M metagenome (GOLD analysis project Ga0316217, IMG submission 203633) | Freshwater microbial communities from Trout Bog Lake, Wisconsin, USA - 1anoA | ecosystem: Environmental > Aquatic > Freshwater > Lake > Hypolimnion/Profundal zone | place: USA: Wisconsin...
GAAAACTGATATTCAGATTTATATTCCTTGGCCTTCGCCAACATCATTATAGGATTTCGCACAGAATTCGAGGTTACGGATTTAGTAAATTAATAAAATTATGAAAACTAAGTTTTGCCTCTAGTCGGTGGCCTCCTTCGCCCAGATCAACCAAGCTCCCACCAATTAGTCTCCGGCTAAGCATACGTTCTCGTTCAGCAAAAGCAATCGGTTTGAGATGCCCAAACCCAAGTAAATTCGCACCTATTTAGCTGCCCCTTGAACACTTATGGGGGAGAACTACTCACCAAAAAGGCTTCGGGTACAGCACTGGGCTATGGGAATAAGGTAGATTTCACTCGCTCACTAGCAGTCTCTCCTTCTGCAGATAGATACAAAATAAAATCTTTTTTGGACGAGAGTCTAGCAAAGAGAAAGGGACCCTCTTTTGCCTTGAGTCGAGATGTAATGCTTCAGCAATTCAGAGAATTTCGTTTAACGCCTATATTTCTAAGTAGCTTATTGCCGTCCCTGCCTCCACCCAATACAACAACGACGAGAAAAGCAGCAAAAAGAGGCCTCCGATGTATTCCTTGCGGCAGAAGACAGTAGTAGTTGATAAGACGAATACACTATAAGCTCAAAATAACAACCCTGGACCTGGTAGCTATAACAACCCTGAACTCTGCTCCCAGAAATCGTAAAAACTCATCTCTAAGTTCCAGAATGTGAGCTATAGTCAGTCCAAGTCGAAGAGATTCGTTACTTCATGTAAGTCTTGAAACATTTAGAATCTTTGGTTCCTGGGCCAGGGAATTACAAAGAACTTCAGGCTATGTCCAAGACGGGAACATACGTTTTGTCGCAAAATAAAGGCGGAACGAAGGCCAAATTCGACCAAAATAAGCGAGAGTCCTTATTCGATCAAATCTACCGGAAGTAGCTGTCTAATCCAGGCCCTGGCTATTACAAAGCCCCCTCTGAATTCGGCCAATACGACGGAGAAATCTACAAGTAGCTGAGGGAGACCAAGAGAAGCAAAAACGGCTGGAGGATAGAGACGGAAAGAGTAGGGTGTTTATGACTCAGCTTTTTTATTGTCGAACCACTTATGCAATAGCTTAAATTTGGTATTATACTTAATCGATTGATCGAGGTTTGAACTGTGAGCTTAGTTTTTTGCTCATCTCAGAGCATTTGTTTCATGCTTTTCTTGACTTTTATCATTTATTAATATCTCATAGAAAAAGATATGGCTTACAGAGGCAACTATGGAACAACCTACCCTAACTACAACCCCGAAAACAGCCTAGGCCACAGCAACTCCTCTAAATACCATAATAAACACTCCTTCAGAAGTACAATTCTTCCCATCCAGATGGCAATGAAGACCAAGGGGCTATCGGCTAAGTCGAGTTCATGCTGGAGAACTAGCGCAAAAAGTTCAGAGAAATAAGATAAAGAATCGAGGCCGATCTAGATAACGAACGAAAACGAAGAATCTAGTTCTAAAATAAACTTATCAGACTCAAAGACGAATTCAGTAGAAAATAGGTGAGCCTATCCGAGGCTTAATTCAAGATCAACAATCTACTACATCAAAACCAAGACCTAGCCCTGCAAAACGATAAACTTAAACATTAGCTGGCAAGGTTGGAGCAACTCTATGGAGGCAAAATACACGAATTGTAAACCCAACTCAATATGGAAACCAAAAATTTCGAAGATACGACGTTGCACTACAATGAGGAGTTCAACAAGTTCAAAAAAGAGGGACAAGAGTACGTTTAGTCTTTGACCTTTGAGCTCGAAAGAAAAATAAAAAATCTAGAATCGAAGCTCAAAGCAACGGAAAACGCCAAAAGAGTATTTTTGGACTAACTTAGGATCTAGCAATTGAGAACAAGAAGCTTAACGATTTGCTTATTTCGAATAGGATGCAATTCGAATAACAGATAAGAGACATCAAGAACCGAAGTAGAGACGAATAAGTAAAAAAGGTACAATATCTCACCAAATCTTTTGAAGTCAAGCTGAGAACAGTCTAAGATAGCAAATAAGGACTCAATCGAAAGATCCAGTAGCTTATAAGAATCATACAGGATAAGGAGTCTAAATTGGCAGATTTGGAGAGAGAACTAGGTGATTAGAATGCCGTATTGAGGCACTAAAAAGCAGACAGTATAGAACAAATTAAGCAGCTTAACTATTTGCTAGCCAAGGCTAAGGATTAGCTCGCGGAAAAAGATAATATGATTGGTCGATCAATGTCAGGGAGCTAAGCTGAATTGAGGCTTCTTAAGCAGCAGCTGTAAACAAAGAAGCAGTAAAACATGCAGTTACAGGCATCTTTGAGGGACGTAAAATCTGCACTAAAAGACTTATAAGTTGAGTCCTAAAAGAAAAGGAGAGAGTTAGCTGAAAGGTGTGCTTTTCTCGATGCCGAAGCCAAAAAATACAAAGAATAATACGCAAGATTAGCAGAAATGTTGAAAACAAAGATAAACAGCACAATCGACAATGTTTCAGTGCCTAGAAAATGAGTGATTTTGCTCTACGAATGCCTATAAAATAGCCAAACGTTTTATAATTTTATTAATGTCCAAAATAGCAACAAAAAGCGAAATAAAACTAAGTGATTCGAGATCAATCGACAGAAGCACGTTGGTTGAGATAGACAATAAGTATGCGTTGATGTAGATGAGTAGCCAGCGTCAAGTGACTTCTCAACTTGAAAGTAAAAAAAGTAAAAAGTAGGTTAATTGGATTATTTGCTGGGGAAGAAGGAAAGGGAAGCTTTGAAAAAAAGAAGGCTGCAAGAGTTGTAGGAATTGTACGAAAAAGAGCGATAAAATAGGAAAAGTAGAATTTCGTTCAAGATAACTCGATCCGATAGAAATAGAGAGTCTACGATAAAGTAGAGGAGGAATAGGACCAAAAGTCAGCTGGAAACGGTGGAAAGAATAAAGAAAAAAGTGCAGCACGAAAACGAGTAACAAATTTAGAAAATGATCTAACTTCAGAAAGAGCTAAGCCAACGAAAAACCGAAGCAAGATCTTCCAAGACAAGTCTCAATGCCAACAAAACAATGGTAGACAGAAGTCGCTACCTGAAAAATACGAACATGAAGTCAACTCAAATAGATAGCTAAATACAAAAGATAGAAGCTAAAATAAACCAAGCGAAATCCAATAGTTTGCTTTTTCACAACCAGCTTGCAGAAAAGGCGAAGGGCTATAGCAAAAACTACGAAGAAATAATGGATAAGATAAAGGCTGAAGAGCTGAAGTAGGAAACCAAATGCTTCAAAGACTATTACCATAGGGCTACTCATATCTTGGAATGCCAGGACAAGTCAAAGAGCTTCTACCAGAGAGAATCAGATAGGAAGAGGAGAAACATTGACGAAAAGTTTAGCAGGGCGAATCTAAACCTGCAGGAAATAGACAAACGAAGACAAACTAAACTCTAAGAGCTATAAGTCAAATTTGTACTTCTTTCATAATTCAGAACAAAAGTTTTGCCCCTAAAAGTTGGAAAAACTAAAAAAACGAGCTGTATTTGTCAAAATTCTTTAAAAACCAACAATAGATCTAGCATTAGAAGGTAACAGTCTCGTAAATCAGAGCATAAAAGCTTAAAGCATAATGAAAAAGCATTTCGATATGAGCCTGAAGAACAAAGCATTGCGATAGAAAAAAGACAAAATCCATCAGACAGTCAAAAAAGTGTAATTCTGATCGTCCATCTTTTTTTAACTCATTTTACCTTAAGATAATATTTCCAAATACTTTTATAATATAGGCAATCTGATTTAAAAAAAGTTAAATTGATTGTATAATGCAAGAACTTCAGGAAGCCAAAATATTAAAGGTAATTAGTCCTTTTTAGTTCCTGCTTTAAGACAGTAGGGACAAATCAAATGTCAAAATCGAGGTCAGAAGCACCAAAAACCAAAGTTTTTAGCATTTGCTACCCTTGATGTTTAGCCAAAAGATCACTTATTCTTTGTAAAAAAAGAAATCTAATAAAATAAGAGAGGAAAACCTCAAAGGAGCCGTATATTTGCACAGTAATTAAATAACATCTCTTTACAGGTAGTGCCATCCAAAGGAATACATGGGGAGCTAGATAAACACATTGAAGACAATCTAATGCTTTGTAAGCAAAGTGGAATGCTTAAAAGTTTAGTTGATCAATCTGAAGGATCTAAAATACCTAACTTTCTACTTCTCCGAGCTAAAGCTCATCAGAGTTGGCAACATTCACCCCAAGGAAATGTGGTAAAGGTCACAGTAGTACTTTAAGAGTCAAATCGGAGGCTAATTCGTAACTCTTACTGTCAGTGGGTCCTAAAACTACAAGGAAGAAGTCAACATTTTTGGCGATATTGTTAGGATTAGAGATGCAGTAAACATTCGGGCTAAAACTATAGAAGATGGCTACGCAGAACTATCTAAAGACTCAGAGAAATACTTATCTAAAGAGATGATAGAGATATACAACCAAGTAAGAAGCAAAGCCAAATCAGAAAACGCAGGTTTATGGTAAGCTTCAAAGAACATTACCAAATCTAACAATCAGGTACAAGAATTCAAGTACCGGCAGTGGGAATAATGGCTGAAATAAGGGAGACAGCTGTCGAAATTGAAAAACTAAGAGTAGGAGTTCAAAGTTATTTTGGAAGAGTTGAATAAAATGAGCAGAGCTCAGGGAAAAATAGAGCATAACAAAATAAAGATGGTTCTGGATGTTTTGATAATGCTGTTTTAGAACCAGTTCTCTAAGAAATACTTGAGATTTCTCTAAGATGTTTTGAAATCACTGTGTGTTATGGTCAGCAACATGCAAATACCCTTTTACCAGCAGCTGGACAACCTAGATTACATCAAAGTTTTGAATAAAATCATCGTTTACTTGATTTTTCATCATTAAGAACTTTAAAAGTTGATTTAGCAGTCAAAAGGAGAGAAAATAGTGAAAAATAATTCAATTGATCTGTAAAAGTGCATAAAGTTTGTGTTCAAACTGTGTTTTTTGGGGAACTAGACCTTCAGTGATAAAATTTTCGGAAAGCACAAGGAGAACAAGTATGAAAGTTTTAACTTCGAAAATGCCTATCTATAGGGTGGTTTTTCAAGCATGTCCTAGTGTTCTGATTACTAGTAAGGAGACAAACTTTCCAAAGAACAGAAAAAATAAAAGAAAATAAGCTCAGCCCAACAAAAGATCAGAATCAATGCAACTCAACTTCTCTCCAACTTATTCAAACACTATCCAAACATTGTTGAAAACTATTGGGAAATGTGCGTTACTTCAAATATCCTCACCAAAGACTTCCTAAGTCATGTAAAAAAATTGAGAATCACAACCTCTGAGGTCAAAATGAGTGCAGAGTAGAAGAAGGAAGTCGCACACTTGATGAGAAGTAACTTCGGAGAGCATTCTCTGATTCTTTTGTCCATTTTTTAGAAAAACAACAAAGTCAAGCTGAACTCTGTTATCTGTTTGCTTAATATGATCAGTAATTTCCAAGGGAAAAAACTGATAGCCACGACTTAAAGCTCCTACATCTAAAAACTTCTGAAATAAACGAAATCTTCTTTCGTGCCAAAATCTTACATCGTATTCTCCGCTTTACGAAACGCACTTTATTTCCTCCTTTTTGCACTTTATTACGAAAAAAACTTGCAAATCGTCATCTCGATCTTTAAGACTTTATGTTAGCTATGCAACAACTCAAGTCTTATAGATAAAATGTCTTTTTAAGAGGGGATTGGACTGCTGCTTCGTAACTACATAGTTCCTATCCTAGAATTCTAATGGGGAATAGTAGAGTTAGAGGAACTGAAGATATTGTGTATAAACTTCTTAGGTGTTCTTGTGAATAATAACAGAAGATGGGAAGAAATCGAAGCAAACTATTTGAAATCTTAGTAAGGTAACATCAATAAAAAATTGATGGAAGTGGTCAGCCAAAGGTTGAGTAAGCAAAATAAAACCAATTAAGACAAAGTTATAGCCGAAATTGTAAATTATTTTACAAAATTAGCCAAAAATTATTTTTCCATCATTTTTTTCAATATAAAAGATTCAGTATCTATTTGGAATTTCATGAAGGAAAACTTCATAAATAAGATAAGTGCCTCATATAGCGTCTTTGTGGAATAGATATTCAAGGGTTACCTCGATGAAAATCAAGCAATCAACAACTCAAGCAAACTCAGAGGGCTCTCAAATAGCATAAAGATGTAATAACTTTCTGAATTTGTGAAGTAATATCTCAAGGTGTATTCGACTGATCTGACTCCGGCAAACTATGTCCATCTTCTTGGAACTCTAACTTACATAGATTATAACTAATGGAGCAAACTCTAATTCGAGTATGTTAAAAGCTTTACACTTCATTGTTTCGAAACGTTTGTTACATCAAAGTCAAGCAGTGATCAGTTTTAGTCAATAGAGCCTTTATTGAATAACTCACTAGTGAGAGTAACTTTGATTAAACTTGTAGGGTATCTCTCTTTTTGCCCAGTATTCCAAACACAAGAAATAACAAAAAAAGCCGTAAATTCTCTTCTGTAACTTTCCAAGCAATACAAATCATTCAACTCGTTGGTGAAGATAAGTTGGGGATTGTCGAATTGGGCCAAAGCTCCTAACTTCTCAACATCTCTTAACTAAAAAGAACTCAAATCGTGCCTTGACTATCTCATGGCTCATAGCGAGAGTGACAAATAAAAAATAGCTTCTAATTGCACAAGAGGAATCGGCTTCTTTGTATCAAATGTAGGCAAAAAGTTCAACCTCAAGGAGTGCAGGCAGCACATCATCAAAAATCTGACTCACAGTATCATTAAAGTTCGCACCAATAGCACAAAGACTCTTACTACTCTTGCCTAAGAACTCTCTGAAAGCTAAATAAAGGAGTTATTGCCAGTTTTGGAGCAAAACATCCTTAGAAACCATTACCATTTACAAATGGAAACTCTACAGCTGCTCAAAAAGATTGGGAATCCGATCTAAAGCAAAAGACTTTTCGGTCTTTTTGCTTCGATCCTCAAAAATCTGATGAACTACACCACGATTTAGTATGAGTTTTCATAAATAAAGACTATTCGTGAGCTAAGGTTTACGGTCTTAACAGAGATCTTTAAAATCAAAGAAGAGATCAAAAACAACTTTGAACTTTCCAAGGACATTCTTGCAGGCATTACCTAATTTCTAGTAAAAGACTGCAGCTAAAAGCACAAAAAAAGCGAGGAAAACTCAAAAACACTGGGAAAATAGTTTTAGAAATCAGAAGAAGCGGAGCAGTTAATATTCAATAAGAAGAAAATAGAAAAATACAACTAAGAGGAAATAATTTAATCCTAAGTCATGAACAAAGGTTTGAGATACAATGCCAGCCCTTAAGAACTAAAGTTATTGAAAGAAATCAAGTAGTTTTACCTTTTATAAGGAAAAAGTCTAAACTAAGAATGGAAAAGACTCTAAACCCTAAGAATTTAAGGAGACACAATATACATCGATTTCTCTGCATTGAGAATGACCGAATCAGAATAGTAGATAAGCTATATTGCACACGAATGATAATCGATTGTTTATTGGTTATTTGAATCCCGTTTTTTAAATATTAGGCATTATCATGGTTTCTTTTGGTAATCGGGCATCAGTGCGGTTTCGAGGGTTGAATTCAAGAGGTTTTTGACTTGCATTAGTAAAGGATCTAATAATATGTCACGGAGATGAAAAAGCTTAAAAAATAAGGCAAGCAATAATAAAAACATTTTTGTGGCAACATAACTTATTTCAGTAAAGTAGTAGATAACAACAGCAGATATGGTCTTATTCCACTCAGCAAATGAGTTATAGCGATTATAGCTTAGCAGCAAAAAAAAGACTTTTTCTCGAGCCAAATGCATAACTATGAAAAGAGCGTTAGGATTTTGAAGTGCGTGAGTGGCGAGCTGGAGTTGAGGCAAAATGTGATTTCTTATTTTAAATTGATATGATGTCAACTATAATTAATTAATGGGTAGAAGTAACTCCGACTAAGACTATAATGATGACAAGGAAATTAAAAAAGCCCATCACTTTATCTCCCTCAAAGTAACTCCTTTCTTATCCAGAAAAAGCAAAAACTTATTGAACTTGTAGAAAAAGGAAACTTCTCTATCTATAAGGCAGCCCAAAGACTTAAGATTTGCCATCCCACTGCGAAATTTATTATGAAGACCCATAGAAACTCCACAGCCATCGGAATTGAGCAAGTTGGAACCACAAACGGCCCCACCCCTACTTCTCCAACCCTCCAAAACACTTCTGATAAGAACCATTCAGAATAAAACTCTGCAATTAGCCGACCAAATGAAATGCAGTCTTCTCCTGCAGTTTAGAATCAGCCTATCCCAGACCAAAATACGGCTCACCCGCAATTCTGGGCCTATTACAGCTGCGACTATTTTTTGCCATCAATATATTACATCTGATTTGTATTTCCTTATTTTTGAATTAGAATTTTATTTTCTCTTTTTTAGCAGCATTTGCCAGCTCAAATCCTTTCTTATTTAAAGTCACAACTTCCATTGAGATATATCGTCGAAATAGTGCATTTTTTGTTTGTTAGTGTTTTTAATTTTGAGCTTTTATTTTTTGAGAAATCGCAGAAGCATCTTGCTGGGCAGAGAAATTTCCGAAAGACTTATAGTATCTGCAACCAGAGTTTCACACATAAATCTAACTTAGCTATTTACCTTAGGGTACATAACTCAGGGAGCTTGGGTCTTTAACCCTCCTCCAAGTTTCGGTAAGTGTTGAGTCTGAATATAAGGGGTTAGGTATAGGCCTATATTTTAAAACTAAGTCTTACGATTATTATTTAAAGTGAGAGAACCCCTTCGCTATAATCGACCGAACTCAGCCTCAGTGGATATCTTCTTTGCTATTTTTATTTGCTATACGCTTTGAAATATTTTAATTATTAAACGTCATAAAAAATTAACAGTTTGGATTATCAATTCGACCTATGAACCTGCCCCACTTTGAGAGGTTCCATCCCTTGAACCCAAGGGTTAAAGGCGAAGTACTGTTCTATACTTATTTGCTCTTTTGACGCCAAGATTCAACAGTGCTTCAAAATTGATACAGCCAAAACAGACCATGAAGGCAATTTCTATCCAAAGTAAGCACAAGTTTCGAATGAGCCCTACTCGAACACTACGAAACTTTGTCTCTTTTCGGTTCCAGTTGTTATAAGCTTAAGCAGTTTTGGCTGTTGATATCACAGATATTAAGAATAGTTTGTTCGTTACTAAAAACGGCAGTTTTATGCTCCTACAACAAAAACTTGGTTTTAGGCTATCTTGCTTGATGCATTGGAACAACCAAAATGCATATAAAGTCCAGTTGCTTTCCAACATAAATTCACACTTCCTTCGAGATAGTTCTGCTATCTCTCGGCAAGAGCCTTCTCATCCATGCCTAGCTAGAGGGGTTTTTATGTTTATTTGCCACTTCCTCATTTCAGAGTGACCTTGGTTCGCCAGGAATGTAAGTTCTGGATAGCTACGTTAAATATATATATCAAGTGCATGGCAAAAAGCAGGCAAAATAAAAAAGGATATTGGAAATTTGCGCAACCCTCCAAAACATGGAAAAGATGCTTCTAAAAAATATTTTGAATATGACCCACTAATTCGTTTGTGTTTAAAAAGTTTACAAAACAAACTTCTTCGGACCCTCAAACCTCTGAAAGAAGGTCCCAACTTATTAATTTTTTACTTTTTTTATTACTTGCCCTCATTATATTTCTTAATCCATCTGCCAGTTTCTTCATTTAGCTTTTTTAAATCGAATTTCCGCCGATAAGCTCGTAAAAGGGGCTAGTTCTCAGTGGTGCAGTCCATATCCTTTTTTTGCTTAAATTTACTTTAAGGGATGAAGATAAGATAGGAAATCATGCAAGACCTGGCCAGTTTGCCCAGATCTACAAATTTAGGGGTGTTGGGTCTCAGGACTTTGGGATTCCCGAGTTGTAGATAAGCCGTATGTGGCATGTGACTAAAAAAGACCATGTTTGGGTGATTCAACTAATGCCAAAACAAATGCACTGCAAAAGGCTAGTAAAAATCCACAGCTTCAGAAAACGGCGCCGTAAAAGTCTTAACTAAGCTGAACCGAATACAGATACGAAAAAAGAGGCAAAGTAAAAGAATCTAAAGCTTGACAAGATTTCTTATTGTAGCAAAATCAAATCTTTAGCTGATAATGGTCCAAAAACTTGTTTCATTTAAACTAAAAACCTTTCCCAGAAAGCCGGTCAGAAGCAAATCTCATTTACACCTTTTTCCCAAAAACGAGCGGGCCCTCCCCTGTTATTTCTGGATTATTAGAGGTGCTTTATAATAAATAAAATTATTGTTTAGGTGAATGGACACTAAGATAGAAAGCTGCAATGGCTAGACTCCTGTCTATGGTTTCCTCTGTGAGGTCACTAACGTTTTCTATGCCTTTGAAACTTTTGAGCAGTACCAAGAAGTTTTGGCCTGGCTCCAACAAAGTGCAAGCCCAGCCCAACCAACAGCTGCTCCAATGGCCAGCTAAGAAGAACTAGAACGCAACTTCGATATGGCAACAGCCAAGATCATGGAAGTCTTTAAAGACCCCATCTTTGCAGAGGAAGATACAAGGATGGAGTTGGAAGAGGTCGATTTCTGACCACTCTGCCAAAATAGAGTAATCAGTGATAGAATATACACTAATATGTTTTTTCTTATTTCTTAGCTCATTCTTAGAACAGTTGTTTGCTGATAAACGGCTCTGCCTGAGAACCGAAAAACTTAAACATTAAATTAGCTGATTTTCAATAACATCAACAATTAATCCCAACGCGATATTTGCCGAGGCATAGGATGCTTTTGGGTGAAGAACTATGGATGCTAAGCGCTACTAAGGCTGAATTGTTGTATTTTTGAAATTCCAGGCAAAATCGACTGAAGGGTTAGCTCAGCCAAATAACGAACTTCCCCCACAGAAGCAGCCACATCCAAGCAACTGAACTCCCCAAAAGCAGACCTCAATTTCTCTTATTTATAAACAAAAGAGCCATCTGCCCAAAATTGAAGGCATTCACATTCCATATAATCTCTAGTAATCTATTCTAGAGTAACAAACTCTAATAATCCTCCAAATAATGCTATTCTGACGCCATAGCCCTCCGTATAAAATTAACATCACGAAATATAATTTATTGCGGAATGGCTACACTTGCTAGGCAGCACTCGCACAACCACCTGGGCCAGCGATACGACCAACAGGACCATAAATGCGTTTGCGAAATCTGCACCTGCGGTACGCTCTTAAAGATGTAGGCAAACATCACTGTCCCCCCAGGCACATTGAGTTCAAGGGTTAGACCTCCAATCACCATTTCTATAAACCTTACAAGGTCTCAGTCGAAAAGTCTAAAAAGGTTGCCTATACCCTCAATCAAAACCACTACGACCCTTAGCTTCTGAAATCGACGTATAGAGTCAACTACAAACCTTTCCATTTAGAGCCTACCCACCACCAATCTAAGTACGCTTATCAACCCAACAAAAACAAGTTTTACGATGAGACTGAGTACAAAAAAAGCTATACCCCTCACTCAATCGCAGTTGAGCCCAAGCACTGTGAACACCATTACTATAAAAATACTGCAAGATTCGATGGAACCACAACCTATGGGGCTGAGTTCAAGGCAAAGCAAGCCTCACAGCATGAAGTCAAAAAGCACTACGCTTATCAACAAAATAAGCTACCCTTTGACGGCCATACTACCTATGGCGATAACTTCAAAAAGTACTAGATAGTAGCAGAGAGGCCCCAGACTTGCGGCGAAGACAGGTACCAGCGGTCTAACGTCCGTTTCGATGGCAAAACAAGCTACAAATAGGTAATGATTGTTTAACTCAGGAGTTCCAAGGGCGTCAGGGCTAGAGAGGTTGCCGATGCTTAGTTGAAGAGCTACCTCCTCGTCCAAGGTAGTGCTCTCCGGGGAAAGAACACGTGCATTTCAGCGCACAGGATGGCAGGTGGGAATGATCTTCATTAACTTGAATATAGCTTAGAGAATAAAGATGATGATGATGATATATCTAATCATTTGCTCCGCTCGATATCGAGTTAGCTTTCGCTCTATTCCCGGGGCAATTCCTGTTAGGGAAGTATCTTGCCATTGGGTGAGTAGAGAATAAAGAGGAAGAAAAAGAGTTTATTCTAGGTTAAATATCTTTTCTATTAGTATACAAAATCATGCACGCATTTTCTATCTCAGCATATTGCACTTAATCAAAGCATCTCTCGAATTCTATTTACGATTGATGAAATCCATCGTCTTCATGTTGCGGCTCTCTTCGACCTACTAGATTCCTTACTCGTTGACTATCAAAACCTCAGTCTGCTGGGTATTCGTTGGAATCTAGGTGAAGAGGGTGCTGACTGACTTGAAATAGGTCTTCTGGTGGAGCATCGGCAGCAAAGTTTTGTTGAGAGAAGTGTTGAGTTTTTGCAGATCAACCTTTTCTCCCTTCTTCTGCTTCCTTAGCAACTTGTCAGCTTTGTAAGTGCAATTGGGGAGGTAGTTCAGATCTTGACGATCTAGGTACTCCTTGATCCTGAGATTATGAGTATAGGATCTGTAGTGCAGTCCTTTGCCCTTGGACTAGCGAAACTTGTGAGAGAAGGTGTTGTTAAATGGGACTTGGTCCAATATCTCATTCTTTTTTAGTTAATTCTATATAGAGAAAAGGGTACTTCTGTTCTTTCGCATGAACTTTATCGTTTCAGGTACATCCCCTTGGCCCCTAACATACCTTCCGCGCAACTGTTTCTAAACGAAGGCGCGTGGTTCTTGTGCTGGGATACCGCCACAGGCTTATCAATAACTGCCAAGACGAACCCCTAGATACGCTTTTTATGTGCCTGGACCAGCATGGGCGAGGAGTGCTCTCTTTTGAGGCCAGTCTGCTTATGCTCCTACTTCAAAGCCTAGATAAACTTCTTCAGACTCTGCTACCGAAGGAAGGTCTGGTAATTATACATCGAATATTATGATAATTAGAACCGATCAAGATAGTTGTGCTAAAAACTCACGGTAGTTAAACATCTTGGCCTTGCCGTCCACAAAGTCAGCCAGCACAATCAGCAAATCATCAACTCTTTCCTTCTCGACTCCTGCCTTCCGGAATATCTCATACAGTGCTTCCAGAGGGATGAACTAGTCCTCCTCTCCCGCCAGCAATCTAAACGCATTCTTGATGTCGACCAGACTGTGCGGAGACTCTCGGATTTTGAACAACTCCATGAACTCCTAGAAGGTGATGCTTTCCTTGAACTCGAAAGCCCTTGCGCAGATGTCCGAGAAGTGTTACTCCGAGATGAAGTAACCAATACGGTTGAACAGGGCCTGCAGACTTTTCTTGTCCACTTTGCCGTTGACTGCGTGCAGCTGAAACACCTACATGAATGCTTGTCGCTGCGCTGTTTTGATTGTATATTTATGCGTGCTTGCGTCTTTATCCTTTAACATTAAATATTATACAACTCAAATGCACTGCCCGTCTTCACCAATGTTTATTATAGACAGACCTGTTGCTTTAGGAGAAGGCATCTCCTTCAAAAGCTTTAGCTCTGTATCTTCGTAATGAAGTATATCTAATCATTCAGCAAATCTGCTTTTTGAAAACATGACGCTTTTCTTCGGCTTCTTTGCCACCTTTTACTCACTGATTTCTCTCAGCTAGCTACTTTGACCTCGCTCGGCAGTTTTAGGAGATGTGGGCTGTAGCAACACTGAATTCTTCTTCAAAATGGATTTCCCGCCAGCCGCTCTTGGCTTTTGAACTTTCTTCTCCTTAACCTCATCTGTTGAGATGCCCAACTTCTACTTCATCTCCTTACTGATCTCCACATTATCATTGCTGCCGAAGATGTTATAAGAACTGCCCTCATCAGAATCCTCATCTTCTTTCTTCCCTTTGTTCCCCTCCAACTCTTTGATCTAGTCGATCGATTTGCGTTTCTTTAGAACTGTCCCATCGATACTTTTGCGGCTTAACATCTCAAACTTAGAACGACGGACAGGTCTCTACTTCTATTTGGTCTATTTCACCCCTTGCAGCTCAAATGAGGCGTTTTTTAGACAACTTTTGCGGCCTTGCTTGGCTGCTGGTTTTTATGCCACAACTGGCACAAATTATTTCTCTTGGGAAGAGAACATACTTTTACGGAACTACACTTCTCTCACATTTTTATTGCTGCCTCCCTCAATCGAATGATTGGAAGCAAGGATCTTCCCATCGATATTCTTAAGTTTCTCAATAAACTTGCTCTCCCTCACAGGGGTTTCCTTGGCCTAGGCTGGTGAGATACTCGTCTGGGCACTGAATTTGTTCTTGAGGATGCTCTTGGACCTGCTTGATTTGGCAACTATGTTGGTGGCGGGCGCAGGCACGTCCTTCTCCAGTTCGATCTCCTTGGATACGCGTGCGTATTTCTCCTTCAACTGCTATTTGCTGACCTCGGTGGAGTTGTAACTTTTGTCCCCGTCCTCTTATCTCTCGTATTCAACCGCAGTGTCTCCCATTATCGTCACCCTGCTTTTGCGCCCCTTGTTGGCTTTGTTTTCGTTGAGCACAATAGAGCAACTTTTGCGGTCAATTTTCTTCAAGTTGCTGAAATTGAGCTGCTGTTCCTCGTCCGCCTCCTCTTCCTAGCTCTCAGATTCCTCCGAAGAATTCCCAGCCTTGCTCTTGCTCTTCATGTTTTAGATCTCGATCCGCATTGCTGCAATCTGTAGATTGTCCGGACAGAAGGCAGAAACCATCTCCAAATCTTTGAGGGCGCGGTTGAGTTTTCCTCTCTTGGTTAGGGTAATCGTACTTTTTTGTAGACCTGGCTTCTTCTGATCAAAGCCAGGTAATGGCTACCGTCACTTCTAATAACCTCGTTGAGAGTGGACATAGCCTTGTCTAGTTCGCCCAAAATGCTGAGGAGGGCAGCTTTGGTGGTCATGATGTTGTAGATGGTAGATTGTGATTAGCGGGTGCGGTGGCAGAAGGCGAGGCAGTCTTCGTAGAGGCCAAGTGATTATTTGAAGTTGTGGGTCTGGAACTGCTCTGCGGCCTGAGTGGGGGAGGAAGTACCTTGTCCAGTTTTTGCTTGAGCACACTCATAAGTTTAAACTTTTTCTAAAGCTATAAATCAATCGAAAAACAATCTTGAACAACCCAACGCCCCATTTTCCACCGCCGCAGCGAACTCTCACCTCACCCATTACCTTTCATTCAAGTTGGCATTTTTGCCCCATCGGTTTTATATGTAGGCAACTACTAGCAACGCAGTTAGAAATAGATAATTCGCAATTCTATGCTTTTGGTTTTTATATTCGATTTCATCCGCAGAATTTATAGAAGTGGGGGCAGGAAAGTTCTGCTTTTAGGGCTGTCCTTTGCTTGATTAGGCTGCTTTGACCTGGCGCGTTAAGAATATAGAATAGTCGTAATATGACAGTCAGGGGAAGTGCAAGACTGACAGCCAACCGCGCAGTCAAACGCACAACAAGATGAGCACGATTCAGGGAAATCAAGGATCCAATCGGGCCATCAGGAGGCTGGAACATAGGGAGGCGTCAAAAGATTATCCAGGGCTTGATTCCCACGTCAGGGACTACGTTGATGACTTTTCGGAGACAACCGCAAGAGATGATCCGAGCCAAACCGAACATAGGAAAGCCATAATACTATCATGATGATGAAAGTGGTTTCTGCCTCGAAACCAAACCCTTGTGTTATTCGTCTATAGACTTGATGGAAGTGTATTTGATTGACTAACATGTATCAAATTGCAAACTGCTAGTCCTTTTGCTTTGTAGTGGCTAGTTTCCAGCCATAACAAACTAATTGATTCCCTATCTAAAGTAGCCTTTACTAACATAATATAACACCTTAAGCTCATTCTCCCCAGAAACTAATTTGCAATTAGTCCCAAGCCCTACTTAATGCCTTACCCTTCATATTGAGACGTTTCAACTCCTTTCTCCAACCCAACGTGCCCATACCTCTGTGAAATAGCTCTGTACAAAGTGAAAAAGATATAAATCATTTCTATTAGTGGTAGTGGACATTCCCCAGAAAGGTTTCAGTCTGGTTCGACAGCTCCATCTATGATTTCACCTCCGAGATGCTCCCCAAAGACCCACTCAGCACCACCTTCCCCTTCACCGCAGAAGATACGAACATCTCGCTGAAGATCTCACTGCTCAGACTCTACAGCAGATTGCTCAGTGTATGGTTCTCCAGATTTTTGCGAGAGCTGGTGAGCTCTTTGGTCGTATCCAGCTCCTTGGGCTGCTTCTAGCGACTCTAGAGATTGGGCAGCTAGGGTGAGTAGTTTCGAATCTGCTGCAGGAAGCTAGATTTCTCTTACTTGAAGAGTTCCTCTGAGACTTCGATGGAACTTGTGCTGGGCAGCTTGGATTGGAGGTCAGGCTGGGGCACAACTGCCCCCACCAACTTTGCAGGCTCCCGATGCTTATTGATAGTGAGGTTGATGAACTTCCTCTCCTTCTTGAAGGGATGGACGAAAGGATGGGATGTTTCTTCGGGGGCTGGGCAGCAGACCGTCGTGCAGGTGCTGTTGGATTAGAGGATATACCCGCAGTTATGTTGGGCCATGCGGAAGGAGTGTGTATTATTAATAATTATTACTCAACACTGATAACTTTATTTAAATGGAGCTATAGCCAGCCGCATCAATATCAAACCTTAGGAGTAGTCAGTTCTTGGTTACAGCCTGGATCGGCGTTTTTCCGATACTTTGGTTGGTCATTTGGAGTAGTTAGCGACGCAGAGTTTATTCTCGCCATCTTTTGCCCATGCCTAAGTATTGGCCTTTGTGGGCCGATGTGTGGGAATCACTGCTTTGAAGGGTTCTATTCCAATTTTAATGGCCGAATAGCTTTGGAATATCATCTTTTATTGGCTCCTAATTTGGAAAAGTGGCCCTAATATCCTTCGATGACCCTTTTATGACGGATTGGAGAGCCAAAGAGTGCACACTGATTATTTTGGATGACTCCACTTTCGGCTCCTACTTTGGCTTCTGTTTTATCGGACTCAATCGAATAACATGCGGTGTGGCAGATTTGCTGTTCACAGATTAACCAAGGTTGATGCTGAAGTGTGACCCAGGTTGAGTCCCACTGCTCTTCTACTTCAAAGAGAGACTGTTTTAGGTGTTTCTGTGCAGTTGCTTCCAGGATTGGGTCGAAGATTGTTTCTCTACTGAAGCTTGTAATTGTCGCTCAGTGGAATAACTCGAATTTCGGCTTGCATTTCTCTTTAGGCATTTATTGGGAGGAAATTTTTTGGTAGAGTGGGGGTTGCAGGCAGCTGACTATTGACTTCTTTCGGCAGGAGCACAGCCCATTATAATAATAGTTATAGTTTACTGCCTTTCATTGCTCACATTCTTAGCAAACAGCATGTTTTGTATGCTATTTCGCTAGTTTAATAATTTGTTCCGAAAGGGCTATGAAACAAAATACGGCTTTGGATTAAAATCAGCTGAGGAAGGGTTTTTGGTGCGATAATGAGTAGTTTGCAAAAAATATGAGATTTTGGAAGACCGTCTCTTTTAAATAATTTGATTAAAACCGATAAAGTTTATAGTGGGAAATCTTTGAAAAATTATAACGGAGTTAATCTGTCAGAAATCAAGAATAATGCTACCTAAGCTTCATCATGAAAATCTGCCTCAAAAACCAGATTCCACTCCCATTCAATAGCTCTAAACTCCCAAAACACAGTTTAGCAGCATTTCTCTGCAAACCAAAAACTAGCATATCAGACATAACCTGTTTAGAATACATCAAGCCATCCAAGTAGCAAAGCCAAGAAAGTGAAAACTATGCATCCTGATTGCTAGTTTGTGACGAATTGCAGTTATTCGACTGTGACTGCATATGTAAATCAACAAAAATGGGCAGGAAAATTGGGGGATTCAATCGAAAAGTAGGAATTTGGGGTGCCAACCGTTATTTTTGGTTCAGTTAGGTCAAAAGATAAGTTGCAAGTACAATAAAATTTGTTGAACTTTCTCTAAATCTATCGTCAGGCAGCATCATTACGGTTGGCACAGTCAGACAGACTGCCATCCCCTACACTGATAGCTCCAAACAACGCAGATTTAATATCGGAGATAGTAAAAACCCAAATCCAATTTAAATGAGGATTTGAATGATTGTGAATTCAAATTACCGAACCGAATCAATGGCGATTATAAATTCTTACATGAAGTCGTTCGCCATAGCCATCGCTATCCTCTTAGTGGTTGCTTCCTCCGAAAAGACATGCGGCCACTCCTTGGAAGCGAGGGCCGATTGCGGCTACAAAGGCATCACTCAGCAGCTCTGCGAGGAGAGAGGCTGCTGCTGGCAACCCCCCAGCCTCACCACCGACCACTAGGGCTCCGATGATACTCCCTCATGTTTCCGGTCCCTAGGCGACACCACCTGCACAACCCTCAACTACAAGTGGGTGGGAGGCATCGGTTTCGACGCCACCTTCTACGACAAGATGTATGCCTTCTTCATGTCCAACATCGACATCCAAGGCAAGGGAGGCGTCGTCGCAGCCCCTGACTACTCCACCCCCGGAGGCTCATACTACTACCATTGGATGAGGGATGCCGCACTCACCATGAGGACCTTTATGGAGGTCAACAAATTCGATCTGACCAAAGTCGAGGCCAAAATGAAATCTTACGTCAATTGGGTCAAAAAAGTGCAGGCGGAGACTGACCCCCAGGGATATGATATCCGCATCAACCCTAAATTCGAGCTACCCAATGGCGAGGTCTACATCGGAGGCTGGTGCAGACCCCAAACCGACGGCCCTGGACTGCGTTCAGCCACACTGATTACCTTCGCCGACCTGCTGGTCAAAACGGAACTGACCTATGTGACTGGCACCCTGACCAAACTGATCAAATACGACCTGGACTGGGTGATGGCGCACTGGACCTCTGAAGGCTGCGACCTGTGGGAGGAGGTGCGGTCGACTGACTTCTACTGGGGGAGAGCTGCGTACTACTACGCTTTGGGACTCTGCACGACCTTCTTCACCAAGCTGAACGACACTGCCTATGCGGGCAAGTGCACAACAGCCCGAGCCGCAGTCAAAGCCACCCTCGATTCTCACTGGACCGGCACCTTTATCAGAGAATCCACCAACAGAGAAAAGGACGGGGCTGTGGTCCATGCCTTCTCCTCTTTCGGCGTCATCTCCCTCACCGACGAGAAAGTCGCCAAAACAATGCAGGTCTACGGCACTGCCTTCTGCAACTAGTATGCCATCAACCAAGCGCAAAACAAGAACGGCATCCCGGGCATTCTTATCGGCCGCTACCCCGGAGATATCTACGCTGGCGGCAACCCCTGGCAACTGCTGACCGCAGTCTTCGGCAAAACCTTCTACCAAGGCGCAACCGCACTGCTACAATCCAACGGATTCCTGAAATAGTCCGACAGCAAAGCATGGTCGTAGTTGTTGCAAGTGCCCCAAAACGCATCGCTGCAGCAGCAAGTGCAGGCGATGGTGCAGGCGGGCGACGCAGTGATGTACCGGCTGTACCAGTTGGTCAAGACCAAGAATGGACACATCGACGAGCAGATGGACAAGACCACTGGGGTGCAGAAGGCAGCCAAAGATTTGACCTGGAGCTACGCCAATGTCCTCAGCGCCATGAAGGAGAGGGAGAAGGCTGTGGGGGCATTCACGGAACGCTTCAACGTCAACATCGAATGATCGGCTCAACTCAACAACTATCAGCATACCATCTAACATACCTCAATACCATACTATCTAACACACCAGAACATACCATCTAACATACCCATAACATCCCATCTAACAATGTCCAGCAATACCCAACACAATCCAGACAATAAATAGCACTACCCAACACAATCTTAAACAATGGCGAGGGCAATCCAACGATATCCACTTGCGATCCAAAACAACAGTTAGAGAATAATGAGGAATATCTTTGGATTGTTATCAAAATTAGCATAGGGTCATTTATTTTGGAAGGAACCACGCTCCATAAAAATATGCCAAACAGACAACCCTCAGCCCACTTCCACCCAGAGGGCTAGGTCGATGCCCGAAGGTTGCGACCCAGAGAAGTGCTGCACCGCTCTCCGCATAATTCTATAATATTTTTATTACTTTCGCCCATCATGAAGGACAACAAAGGTACGCAATTCTTAAATTTGCATTTCTTCTCTCTTTATTCATTATCTAGGTTCGCTCAGCCACGTCCGAGTGTTGAAAAAATCAATGATCTTTCTGCAATCCTACGACGAAGTGATCCCAACCCAAGTCCTCAAAACCCCCTCCACCTTCGCAACCTGCGGGAGGGTGTAGACGGTCAAAACGAAGCAGAACTATAAAAACACGACGAGCTACGTGACCTTCGCGCAGAAGTAGTAAGCAGCCGTGGCTCTGATCGTCCGCTTTGCTTTATTTAGGCCTTCTACCACCTCAGCGGCAGACTCCGCGTGCTCTTCGGCACCGTCCAATACTGCAAATATTTCATGCGCAAGGCCGAGTGCAGGAACGAGACCTGCGTCTTCCTGCATGTCCGGGACAAAAAGAACTAAATCATAGTCAACGACTAAATCGACGACGACGTCTACGATGACCACTACGACATGGCACTCAAAATAGCAGAGGAGGAGCACTTCAAAACCATACGCGGCATACTCGCCAACCCCAGCATTGAAGACACCAACATCATCAAGAAGGGGCTCAGGATCGCACTCTAAGATCTGAACCTGGACATAGACCCAGGGGCAGTGGATTCGAAGCAAGGGGGGGAGTAGGCCAGCGACCCGAAAGAACCCGAGCTGTTTTAGCACTCAACTGAATAGAGCGAACTAACCGAATCCAAAGATTAAGCAGTATAGAAAAAAGAGTAATAGCTGAACAAGCAATAGAAGGTGCTGAGAAGTTTCAGCCCAGAAGACTATATCAAGATCAGAATAATAAAGAAGATAATACGGTAGCACAGCAGCAAAATATATGGCGACGAGGGCGGCAACCAGCAGCATATCCACAATCGCAGCAAAATGATGCTCTATAGGATTGTCAGGTACTGACACACGCCACTAGTTTTATGGAGGATGATGATTGTTGTGCTTTTTGAGGTGGATTGTTTGTTGTGCGAAAGTCTAGGCTGGATTATATAATCTTAATTTAAAAAGTAGATAATAAGATGGGCAACACTACCGAAGTGATCCGCATGAATGGCTTCAAGAAAAACACAAACATCCTCCTGAAAGGTACCGCCCGCCCAACGCAGTCAAACTCTCCCGCCTGCGCGACTACTTC
>Ga0316217_10002619_pt1 | contig 21403 bp, 16 predicted proteins | sample 1anoAmetaG_FD_203633 | JGI IMG/M metagenome (GOLD analysis project Ga0316217, IMG submission 203633) | Freshwater microbial communities from Trout Bog Lake, Wisconsin, USA - 1anoA | ecosystem: Environmental > Aquatic > Freshwater > Lake > Hypolimnion/Profundal zone | place: USA: Wisconsin...
GGGCGCGGCTCACGAGCGACCCGGCGTGATGGGTCGTCGGTGGGGCGTGGCTCACGAACGACCCGGCGTGATGGGTCGTCGGTGGGGCGTGGTTCACGTACGACCCGGCGTGATGGGTCGTCGGTGAGGCGCGGCTCACGAGCGACCCGGCGTCGTGGGTCGTCGGTGAGGCGCGCCTCACGAGCGACCCGGCGTGGTGGGTCGTCGGTGGGGCGTGGTTCACGTACGACCCGGCATGATGGGTCGTCGGTGAGGCGCGGTTCACGTACGACCCGGCGTGGTGGGTCGTCGGTGGGGCGCGGTTCACGTACGACCCGGCGTGATGGGTCGTCGGTGGGGCGCGGTTCACGTACGACACGGCGTGGTGGGTCGTCGGTGGGGCGCGGCTCACGAGCGACCCGGCGTGGTGGGTCGTCGGTGGGGCGTGGCTCACGAGCGACCCGGCGCGATGGGTCACAAGGGGACCCTGACGCACCGCGAGCAGGCGCTGCCTCGTCGACGGTGCAACCCGCTGCACCGCCGCTGCAGCGCGCCGAACCTTGAACCCCCCCCTCTCGCGGGCTACTCACCGGGCACCCATGCGACCGCTCCTCGCGACCACCACGCTCGCCCTCGCCGCCCTCTTCAATCTCTGCCTCCTCGCCTGCGACGAGACCCCGCCGCCGCGCGCCCCGGAGCCCGCACCGCCGCCTGCGGCCCCGGTCACCGTCACTCCCGCGCCGGCGGCGCCGACCCACACGGGGGTCGACGCGTCGGCCATGGACCGGACGGCGAGCCCCGGCGGGGACTTCTACGCCTACGCCAACGGCGCGTGGCTGAAGTCCGCGCAGATCCCCGACGACCGCAGCGGCACCGGGCCGTTCCTGCGCATGGTCGAGCAGGTCGAGGCGCGGACGAAGGCGATCCTCGAGGAGTGCGCGGCCAGCGGCGCGGCGGCCGGGACGCCGCAGCAGCGGGCGGGCGACGTCTTCGCCACCTACCTCGACGAGGCGGCCATCGAGGCCAAGGGGCTCGCGCCGGTGAAGCCCACGCTCGCGCGCATCGGCAAGCTGAAGGACAAGCAGGCGCTCGCGGCCTACCTCGGCGGCGACCTCCGGGCCGACGTCGACGCCCTGAACAACACCAGGTTCCAGACCACGCGCCTCTTCGGCCTCTGGACCGAGCTGGACCTCAACGACCCGTCGCGCGTCAGCCCGTACCTCCTGCAGGGGGGGCTCGGGATGCCCGATCGCAGCTACTACCTCGACAAGACCCCGGCGATGGAGGCGCTGCGCACGCAGTACCTCGCCTACGTCACGCGCCTCCTCGACCTCGCCCATCAGCCCCACCCGGCCGCGACGGCGGCGCGGGTCATGGGCCTCGAGAAGGCCATCGCGACCGTGCACGCGTCGCGCGTCGAGTCGGAGGACGTGAAGAAGGCGAACAACCCGTGGGCGCGCGCCGACTTCGCCGCGAAGGCGCCGGGGCTCGACTGGGGCGCATACTGGAAGGCCGCCGGGCTCGACGCGCAGCCGGGCTTCATCGTCTGGCACCCCGCGGCGGTCACGGGCATCGCCGCGCTCGTGAAGAGCACCCCCATCGACGTCTGGCGGGACTACCTCGTGGTCCGCGCCCTCGGCCGCGCCGCGCCGTACCTTCCGAAGGCGTTCGTCGACGCCGATTTCGCCTTCTATGGGACGGCCCTGCGCGGCACGCCGAAGCCGCTCGACCGGTGGAAGCGCGCGATCGACGTCACCAACGGCGCCGTCGAGGACGCCGTCGGCAAGCTCTACGTGGAGCGGCACTTTCGCCCCGAGTACAAGCAGGAGATCCTGGGGATGGTCGACGCGATCGTCGCGGCGTTCGGCCGTCGCATCGACGCGCTCGCGTGGATGAGCCCCGCGACGAAGGTGAAGGCGAAGGCCAAGCTCGCCACGCTGCGCGTCGGCGTCGCCTACCCGGACGCCTGGCGCGACGACACCGGGCTCGAGATCGTGCGGGGCGACGCGCTCGGCAACGCGGAGCGGGCGGAGCTCTTCGCCTACAAGAAGGCCCTGGCCACGCTCGGCAAGCCCGCCGATCGCGGCGCCTGGGTGATGGCGCCGCAGACCGTCAACGCCGTCAACCTCCCCGTCAGGAACGCGCTGAACTTCCCCGCCGCCATCCTCGAGCCTCCGTTCTACGACCCGCGCGCCACCGACGCGGTGAAGTTCGCCGCCATCGGCGCGATCATCGGGCACGAGATCAGCCACAGCTTCGACGACCAGGGGGCCCTCTTCGACGAGAAGGGGCGGTTCGCGAGCTGGTGGACGCCCGAGGACTTCGCCCACTTCGAGGCGTCGGGCGCGGCCCTGGCGAAGCAGTACGACGCCTACCGGCCGTTCCCCGACCTCGCCGTGAACGGCAAGCAGTGCCTCAGCGAGAACATCGCCGACCTGGCCGGGCTCGCGGCGTCCTACGACGCCTGGAAGGCCGGGCTCCGCGCCGAGCCCGCGCCCGTCGTCGACGGCCTGACCGGCGACCAGCAGTTCTTCGTGAGCTACGCCCAGAGCTGGCAGGGGAAGATCCGCGACGCCGCCCTCCGCGCGCGCATCGCGACCGACGGCCACGCGCCGCCCGAGTACCGCGCGCTGACGGTCCGCAACCTCGACGCCTGGTACCCGGCCTTCGAGGTCCGCGCGACCGACGCGCTCTACCTCCCGCCGGACGGGCGCGTCCGGGTCTGGTGACCGTGGCCGTGCTATCGATCGCCGCGCGATGAGCCGATCGGACCTCCGCCCCATGGTCCGCCTCCCGACGCTGGAGGCGCGGCGGGCGTCGCTCGAGACGTGTGTGTTCTGCCCGAAGCTGTGCCGGACCGCGTGCCCGGTCTCGAACGCCGAGCCGACCGAGACCTTGACCCCCTGGGGGAAGATGTCGTCGGCCTACTTCCTCGCCCAGGGGGACGTCCCCGCGACCGAGGCCTTCGCCAGGACGTCGCTCGGCTGCACGAGCTGCCACGCCTGCCGCGAGCTCTGCGACCACAAGAACCCGGTCGCGAGCACGCTGCTCGCCGCGCGCGCCGCGGAGGCGTCGGCGGGGCTCCTCCCCGAGTCGGCGATGAAGGTGGCGCGGGACTTCCCCGGGGACGCCGCCCTCGCGCGGGACGCCGTCCGGTCCCTGGCGGAGCACCCGTCCGTCCGCGCCACGGCGGAGACGGCCCTCCTCATCGGCTGCACCTACGCGCGGTCGGCGAAGCCGGAGGCCCTCGCGGCGATCGACGCGGCGACCGGCCTGCTCCGCGAGCCCGTCGCGCTCGTCGAGGAGTGCTGCGGCCTGCCCCTGCTCTACGCCGGGGACGCCGCGGGGTTCGCGCGGCAGGCGGCCCGGATGGCGGAGGCCGTCGCGGGCTACCGCCGCGTCCTCGTCGTCGACGCCGGCTGCGCTGCGGCGGTGCTGGCCCGTTACCCCGAGGTCGGCGTGAGCCTCCGCCCGCGGGTCGAGCTCCTCGTCGAGCTGGCGGCGAGCAATCTCTCGAGGCTCTCGGTCGTCCCGGGGGCCGGCCGGGTCCGCTACCACGACCCGTGTCAGCTCGGGCGCGGGCTCGGCGTCTACGAGGCCCCGCGTCGCGTGCTCGCCCGGGCGACCGGGCAGGCCCCCGAGGAGTTCCCGACGAACGGGAAGAGCGCGGCCTGCTCGGGGGCGGGGGGCCTCCTGCCGGTGACGATGCCGGACACGGCGCAGCGCATCGCGGCGTCGCGCCAGGCCGAGCACGAGGCGGCGGGCGGAGGGGAGATCGTGACCGCCTGCGCGTCGAGCCTCCTCGCGATGCGCAAGGCCGGTCCGGCGGCGGTGTCGGACGTCGTCAGCTGGATCGCTTGCGCGGTCACGCCGTACCGTCCTTGACCTCCGTCGCCCCCCCCCGCACGTTGCTCGATCGGGCGCCCCCCTCGCGGAAGACGGTCGCGCGCCGCGTGCTCGCGTCGTTCGGCGTGACCGTCCTCGCGTTCGCGGTCACCGTCGGCTGGAGCGGCGTGGCCCAGCGGCGCACCGCCGAGGACAGCACCGAGCTCGCGAACGGGTACGTCCCCGTGGCGCTGAAGCTCGGGCAGCTCCGCGCAACCCAGGCGACGCTCTCCACCCTCGTCGACGGGATCCCCGACGAGCGCAACCCGCTGTCGACGCGCCTCCTCCTCGAGACGCTCGCGAGCGTCCGCCGCGCCGAGTACCAGGAGACGCGCGCCGCCCTGACCCGCGACCTCGCGCGCGTCGAGAGCCGCGTCACCGCCGAGTTCGCCCTCTACGCCACGGGCGAGCTCGACGCCGTCGCCGTGGCGCTCTCGGAGGACAAGCGCGGCTTCGAACACCTCTTCCAGGCCATCGACGCCGGCGACCGGGACGAGGTGAACCGCTCGCTCGTGTTTCTCGGCGCCATCGAGCACGACGCGGAGCGCCGGCTGCACGCCCTCTCGGACGCGGTGACCCGGTCGATGGACGCGCTGTCGCAGGCCGCCTACGCGCGTCAGGCTCGCGCCTTCTACGCCCTCCTCACCCTGGCCCTCCTCACGCTCGGCGTCGGCGTCACGGTCTCCCTACACATCCGGCACCTGCTCGCGCCGCTCGCCCGCGTGACCGAGCGTGCGCGCTCCGTCGCGCGTGGCGACCTCACCCCGGAGCCGGTGACCCCCACCGACGACGAGATCGGCGAGCTCGCGGCGGCGTTCGAGCAGATGGTCTCGTCGGTCTCTCACGCCCAGAGCCGCGCGGTCGCCAACGAGCGGCTGGCGGCGATCGGCAAGATGGCCGCCCACGTCACGCACGAGATCAGGAACCCGCTCTCGTCCATCGGCCTCAACGTGGAGCTCCTCGAGGAGGAGCTAGGCAAGGACGGGCAGAAGACCGAGTCGCGCGCGCTCCTCGGCGCCATCGCCCGCGAGGTCGAGCGCCTCGGTCACCTCTCCGAGGAGTACCTCCGCCTCGCGCGCCTCCCGTCGCCGCGCATGGAGGCGGACGACGTCGCCGCCGCCGTCCGCGACGTCGTCGACTTCGCGCGCCCCGAGATCGAGCGCGCCGGCTGCACGGTGACGCTCACCACGGAGGAGCCGCTCCCCCCGGCGCTGTTCGACGAGGGGCAGATTCGCCAGGCCCTCTTGAACCTCCTCCGCAACGCCCGCGAGGCCATGCCCGCCGGAGGCCCCATCGACGTCGGCGTCAGGCCTGACGGCATGAGCGTCGCCATCGTCGTCGACGACCGCGGAGGGGGCATCGCCGAGGAGATCCGCCCGCGCGTCTTCGACCCGTTCTTCTCGACGAAGGGGGAGGGGACCGGGCTCGGCCTGGCGATCACCCGGCAGATCATCGAGGCGCACGCGGGGGCCGTGAACGCCGAGCCGCGCGAAGGGGGAGGGACGCGGTTCCGGATCATGCTCCCCATCGCCCCGTCGCGCGCGCTCCGCGGCAAGCGGCCGTGACGGCTCGCCCGCCGTTGCCTCTCGCCGGAGCGACTGGTATTCGTCGCCCCGCAGACGAGGTCAGGCTGGGACGTCACGACGCCCGAGGCGCTGACGCCAGAGAGGCACGCACGGCGACACCATGAGCTCCGCGGACGCGACCGAACGAGGGTGGCGGGACGACTGCCGCCGCCGCGAGGCGTTCGAGGCCCGCCTGACCTTCCTCTTCGCCGGGCCGACCTGCCTGGCCTGGTCGGCGTTTGACTGGCTCCTCGACCGCGAGCACTTCGTCCCGTTCCTCGTCGTCCGCGTCGTCGTCGCCGCGGCGCTCGGCGCGGCGTACCTCGCCGTCCGGTCCACGAAGGACCTCGCCCGGATCCGGGCCGTGACCGCCGGCTCGCTCCTCCTCCTGCAGCTCGCGGTCGCGGCGATGATGTCCTTCGTCACCGGCGCCGCCTACCCCTATTACGTCATCGGGTTCTCGCTCGCCTTCTGGGCGGGCGGAGCGTTCTCGAGCGCGCCTTATGGCTACTACCTCGCCTACTCCATCGGCGCCGTCGCCGGCTGGATCCTCAGCGAGCGCGTGCTGGTCGGGCGCCACAGCGGCGTGCAGCTCATCGCTTCGAGCTTCTACCTGTGCAGCGTCATCGTCATCTCGACCGGGATGGTCCACGCCCGGCGCCTGCTGCACCGGCGTGTCTTCGGCGTGCACCACCAGGTGGAGGCGAAGAACCGGGAGCTCTCGTTCGCCCTGAAGCAGCTGAAGGAGACGCAGACCCGGCTCATCCGCTCGTCCAACCTCTCGCTGATCGGCAGGCTCCAGGGGGGGCTGTCGCACGAGATCGTCAACCCGACGAACATCATCCGCAACAACCTCGCGCCGCTGCGCAAGTACTGGGCCTCCGCCCGGGCGGTCCTCGAGGCGACCAGGTCGGCGGCGCTGGGCAGGGAGCAGATCGAGGCGCTCTGGGCGACCCACGGGCTCGAGTTCGCGCTCACCGACTTCAACGACGCGCTCGACGACATGCAGCGGGCGACCGACCGGATCGGCTCGGTGCACTCGAGCCTCCGCGCGTTCGTCCGGGGCGACGTCCTCACCGCCGCCGTGGCGGACGTGAACGACGGGCTCCGCGCGACGGTGAACCTCTTCCGCCGGACCTTGCCCCCCGGCATCCAGATCGTCGACCGCTACGGCGATCTCCAGCCGATCGCCTGCAACCCCGGGGCGCTGAACCAGGTCTTCTTCAACCTCATCCAGAACGGCGTCGACGCGCTGGGGGGGAAGGGGATCCTGGACGTCGAGAGCCGCGCCGTCGACGGCGGGGTGGAGGTCACCGTCACCGACAACGGGCCGGGCATCCCCCCCGAGAAGGCCGCCCGCCTGTTCGAGCCCTTCTTCACCACCAAGGAGGTCGGCGAGTCGGCCGGGCTCGGCCTGACGACCTCGCGCCACATCGTCGAGCGCCATGGCGGCGAGCTCCGGCACGACGGGGCCCACACGCCCGGCACGCGCTTCGTCGTCCGCCTCCCTGGCACGACGAGCGCCGTGTGGCGAGCCGCCTCGACCGTGCGCCTGAGCGAGCGCCCCCCGCGCTCCGAGGCGAGCCCCACGCCGCCCCGGCCGGACTCCGGGACCCCGTCGCCCTGACCCCGCCCGAGGGGCCCGGTCGCCCGCGGCCCGACGCCGGTCGAGCCCCCCACCGGGCGCCGCGCGAGGGCTGTTCGGGTTGGATCTATCGCGTCGGGCTGGAAAATGCTCTGCTTGGCGTTTGTGTCGGGGGGCGTCGGTCCGGGCTACGGCGCCTCGAGTTAGCTTCGATTAGGAGGAGGGAAGACCATGGCGAGTCACAAGACCAAGCGAAGTGGGCGGTCGTCGATCGGGGCGTTCGTCGTCCTGGGTACGGTCGTGGTGGGCTGTCTCGGGCTTGCCGAGGTCGGCTGCGGCGGGAGCGAAGCCGCTGTGAGCATCGGTGACGCGGGCCCGGACGGGACCGCCGCCTCGGAGGCGTCGACCGGCAACAAGGACTCCTCGACCGGCAAGGCCGACTCGGGGAAGAGCGACTCGGGGAAGGGCGATGCGACCAAGCCGCCGCAGGACTCCGGGTCCGGAGCGGACCAGGCGTCGCCGCCGGTCGACTCGGGCATGGACTCGCCCGTCGCCATGGACGGTGGGAGCGGCTCGGGGTCGAGCATCGGGAGCGGCTCGGGGTCGACCGTGGGGAGCGGCTCGGGCTCGAGCGTGGGGAGCGGATCCGGCAGCGGCTCGGGCTCCGGCGTGGGCAGCGGCTCGGGCTCGAGCGCGGGGAGCGGTTCAGGTTCGAGTTCCGGCAGCGGCTCGGGGACGAACAGCTGCACCGACGACGCCCAGTGCGTGGGGAACTCGAACGGCGCCCTCTGCCTCGCGGGCCACTGCGCCAAGTGTACGACGGACGCGCAGTGCCAGAGCGACGCCAACTTCGGCGTCACCACCATCTGCGCGACGACCGGCGCGAGCACCGGCAACTGCATTTCGTCGACCTGCACGGCCGCCGGGGCCTGCGCCGCCAATCCGGCGGACTTCTGCTGCTCGGCCAACGGCACGGCCGACTACTCGGCTGCCGGGACGGACGTCTGCGTGCCCGGAGCCTGCTGCACGAACTCCGACTGCACCACGGCGACCGCGGCCTTCTGCGTCGCGAACAAGTGCGGGCCCTGCACGTCGGACTCGCAGTGCGCCGCGAACCACTTCTGCGCGACGTCGGGGGCGTCCGCGGGAGAATGCGTCGCCTCGGCGTGCGCGACCACCACGGGCGGCGGTAGCACGGCGACGCCTGGTGCGAACGGCGGCGCCCCGCCCGGCACCTGCACGGCGGCGCCGACCACGGACATGTGCTGCACCATCTCGGGCGCGGCGGAGTGCATCCTTAGCCCGACCGGCGGCGGCATCACGACCTGCTGCCCGGGCTCGACCGGCAACGCCAACTGCCAGACGGCGCTCGCGGACTCGCACGCCGTCTGCAGCAACAACGTCTGCACGTCGTGCGCGGCGCTGTCGGGCAACACGTACATCGTCGACCCGATCAACGGCAGCGACACCAGCGGCACCGGCAACCCGCAGACGGGGGGCGGCGCGGCGGCTCCAGCCTGCGCGCTCAGGACCATCACGCGCGCGCTGCAGCTCATCGGCCCGACGGCTCCCACCCTCGCGACGACGATCGAGATTATCGGCGGCGGCGCGACCACGGCCACGGTCAGCGCGGGTGAGACCTTCCCGCTCATCATCCCCTCCAACGTCACCATCACCACGAAGGCCAACTCGGGCGCCGTCTCGGTCACCGTCCCCAACGGCAGGAACGGGTTCACGTTCGCCGGCAACGGCACCGCCGCGCAGACCAACACCATCGAGGGGACCACCGGCTCATCGCTGACCATCACGTCGGCGAACAACGGCGGAAATGACGGCATCGTCACAGGCCCGGCCAGCACGGCCATCGTCAACATCACCAAGCTCTCCGTCACGGGCATGGCGAACGACGGGATCCGGGTGCTAGGCGGGACGACGACCATCGGCGCGGGCGTCGCCTCGAACAACAACGGCCCGGCGGCCGGCGGTGGAGCCGGAACCGGCAACGGACTCAACGTGACGGGCGGCGAGGCCGTGATAAACGTCACGGGCGCCGGCGTCGCCGGGACCACGTTCAACGGCAACGGGCAGCATGGGATCATCGTGACCCAGGGCGGCTACGTCAACATCACGGGCACCGTCGCCAGCGCCACCGCTGGCACGGGCACCATCACCACGAACGCCAACTACTACGCGGGCGTCTGGCTCCAGCAGACCCCGCCGGGGGGCACGGGGACCGTGCCGACCAACACGATCAGCGGCCTCGTCTCGTTCGGCAACACCAACGGACATGGGATGCGCATCATCACCGGGTCGTCCGTGACCGTCCGGAGCAGCGCGTTCCTCAACAACACCGGCGATGGCGTCCTGATCAGCGCGGTCCCCGGCGCGATCGGCACGAACAACTCGGTGGCCGGCATCGACCTCGGCAGCGGCAACGCCAGCGGCCTCAACACCTTCCAGGCGGTGACCGCCGGCCCGCACAACGGCGCCGCGGGCATCTGCATCGCCCTGGCCAATGTCACGCCCGCCAATACGCTCCTCGCGCAGGGCAACCAGTTTCAGGAGGCGACGAGCTGCACGGCGACGACGGGGGCCCCGACGCTCCTCGAGAACCCGAACGGCTGCGCGAACAACCCCGGCCAGTGCGCCGGCGGCATCTGCGACCTCGGCCTGCAGAACACGGGAGGCGGCGGGGCGAGCACCAACACCTTCGACGTGACTCACTGCACGCCGTGACGCGCTGAAGCTCCGCGAGCGGGCCGGCCGGAAGGTCGGCCCGTGGGCGGCGAGAGCGGGACGTGGCCTTCGGGTCTCGTCCCGCTCTTCGTTTGTGGCCCGGCCGGTGTGCCCCCGGGCGCTCCTCGCGCGCGGACGATCCCTTCACTCTGCTATGCGTGCGGCTCGGTGGACGTCATCGACTCCCGCGTCCGGAACCGCTCGTACCAGGCCGTGAGCGCCGGGCGCCCCGTGCGAATGTCGCCGAGGACGTCGCGGAACTCGAGCCAGCCGAGCGTCACCCCGGCACAGATCTGCCCCAGGTCGGGCGCGTCCCCGAAGCCTGCTGCGTCTCGCTCGAGAGCGTCGAGCCCCTGACGCGCCTTCTCGGCCTGGCCCTCGAGCCACGGCGCCCACTGCTGGGCTTCGGGGCGCAGCATCCGCTCGTAGAAGACGAGGACGGATGCCTCCAGGATGCCGTCGGTGAGCGCCTGCATCCGCAGCGTCTGCCATCGCTCTGGGCCCGACGCGGGGACGAGCTTCGCCCCCGCGTGCAGCGAGTCGAGGTACTCGCAGATGACGGCGGAGTCGTAGAGCGGCGCGCCGTCGTCCGTGACCAGCACGGGGATCTTGGAGAGCGGGTTGTCCTGCGAGAGCGTGGCGTCGGCCTTCGTCGGGGAGGGCCGGAGCAGCGTCGTGGTCATGCGCGGCGCGAGGCCGAGCTCGTGGGCGACGACCATGACCTTGCGCACGAACGGGGAGGTCGGGGTGTAGTAGAGCTTCATGGGCTGGAGCCGAGCCTACTACGCGTCGGCGTCCCGGGCAGGGCCCACTTCGGCTACGGTTCCTCCCCATGACCACCCACGAACGCCCCGCGAAGCCCCGCCCCGACGGCCGCTCGCCAGACGCCCTCCGCCCTGTCGAGATCATCCCCGGCTTCCAGCGCAATGCCGAGGGGTCCGTGCTGTACCGGGCGGGCGGCACGGTCGTGCTCTGCACCGCGTCGATCGACGAGAAGGTGCCCCCGTTCATGGAGGGGAAGGGGAAGGGGTGGGTCACCGCCGAGTACCAGATGCACCCTCGCTCGAGCCCCGCGCGGCGCGAGGCGCGCGATGGTCGCGGCAAGGCCCCGAGCGGTCGAACGCAGGAGATCCAGCGACTCGTCGGACGCGCGCTCCGGGCCGCCGTCGCGCTCGACCGCCTCGGGGAGCGGACGATCGCGCTCGACTGCGACGTGCTGGAGGCCGACGGCGGCACGCGCACGGCGTCCATCACGGGGAGCTTCGTCGCGCTCGCCATCGCGCTCGACCGCCTGACGAAGCGCGGCGCGCTGAAGCAGCCCGTCATGCGCGAGCTGGTCGCGGCGACCAGCGTGGGGCTGCTCGACGGAGGCGCGCTCGCGCTCGACCTCTGCTACCTCGAGGACTCGGCGGCGGTCGTCGACCTCAACGTGGTCGCGACGGCGACCGGCGACATCATCGAGCTGCAGGGGACCGCCGAGGGGGAGCCGGTCTCGCGCGGCCAGATCGACCGGATGATCGACCTCGCCATCGTCGGCGTCGGGCGCCTGGCGAAGGTGCAGCGGGAGACGCTTGCCGCCGCCGGCGTCGACGTCGCTGCGCTCACGATCCCGCGGAGTGCGGCGTGACTCACACCCTGGTCATCGCGACCAGGAACCGAGGCAAGCTCGCCGAGTTCCGCCTCCTCCTCGCTGGCCTCCCGCTTCGCCTCGTGGCCATGGACGAGGTCCTCCGACCGTGCCCCGAGATCGTCGAGGACGGCGCCACGTTCGCCGAGAACGCGGCGAAGAAGGCCCGTGTCGTCGCGGCCTGCTCCCTCACCCTCACGCTCGCGGATGACTCCGGCCTCGAGGTGGACGCGCTCGGAGGGCGCCCCGGCGTCCGCTCCGCGCGCTTCGCCCACGAGCGCTCTACCGACGCCGAGAACAACGCCGCGCTCGTCGCCGCCCTGCAAGCCACGTCGGATCCGGTCGAGGTCGTCGCCGCCGACGCCTTCAGAGCCCGTTTCCGGTGCGCGCTGGCGCTCGTCGACCCCTATGCCCCCGAGGGGGGGGCCGAGGTCACGGTCGCGGACGGTGTGTGCGAGGGGGCCATCACCCTGGTAGCCCGCGGGTCGTTCGGCTTCGGCTACGACCCGCTCTTCGTGGTGGAGGGGCACGACCGGACGATGGCCGAGCTCTCGGAAGCCGAGAAGAGCGCCCTCAGCCACCGCGCACGGGCCTGCCTCGCGCTGCGCCCGGCGCTCGAAGCCTTGCTCGCCCGGCGCGAGCAGACCGTCCGGCAGGTCGATCGAGCGGCCACGGGAGCATGAGTCGCAAGCCGATCGCGGAGGGGATCACGCTGGCGCGCTTCGCGATCACGCTCTTCGTCGGCGCCGCGCTCCTGTTCTGCGTCGAGCCCATGGTCGCCAGGATGCTGATGCCCCTCCTCGGGGGGGCGCCGGCGGTCTGGATCACGTGCATGCTCTTCTTCCAGGCGGTCCTCCTGCTTGGATACGCGTACGCGCACGCGACGACCGCCTGGCTCGGGGTACGCGGCCAGGCCGCGCTTCACCTCGTCGTCCTCGCGCTCCCCCTCCTCGCCCTGCCGATCCACGTCCGCGCCGACTCCGTCGTTTCGCTCTCGCACGGCCAGCAGCCAGTTCTCCCCCTCCTCGCCGTCCTCACCGTGATGGTCGGGCTCCCCTTCTTCGTCGTGGGGGCGACGGGTCCGCTCGTGCAGCGCTGGTTCTCGCGCGTCGGTCACCACGAGGTCGGGGCAGACCCGTACTTCCTCTACGGCGCCAGCAACCTCGGCAGCCTCCTCGCGCTGGCCGCTTACCCGGCGCTCATTGAGCCGTGGGTCGGCCTCGGGCTGCAGGCGCGCCTGTGGGCGTGGGGCTACGTCGCGCTGGCGCTGCTCGTCGGCAGCTGCAGCGTGACGGTCCTCGTCCGGGCTCGCCCCGACGACCCGAAGCCGGCGAAGCCGCTCGTCCAGCACGAGCCCGTGACGCTGGCCCGTCGGGTCCGCTGGATCGTGTACGCCTTCGTGCCGTCGACCTTCTTGCTCGGCGTCACCTCGTACATCACCACCGACGTCGCACCGATCCCGCTCTTCTGGGTCGTGCCGCTCACGCTCTACCTGACGAGCTTCATTCTCGTCTTCGCGCGGCGTCCGCCGCTCAGGCACGCCTTGATGGTCCGCGTGCTCCCCTTCGGTATCACCGCGACCGTGATGATGGTGCTCGTGCAGGCGTCCACGCCGATGCCGCTCATTCTCCTCGTGCACCTCTCGACGTTCTTCGTCGCGTCGATGGTCTGCCATGGCGAGCTCGCGAACGACCGCCCGAGCGCAGAGGACCTGACCGAGTTCTACCTCTGGATCTCCGTGGGCGGCGTCCTCGGGGGCGTCGCCAACGGGCTCCTGGCGCCCCGCGTCTTCCGCAGCCTGGTGGAGTACCCGATCGCGATGGTGCTCGCGGCGGCGTGTCGGCGCGTGCCGGGCGAGGCGCGGTGGCCGGGGAAGAAGGACTGGGCGTTCGCGGCGGGGGTCCTGGTCCTCACCCTGGCCGTCGTCGCTGCCGGCAACGCGCTCCGCCTCGACCCGGCCGGTCACGTCTTCCCTCTCGCCTTCGCGCTGCCGCTCTTCGTCACCTACGGGCAGCTCGAGCACCCGTCGCGCTACGCCCTCGCCATCGCGGCGACCCTGCTGGGGGGCGTCTCCTACGACGCCTCCGTAGGGCGGACCATTCACCTCGAGCGGAGCTTCTTCGGCGTCGTGCGAGTCACGCGCGACCGGGAGGGCAAGTTCGTCCAGATCGCCCACGGCAACACCATCCACGGGCGGCAGCGGCAGGACCCCGCACACCGGGATGAGCCCACCGCCTACTACACGCGCAGCGGGCCGGTAGGGCAGATCTTCGACGAGCTCCACGCGCGCCGAGCAGGCGACGCGCGTCCCGCGGCAGTCGGGATCATCGGCCTCGGCGCGGGGGGGATGGCGTCCTACGCGGGGCCGACGGAGCCCTGGACCTACTACGAGATCAACCCCGCGGTCGTCGCCATCGCCGAGGACCCTGCCTACTTCACCTTCCTGCGCGACGCTTTCGGGGGGAGCGCGCGGCTGTCGATCGTGCTCGGCGACGCCCGTCTCCGCCTGACGGACGCCCGTGACGGCGCCTACGACCTGCTCGTGCTCGACGCCTTCAGCTCCGACGCGATCCCCGCCCACCTCCTGACGCGCGAGGCGTTCAACCTCTACCGTACGAAGCTCTCGGCGCGCGGTATCCTCGCCGTCCACATCTCCAATCGATACCTCGACCTCGCCCCCGTACTCGCCAATCTCGCGTCCGATGGCGGGATGGTGGGCTTCCTCCGCCGCGACCGCGACCGCGACATCACCGACCCGGCTCCTGCAGAGCTCGGGTGGACACCGTCCGACTGGGCGGTGCTCGTTCGCCAGGGTGACGAGCCGCTCGTGCTCCCGCGCGACGGGCGGTGGAGCCAGTTCCCGGCGGGCCGTGGCGCTCCGTGGACAGACGACTTTTCGGACCTCGTCCGCGCGTTCCGCTGGTGACGGCCCGCAGGCTTCGTGGCCTGTTGCGGTACGTGGTATGGGCCGGCGATGGTAGACGGTCAGCTGGAGGGTCAGACGTTCCTCGTTACAGGCTCGAACACGGGCATCGGCCGCGCGACCGCCGAGGCGCTCGGTCGTCGCGGTGCCAAGGTGCTGCTGGCGTGCCGTTCGGAGGAGAAGACCCGACCGGTGCTCGACGCCATTCGCGCGGCGGGCGGCGATGCCGAGTTCCTGGCGCTGGACCTCGCGGACCTGGTGTCGGTGCGGCGCTGCGCAGAGGCGGTGCTCGCGCGTGACCTGCCGCTGCACGGCCTCATCAACAACGCCGGGCTCGCGGGCCTGCGAGGCCAGACAAAGCAGGGGTTCGAGCTCACCTTCGGCACCAACCACCTCGGTCACTTTCTCCTGACCACGCTGCTCCTCCCGCGCGTCAGAGCGGTCTCGGGTCGCATCGTCAACGTCTCGAGCAAGGCGCACTACGATGCCCGGTCGATTGACTGGGCCGCGCTCCGCGAGCGCACGCGCTCGGTGACGGGGCTGCCCGAGTACGCCGTGAGCAAGCTCTGCAACGTGCTCTTCACGAAGGAGCTGGCGCGCGGGAAGGCCGGCGACGGGGTCCACTCCTACGCCCTGCACCCGGGGGTGATCGCCTCGGACGCCTGGCGCCAGGTGCCGCAGCCGTTCCGCTGGCTGCTGAAGCTCGGGATGCCGTCGACCGCGGAGGGGGCCAGGACATCGCTCTACTGCGCCACGTCGCCGGACGTCGGCGCCGCCGACGGCCTCTACTACGACAGCTGCAAGGAGAAGCGCCCGAGCCGGCTCGCGGAGGACGCCGAGCTCGCCGCGAAGCTGTGGCGGCAGAGCGAGGAGTGGGTAGCCGCCGCGTAGCCCCGTGACCCGCAGGCCTCGTGGGTTGGGAGGGGCGACCGCAGGCCCGTCGGCGAACGGTCGCTTGAACTTCGCCGTTGCGCTCTGGCATAGTTCGCGGCCCCTCGCCTCACCCTGGAGCTCGCTCGGATGTCCCTGCAAATTACGGTTCGATCGTCCACCCCCCTCGCCACGGCACTGGCCGCTGACGACGAGCTTGTCGTGATCGGCTGCTGGGCGTTCGCCGGGAGCTCGGCCAAGACGGACAAGGGGGCGCGACGCGGCAAGAGCGCGGCGACCAAGGCGGGCAAGGGCCTCTCCGAGCCGATCGCGGAGCTCGTAGAGCTCGACGCGCGGTTCCACGGCGCCGTTTCGGCATACGCTCGTCGCGAGGACTTCAAGGGCAAGCGTGAACAGACGCTGCGGGTCCCCACCTTCGGTCGCGTCCCTGCACGCACCATCGTTCTGCTTGGTCTGGGCGAGCGCGACGCCAAGGGCGTCACCCCCGTCGAGGCCCGATCGTTCGCGGGGCGCGCCGCGCGCATGGCGGTCACCGAGAAGGCCACGGCGCTCGTCGTGGTTGTCCCCTCCGGTATCGACGCCCACCTCCGGCAGGTGGCGGAGGGGCTCACGCTCGGCGCGTACCGCTTCACGAAGTACCTGACAGGCGATCGCAAGCCGAAGGAGTCGCTGTCGAAGGTAACGGTGGCCCTCACGGGCAAGGCGCCGCGCGACGCGAAGGCGCTGACGGAGCTCGGTCAGCGAATCGGCGAAGCGGTGAACCTGTCGCGCGACCTGAGCAACGAGCCGGCGAACGAGCTCCCCCCGGCCGCGCTCGCTCACGCCGCGCAGGTCGTCGCCCGGGCCAACAGGCTGAAGGTGCAGGTCTTCGACGCCAAGGAGATCGTCCGCCGCAAGATGCACCTGCTCTACGCGGTTGGCCGCGGGAGCAGAAATGAGCCTCGCTTCGTCCACCTCTCGTACAGCCCCGCGGGAAAGGCCAAGAAGCGCCTCGTGTTCGTCGGAAAGGGGATCACGTTCGACTCGGGCGGCCTCAGCATCAAGCCGGCGGCCGGGATGGGGGAAATGAAGCACGACATGTCGGGGGCCGGGAACATGGTCGGCCTGATGGCTGCCGTCGCCGCGCTGAAGCCCTCCGTCGAAGTCCACGCGATCATGGCGTGCGCCGAGAACATGCCCGACGGTGACGCGTATCGGCCCGGCGACATCTTTGGCTCCCTCGACGGCAAGACAGTCGAGATCATCAACACGGACGCCGAGGGGAGGCTCGTCCTGGCTGACGCGCTGGCCTACGCGAAGGCGCTGAAGCCCGACCTGCTCGTCAACAATGCCACCCTCACGGGAGCGTGCCTCGTGGCCCTGGGCTCTGGCTGCTCGGCCTTCTACGCAACGTCCGAGGACGCGGCAGCGGAGTTCGGCGCTGCCGTGAAGGAGGCGGGTGAGCAGATGTGGCGGATGCCGCTCATCGAGGAGCTCCGCGAGGCGATGCGGAGCGACGTGGCGGACATCAAGCACACGGGTGATCGCTACGGCGGGTCCATCACGGGCGCCCTCTTCCTCCGCGAGTTCATCGGCGACGTGAAGAACTTCGTCCACGCCGACATCGCGGGTCCGGTGACGACCGAGCGAGCGTTCAGCTGGAACCCGAAGGGGGCCACGGGACACGGCGTGCTCAGCTACCTGTCGCTCGTCGAGCGGGCCGCGCGCACCTGAGGGCGGCCGGGCCCCCGTGGCCGCCGCTCTGTCCGCGTGCTACGGGACGCCGTGATGCCCGAGGTCGCGCCGCACGTCGTCCACCGTAGGTTGTCTCGTGCGGTCGGCCGCGCTGTGACCGATTTCGGCATGATCGAAGAAGGCGATCGCATCATGGTCGCCGTCAGCGGCGGCAAGGACAGCTACACGATGCTCCACCTCCTTCGCGAGCTCGTGCGGAAGGCGCCGGTGGCGTTCAGCCTCCACGTGGTCAACATCGACCAGGGGCACCCGGGCTTCCCGGTGGAGCGCCTGACGTCGTACATGGAACGAGAGGGGTACGACTTTCGCGTCATCCGGGAGGACACCTACTCGATCGTCAAGGAGAAGATCCCCGCCGGAAAGACGTTCTGTTCGCTCTGTTCACGTCTGCGCCGCGGCATTCTCTACCGGGTGGCGCACGAGCTTGGTTGCAACGTCATCGCGCTCGGTCATCACCGCGACGACATCTTGCAAACCCTGCTCTTGAACTTGCTCTTTGCGGGGCAGCTTGCGGCGATGCCGCCGAAGCTCTCCGCCGACGAGGGGCGCCTCCTTGTCATCCGCCCGCTCGTCTACTGCGCCGAGGAGGACATCCTCGCCTTCAGCCAGGCAGAGCAGTTCCCGATTCTGCCGTGCGACCTGTGTGGCTCACAAAGTGACCTGCAGCGGAAGGTCGTGGGCGAGATGATCTCCGACTGGGAGCGCAAGAGACCCGGGACGAAGGCAGTCATGCTCGCGGCGCTGCAGAACGTTCGCCCGAGCCACCTCCTGGACCAGCGGCTCTGGTCGACCCTGGGGCTGCGCGTCGCGCCACCGGCCGAGAGCGGCGAGGTAGAGCCCGGTGGTGTCGACCCGGAGCGCCTTATCCCTGAAGCGCTCCTGGTCCGGCGCGCGCCTGGGGGCGGCGAGGCAACCTCCGCGTGAGCCGTGAGGCTCCGAACGCGGAAGCGGGGGGGCCTGCTCGCCGCCGGGGCCCCGAGGCGAGCCTCGCCGGTTCACGACGCGCGGCCGTGGGAGGAATCGCCTGGTGGGTCCCCCGCGGTGCGGCGGGCCAGGCGGTGGTTCCGGGGCTGTACGCGTGGGCGGTGACGACGGCCCCTGTGGCCATGTGGCGCGGCGCGCCTGTCCTCGCGAGGCTCACCGCGTCCCTGGCCTTCCTGAGCGTTGTCCTCGCACTAGTGGTCGAGCGTCGAGCTCCGATCGCGGCGCGAATGGTGGCGGGCTGGGGCCTCTCGCTGTGCAGTGCGGCCACCTGGGCGCTCGCGTCCGAGGTCGCTGCGGGCTCCTTCGACGCCGCTCACGGCGTCGCCGGAATGCTCGGTTGGACCCTGTTCGCGCTCGTGATCGCCTCTCCGGTGCGCACGATGGCACCCGGCGCCGTCGCGTCCGCTCCGCTCTCGCCGCCCGGCGTCGGCACCTGGCTCGACACTGCGCTCCTCGTCCTGGGCCTAGCCCTGGCGACCGCGCTCCAGATCCCAGGCTGGCGCCTGGAGCAGCGCGACCGGGCCTTGCTTGTCCGCCTCGTCGCCGTCGGCGGGGGGCTCTCGGTCATCACCGTCGCATCCGGTATCGCCGTCGGTCTCGACCCTGTCGCCGGCGGGGACAGCACGGGTGTCCCTCGCCCCATCCGCCGAGGCGCGGTGCTCTGGATGGCGGCGGCGTGCGCCATGACCGGGGCGGGCCTGGTGTACGAGCTGGGGCAGCGCCACTAGCCTGCGTCGCGCTCAGGGCCAACGGGCAGAGAGGAGTGACGCAACGCGTTCGTGTTTGCTAGCCTCTCGCCCATGCGAGCCTCCGACCTGGCCGCCCTCGGCTGCTTCCTCGTGGCAGGATGTTCGCTCTTCGTCGGCGAGGAGGCGCTCGCGGACGCCCGCGACGTCTCTGCGCTCTACTGGCTCCTTGCAGGCAGCGTGAGCCTCCGGGCCTCGCTCGCACTCGTCGGGAAGCCCGGGTCGTGATGCGCGCGCTTCGCTCGCTTCCCCGGGCCCCGCTACTCACTGTCGCGCTGGCCCTGGCGACGGTCACGTGTCGAGAAGAGAACCAGAGGCGAGGGGCATCCCACGCAGCGCTGGGCGGAGAGATCGCCGCGCGCGTGGGCGAGTTCGACCTACCGGTGAGCCTGGTTTCCGGCGTGGCCCGCCAGCGCGGCGTGGCGCCGTCCACCGCGCTCGCCTTGTTGATCGAGGACGCTCTCGCGGCCAGCAGGGCTCTGGAGCATGGTCTCGACCAGGCGGCCGACGTCCGGGTGGCAACGACCGCCGCGAAGGCCCGCGCGACGCTCGATCGGATTCGCGAGACCGCCCGGCGGACGCCACCGACCGACGAGGAAGTCACCGAGATCTCCGCGATCCACTGGACCGAGGTGGACCGCCCCGAGACGTTTCTGGTCGTGCACGCGGTCGTCCGGCGCCCCAAGACGCCGGACGCGAAGCAGGAGGCCGCGGCCCGCGGGGTGGCCGCCGCGATTGCCGCGGCGGAGGTCGGAGCCGAAGACGCTTCGACGTTCGAAGCGCGTGCCAAGGCAATTCCGCACGGCGAAGCGGAGGTCGTTGTCCAGCCGCTAGAGGCGTTCACCGCGGACGGTCGGGTCGCAACCCCCGGCCACAACGGCGGTTACGATCCACGGTTCACGTCGGGTGCTGCCACCCTCACCCGACCCGGTTCGACGAGTGACGTGGTCGAGAGCTCGTTCGGGTGGCACGTGGTCCTCCTCCTCGAGCGGCGTCCGCCGAGGATCGTCCCCTTGGATGACCGCCGGACGATGTTCGCCGAGGAGACCTACGCGAAACGCGCTCGCGACGCCGTGGCTGAGGTGGAGCGCGAGGTCGAGGTCCGCGAGACAGTCACCAGGGCGAACGGGGTCGATGAAATCCTCGCTACTGCGCTCCCGTCGATCCGCGCCCACGAATCAGCCCAGGACGCGCCGGCCGCGCCATGAAGCCCGGTGCGGTCACGGTCGCTCGGCGCCGCAAGCCGGGCGCCCAGCTTGCCCGCGACACCGACGCCACGGCGTTCACCGTCCTCCTCTCCGACCTCGTCGGTCGGATCCCGGGAGCGCACGCAGCAGCCTTGGTTGACCGCGACGGAGAGGCGATAGACTACGCGGGCGACCTTTCTCCGTTCGACGTGAAGGTAGCGGGTGCTCACTGGCAGATCGTGCTCGGAGAGCTCGACCGCGTGGAGCCGTTTCGCCGCCCGCGTCACGTCGTCGTCCGCGGGGAACTGCGGAGCTTCGTTCTGCGCGCACTCGACGACGCCTACGCGGTTGTCCTCATCCTCAGGGCGCGGGCGGGATTCGCGCACTGTCCGCGCGCGTTTGGCGTGTTCGAGCGTGCTCTGCATGGTGAGGCCGGCATCGGCAAGCCGCAGCGAGGCCCCGCTTGGACGCCGGTGGTGGTCCAGCGCGACGCGAGATCACGCCCGCGCGCTATCGGGACCTCGGGAGGGGGGGAGTTGCTCCCCGTAGAGGTCCTTGGCGCCGTGATGGGGCTGGGACGCAGCGAGCGCGGCTATCGCATCCGAACGGCGACGGGCGTCGAAGCGACCGTCGTGAGAGAGCCTGGCGGCACATGGTACGCCGACGAACCGCTCGAACTGCTTCAGCGCTCGATGCCGTAGCCGCTGCTAGCCCAGGCCCGAATCGTCGCAGCCAGAGCCACAAAACGAAAAAAGCACGCGGCAGGATCTTTTGTTGATTGACATGCCGAACGCCGCGAGTAGATTCCGCCGCCCGGTCGACGAAGGGTCTCCCTCCGAAGGCCAGCAGCAGGCACGTCCCAGGGAGAACCTGTGGGTAAGTCAGCTGCGACGTTCCTTGAGCGACCAATTTGTGAGGCAGCCTGCGGCGCTCTTGAGCGAAGCGGGCAGCGAGCAGCCCCCATGTGGACAACCGCAGGGGTGGTCAGGGTCCCCGGTAAAGCCGGGACACGGCGGAAACAGGAAGTGGAAACGAAGAAAATAAGTTCTTGACCACGAGCCGGTAGCCTGGCAGGATGCTCCCCCCTTCGATGAAATCTCTCCTCCGAGAGGGTCGCGAAGGCGGCGAAAAAACGGTCGAACAAGAAAACGACCGCCTCGCAAAAAAAGATGTTGACTGGGCCGGCGACAGGAAGTAACTTTCGCCTCCCAAGTTTGGAGCACCGCCTCACGATGTGAGGTGCCTCCCTCGGTCCTTGAAAACTGAATCGTAAGCTCATTTTACGGACAGCGCCACTTATGTGGAACTGTCCAAAGAGTGGGTCCCCGGAGCCTCTGCGGTACGTTTCCTCAATTCGAGGCAACGACTGTCGCGGAGAGCTCCAAACTAACAAAGTTAGAGCCGTGAGTGCTGCCGATTCGATTCTTCGGAACTACTCACTCAACTCGCCAGATTCAACTGGAGAGTTTGATCCTGGCTCAGAACGAACGTTAGCGGCGCGCTTAACACATGCAAGTCGCACGAGAAAGGGCTTCGGCCCCGGTAAAGTGGCGCACGGGTG
>Ga0316217_10002620_pt1 | contig 21401 bp, 18 predicted proteins | sample 1anoAmetaG_FD_203633 | JGI IMG/M metagenome (GOLD analysis project Ga0316217, IMG submission 203633) | Freshwater microbial communities from Trout Bog Lake, Wisconsin, USA - 1anoA | ecosystem: Environmental > Aquatic > Freshwater > Lake > Hypolimnion/Profundal zone | place: USA: Wisconsin...
GGACTGGGCGGCGGGGATGAGGGAGGCGCAGGCGGCCAGATGCTCCTCGACCAGGGTGCGGGCAAGGCGGGTGGCTTCCTCGGGGGTGGAGGTGGTGGTGAGGACGATGCGGAGGGGTGGGGTGTCGGGCATTTTTTCTTCTGAGAGACGAATTGATTTTCGGCTTTCGGGGGCGGGATTGCAATGCGCGGCGGGTTGGGTTGGTGGAAGCCCATCCTTGAGACAAGAGCAAATGCGTCGCGAGGGTGGGGCACCCGGGCAGGTGAGGACAATGCCAGTTTTGTTTAATTCGCTTCTAAATCAGTTTGGGTTAAAGCTGGTCACAAGCCAGCGGCCATTGAGCTTTGCCACTTCGAATCGGTACGCAGGTTTCGAACCGAATTCAACGCGCTCGCTCCAGTTTCCTGTGCGAATGACCTGCAGGTCCTCGGCGCGGATGTAGGGTGGGACTTTCTGGACCAACGATTTCGCGACCTTGGCTGTCGCGCAGTAAGCGAGAACAGCGGGGTAGTCCCTCTGCTCTGCATATTCCAGTGCCTTGGCGATTGGAAGAAGGTCCGGACGATTATAGGAACGTGCTCGGAACCGGACATCATTTCCGGAAAGGTCATAGGTATCTACTGCACACAAACTCGGATTGTCCCAAGTGTCAATCGCAGAGAACCAGCAGTACGGCAGGCTGATCGCGGATCCCTCCGTGCGCAATTCTCCAATCTGTTCAAATCCGTGGACCTTGTCATCCGGCCCGAAAGTGCCCGACAGCTTGATGATCTGTTCGAGGAACCCGGAGCCTGTTGGCACCCACTCCCGGGCATCGTAGGAGACCACGACACTGCCGGCACAACCACTCTGGATGTACTTTGCAAGGAACCTAGCGGCGCCGCCAGGGCCTCGGTGCAAAGGATAAAGTTTGAGATAAAGTTCGGTTACTTTTTCCCTGTAAGACTCATCATCTGACCCCACCAGACGCCAAACTCGATTCGGCTTTCCAGAGTCGTCTTCTTCGGGGATGCCGAAGACCAAGAACCGTCCATGAGTACGAATGGCCACTTTTACCACCAATGCCGGTGGGAGGTCCAATATCTCGAATTGGAAACGGTTCTCCTCTGGCCAGGCAGTATTAATTTTGGCGCTCATTTTCTTTAGAGTATCTAAACTCTCCACAACTCGTTCTTGCGGTAACTTCGGCACCGAAAGGGTCGCATTGAGCGCCCGGGTAACCTCATCCGATGTCATCTGGAAAATAGCTGACTCAAGATCGCCGGAGTCCTGATCTAATCGGGTAGGAGGACCGCATGGGTCCGGTGAAAAGCTAGCGATCTTTTGAAAGGGTTCCCGGAAATTAGCAAGCGAATCCGATTGCTGAACGGATGCGTTCTGTTGGGCCATGCTGAAATTCGCGGAGGCAAGAAGCAGAATCGTCAGAACGACTGCGGACCCGGTTTGGTTGTTCATTGCAAGTTGGTTTCTCATCTGCACTCTGTAACGGTGAAAGCAAATTGTACTCTTGTTATGTTGTGGCCGGTTGTGCTGTTCCTGGGTTGTTGGCAAGTCAGGAATTATCCAGGGAATCCAGGCTCGATGAGTGCTAATTCGCCGGGTCACCCAGCTTGTGTTTGTTGGTACTGTATGGGAAACTTATCCGCATCTTTGCGGTTCTGCGGGGATGGACGGCAGCCTAGAAACTGCTTGGCTGCTCAAGGGCTCGGCAGTGTCCTGATTTCGATGCCGGCATTCCCTCGGCGGCTAAAGCCGCGGCTCTATTGGCGGCATTTGCGGCGCGGTTAAAACCGCGCCCTTTCAAAACCGCGCGATTGTTGGGTTCGTGGTTTCCCACCCTTGCGACAAAGGCGTATGGGAAACCCGGCAATTGGATCAGTAATCTAGATGGGCAAGCCGTCCTGCGCTCACTTGGAGTTGAGTTGGCGGAGGTGCGGATGCAGGGCGGCGATGACGACGTTGGGATTTTTGGCGATGACGGTCAGGAAGGCCCGGGCAGAGGACTCCGGGGTGCGGCGGCCGCCCTCCCAGTGCTTGACCGCATCCAGGCTGAAGCCGAAGGTGTCGGAAAAGCGGGCCTGTGTCATCTTCAGGCGCTTGCGGATGCCTTTCACATCGACCTCTGCGGGCAAGTTGACCTTGTAGCCAGCCGTCTTCCCGGCCAGGAAGGCATCTACCTCGTCCAGTCCGCTCATCAGGTCTTCAAACATGGCTGTCATTGCTTTCCCTCCCGTACTTTGCGAAGATTTCATCGGCGCGTTTGGCCAGCAGGTTGCGTTCCCGCATAGTCAGATTCCCTTTCTCGCTCTTGGCATAAGCCGCAGTGAGAAAGATTGGAAAGGCTTCGCCGCGCAGGATGTAAATCACACGCGCCCCGCCGCGCTTTCCCATGCCACTGCGCGCAACCCGAACCTTACGGAAGCCGCCGGTTCCCTGCATGACCTCTCCACACTCCGGGTTTGCAGCGAGCATGGCGACGATCTGATCGCGTTCTGCCTGACTGAAGATGGCTTCAGCTGCCTTGAGATACCCCGGCGTCTCGACGACGGTCTGCATACCAGCCTTATACTCCATTGGACACTTTTTATCAAGAATTGTCTGTGGTATCCGCCTCCATGAGAACGAATGCATTCGTTGAGTTGGGCGGTATGATGGGATTTGCGTGGCTGCTGGGGTTGGGCGCGCGCATGGAGACACTGCGATGACGACAGCGATCAAGTTTGGGACTTCAGGATGGCGGGCGATTGTGGCCGATGAGTTCACGGTGGCCAATATACGGCTGGCGGTGGCGGGGATTGCCGCGTATGTGAAGACACAACCGGAGCCGCACCGGGTGCTGGTGGGGCGCGATCCGCGGTTTCTGGGCGAGAGCTTTGTGGCCGAGGCGGCACGGGTGCTGGCTGGGGCCGGGGTGACGCCGATCGTGATTCCCGAGGCTGCGCCGACGCCGGCGATTGCTTACGCCGTGCGGGAGCTGAAGACCTCCGGGGCGATCAACTTTACGGCTTCGCACAATCCGCCGGAGTACAACGGGATCAAGTTTTCAACGCACGACGGGGCTCCGGCGCTGCCCGAGGTGACCAAGCAAATTGAGGCGGCGATTGCCGGGTTCAGCGACGACTTCAAGATTGCCGATACGACGACGGACACCTTTGACACCACGGACGTGAAGCCGGCGTTCTTGAAGCGGCTGACGGAACTGGTGGACCTGAAGGCAATTACCAAGTCGGGGATCAAGGTGGTCTACGACCCGTTCTGGGGCGCGGGGCGCGGGTATAGTTCCGACGTGCTGCGCGAGGCGGGCGTGACGGTGGAGACGGTGCACGATTATAGAGATGTTTTATTTGGCGGACACGCGCCGGAGCCGGACGATCACCTGCTGGGCGACTGCAAGGCCAAGATGAAAGAGATTGGCGCGGCGCTGGGGATTGCGACGGACGGGGACGCGGACCGCTTCGGGATTGTGGACGGGGACGGGACGTTTATCCAGCCGAACTACGTGATTGCGCTGCTGTTCGACTACCTGGTGGAGACCAGGGGGTGGAAGAACGGCGTGGCCAAGAGCGTGGCGACGACGAATCTGATCAACGCGCTGGCCGAGTACCACAAGGTTCGGCTCTATGAGACGCCGGTGGGGTTCAAGTACATTGGCGAACTGATCAACGGGGACAAGATTGCGATTGGCGGCGAGGAGTCGGCGGGGCTGACGATCCGCGGGCATGTGCCGGAGAAGGACGGCGTGATTGCCGGGCTGCTGGTGGCCGAGATGGTGGCGGTGCGGGGCAAGAGCCTGGGCGTGCAACTGAAGGAGCTGTTTGCCAAGGTTGGTTCCTTCTATCCGGTACGGGAGAACTTCCGCTTGACCCCGGAGCTGAAAGCCGCGTTCACTGAGAAGATAAAGGCCGATCCGACGGAGCTGAGCGGGCGGAAGGTGACCCAGGTGGTGCGGACCGACGGGCTGAAGCTGATTTTGGAAGACGGCTCGTGGGTTTGCTACCGGCTGAGCGGGACCGAGCCGGTGGTGCGTGCGTATACCGAGGCGCGCAACGAGCACGATATGGAAGCGCTGAAGGCCGCGGCGGAGAAGTTTGTGCTGTCGTAAGACCGATTGAGGAAGAATGCCGGACGAGAACGTGCAGGCGGAGAAGAACGCGGCCGTGGACGGCGCGGGCGCAGAGCCTGTCGCGCTGCGGCAGCGTTTGTACGGATGGGCGCAGCGGGCGTGGCGTCCGGCGGGCACCGCTGTGGCCGTGGGACTGGCGGGGCTGCTGATGTGGCATGTGGTCAACGGCAAGGACGGGCTGTCGATCTGGCAGCAGAAGCGCGCGGAAGATCACCAGTTGCAGCGGGAGATCAAGGACCTGCAGCAGGAGAACGCGCAACTGCGGCAGCGGATTGGGCGGCTGCAGTCGGACCCGGACGCGATTGAGCACGAGGCGCGGGAAAAGCTGCACTATGCCAAGCCGGGCGAGGTGATTTATACGCTGCCGGCGGCGGCGCCAGCGGCGGCAACCGCGCCGAACAAGTAGGAAGTTTTTGTCCTGATAAGAGGTTGAATGCATCAGGGACGAAGGGCAGCCGCAGATCCTTCGGCTCCCTTTGCTTCGCTCCGGTCGCTCAGGATGACAAGCTATTTCTTTGGCAATGATTCCTGATTTCAGATCTCTGCTTTAAAAATCCACATGCATGCGGATGGAGCCGACCCAGACGGGGCCGTGGTCGCGGTTGTATCCGGGGTCGCCGATGTGCTGCACGTCGAGGGCATAGAAGAGGCCGTGCCAGACGTGAAGGTTGTAGTAGCTCTCGAGGATGTTTTCGCGGCCGTAGTTGAGGCGGCCATCGCCGAGGAGGAAGCCGAGGCCACCGTTTTTGAGATAGTTTTGATGGTCGCGCTTGATGGCGTTTGAGACCGTGGCCAGGCCGAGTTTGTCTTCAGGGCGATGCCAGCGGGCGCCGGAGTAGTCGCCGCCAGCCTCGACGGTCTGGTCAACCTCAGTGTAGGCGAAGGACTCGTGCTGGCCCTCGTTCCAACCGAAGCGGGCGAAGAGGCGGAGATGGTCGGTGACTTCCTGTTCGGTGTTGTAGCCGAAGCCGTACTTGAGGGAACTGAAGTGCTCGTGGAGCGTGATGGTGGGCGTCTTGTCGGTTCCGGCGAGAAAGGCAGCGACGGCTTCACGATAGTCGCCCATATGGGCGCGGTTGGCGTAGAAGATGACGCGCTGGGTGCCTTTGTGGCCGGGCACGATGCCCTTGCGCAGTTCGAATTCGCCATCCTGGCCGTGGGCGCGGCTGAAGGCCCAATCGAGGGCGATGCCGTTGGCGACGGTGGGCATGGCGAAGAGGCCGTAGCGCAGGCTCCAGGATTTGTCGTCGTACTCGGCCATGGCGCCGACGGTGTAGCCGCGGGTGTCGGCGGCGTAGTCCCATGCGCCGTTGTTGTCGATGGTCCAGTTGAGGAACTGGAGGTGGGAGTCGGCGCCGACCTCGTTGCAGTCGAAGAAGTCGGGGAGGGTGAGCTTGCCGATGCGGAAATCGAGGCGGCGCACGGGGACGCTGGGAGCCAGGGCATAGGGGCCGGGGGCCTGGGGGGTGGTTTCCTGGGTGAGGCCGATGACCTGGTGGACCTGGTAGCGGGCCAGGTAGGGCACGGAACTGAGGGTGGGGTTGCGCACCACGTCGAGGTTGGTGAAGCCGGCGAGCCCGAAGGCCTGGCCGAGTCCGCGGCCGCCGGTGCTCTCGATGTCGAGGACCAGGTCAGTGTTATAGCGGATGGAGCGGGTGGGCCGCAGCGCGGTGAAGACGGTGCCGACCATGGAGGTTTTGTATTCGCCGCGGCCGGAGAAGCTGTTGGCGCCGACGTAGGGAGTATGAAAGGGCAGGTCGCCCTGGAGGATGATGTTGGCCTGGCCGGAGATCCAGAAACGGCGCGCGGGGTGCGGGAAGATGGAGACGATGGGAGCGGGCTGGGCCTCGGGGGCTTCGGCGGCGATGGGTGCGGCGCTGCCGGCCTGCGAGGAAGCGAAGACGAACCGGGGCAGAGTGAGGGACGCGTGAGTCTGGACGGTCTGGGGCTGGGGCGCGGGGGGCAGGGAATCGGACGCCTGGGCGCCGGCGGCAGCGGCGGCGAGGACGAGGGACAGGGCTGCCATGGCCTGGAGGAAGGCGGACGCAGTCGAGCGCGGATTGGGGGAACGGCCTTCGCGGGAGGACAAGGGGAAGCCTCGAGGATTGGATGCGGGGGGCAGGGAGTCGGACTTACAATGGAGAGGGAACCATACCCCTATTCGGTAGATACCATACCGGGGGTGGGTATTGTCAAGCAGAAAAGGAGCGGGGATGTCCACTCACGAACGGGAAAAGATCAAGCTGCTGCAAAGGCTGAAAAAACTGCGCGGGCAGTTGGAGGCGGTGGAGCGCTCGCTGACGGCGGATGAGGATTGCGGCGGGCAACTGATGCTGCTGGCGGCGGTGCGGGGCGGGGTGAACGGGCTGATGGGCGAGGTGCTGGAGACGCACATCCGGTTCCACCTGGTGGATGGGGTGAAGGAGCAGATTGCGCCGGAGCTGGCCGAGGATTTGATCGACTTGGTGCGCGCTTATTTGAAGTAGGGATGTGTGCGGTGTTGGGTGAGGAGGCCGGCAGAGTTGAAGGCTGCCGGTGTGGGGTCGTGGAATCCACGGCGCCCAAGTACGAGGGACCGGGGGCACGGTTCCGGATATTGTGATGAGCGGGCCAACTGCCTGGACATCGTACCGTCATCACCGGTCCCCAAATGCGAGGGACCGGTGGCACCCTCAGCCTAGTTTGAAATCATCATCGATACCGGGGCCACCCGCCACCATGTTCACATCCTGCCTTCCAGGTCTCAAAAGCAAGGCTGGGGCACCCGCCCGCTCATCGCGATAAGGCCGCGATGAACGGGGCACAGTCCCTCAAATCTCTCCCGTGTATTCCGTTTCGATGAGCGGGCCACCTGCCGATGCTCACTTCTCTTGGCACCTGAGGCACCCGGCTGAATCGAAAATGCTGTAAACCGGACAGCAGTGATGGCCGGGTATTGATCTCTTCTTTAAAGTGCGAGAGCTTCGATGGTCTTTTCTCCGTTAGAAATTGCATGTGGCGCAAGCGCCGGTATGTTCATGCCCTGAGCCCGTACAGTCTGTACATCGGTGATTCCGATGAAGCTCAAAATCTGACGAAGATAGGGCTCTACGGTATCCCAGGACTTCCATGGCTCCTCAGTGAAAACTCCACCAGAGGCGAGCACCAGGATTGCCTTCTTTCCCTGGGCCAATCCCTCGACTCCCGCCCCCGCATACCGGAACGTCTTCCCTGCACGCACGACATGATCGATCCAGGCTTTCAAGGAGGAGGGCATTCCGAAATTCCACATGGGAGAGGCGATCACCAGCAGGTCCGACGACAACACCTCATCAGCGAGCTGGTCGGAGAGACGGAGCACATCCTTCAGGGATTCTGCCTCCGCCGGGTCTTTCGCCGCGATAGCCTTCACCGCCAGTCGATCCAGATGCGGGGGAGGATCTTTTGACAAGTCATGCTCAATGAATTTTGCCTCCGGATACAGGGCTCTCAGGCGCTCTGTCAACTTGCCTGTCAATTGACGGCTCGCAGACTCAGCTCCGCGCGGGCTCGACTCGACGATAAGAATTTGTTTCATTCGGGGGCCTCCTATTCATTAATCAGGTACCGTCATTCACGGATGTACCCGGTCATTCAAGATGTAATTGGATGAAGGCTTCGTGGTCTTGAACATTTCGGGCGCGGTTGGGATATTCGGGTCACTTATTGCGACGATGTTGCACGCTGAAAAACGCGACATATATCATCAAAGCGGATGCCAACCTCCGCGGAGGAAAAGACGATCGACGATCCGAATCACTTCCCCAAATCGTTCGACGTTCCGGGCTTTGTGAGCGAGAGCCGCCCCGAACTTCAGGTGGTGCGTTCGGTTTCACGCCGCTCGGAACAGCCGCTGTTTTTCGCCCGGTATCGGCACGACAAGCCCGATCTCGGATTGCTGGAACCCACGCCCCTGGCGGATCAAGTCACGGTGGCGGTGGAATTGCGCCCGTTCAGGCCGATCAATGTGTTTTGCGACGGCCGTCACAAGCGGAAGCCGGCATCGGAGCCCGGAGCATTGGCACTGTACGATTTGCGCAAGTCGTGGGTTGCAGACATACGAGATCCTTTTGACAACCTGAGTGTCTACATACCGTTTGGCAGCTTTCGAGATTTTGCGGCGGAACGCGGCAGCAGCTTTCTGGAGTTGCGCTACGACGTGGAGGAAGTGCGTTATGACGCAGTGATGCTGCACCTGATGCAAGCGATTTTGCCTGTGCTGGAAAGACCGCACGAGGTTAGTACGCTCTTCCTGGATTCCTTGTTTCTTGCGGTGCGCGATCACATTGCCGCGACATATGGCACGTTCAGCACAAAGACAACAAGCAACAAGTGGGGCCTGACCGCCCGGCAGCTTCGTCATGCATTGGAATACATTGAGGCTCATCTGAGCGAAGATGTGAGTCTTGCCGAGGTGGCAAATGCATCTATTACCTCAGTCAGTTCGCTCACCCGTGGCTTCAATGCCTCACTGGGCGTATCGCCGCATCGCTGGGTGCTGAAACGGCGCATTGCGCTGGCGCAGCGGTTGATGTACGAAGGCGCGACGCCACTGAGCGAGGTTGCGGTATGTTGTGGGTTCGCCGATCAGAGTCATCTGACGCGCGTGTTTATGCGGCAAGTTGGCAGCACTCCCACGGTGTGGCGGCGCAAGGTCCACCGGTGAGCAAACGCCGCAGTGGGGCGCAGTGTTATTGCGGGTTTCTGTGCGTGACCTCAAACGAGTATCCATCCGGGTCAAGCACGTCGGCAGCATAGTAATCCGGAGTGTATTCCGTTCTGAACCTGGGTGAAATATTGTCGCTGGCGCCTGCGGAGAGCGCAGCCTTGTAGAATTCGTCGACCTTATCGTTACTTTCCGCCAGGAACCCCCAGTGAATGGAGTCTGGATCGGGCTTGCCTTGCTTGAGCCAAAAGAACGCTCTTGTGCCGTCCCCGAATCCCCAAAGGTCAGGATGTCCGTCTTTGCCCTTAAAAGGCAGGAAGAACCTGATATTGAGGGGCTTCAAGGCGGCCTGGTAGAACGCCAACGAATGCTCGACATTGCCGACGGTAAGAATGATATGGGTCAACATGGATATTCTCCTTCAAACCATGGGGTTTCAGCAGTGCTGATTTCAATATGTATCGAGATGGAGGCCTGGCCGTCTTGTACATTTCAGGCAGTGTTGGGATAAACCGGTCAATCTCTTGGGGGCGAAAGAAGGACGCAGAGTGAGCGCGGAGATGCATAGGGCTCCATTTTCTTGAAGTAACTGTATACCGTTGCTTCAAGAACCTTTATCATTCGGAGTCATCCGGTGCCAGCGGATCGGGACATGCATCCGCGGCCAGAAGAAGAAAAGAGGAGAGTCATGGCAAAATCCCCGCGCAGCACCCCCTTGTCTGCTAAGACTTCGCAGGCGAGTGCCCGGTCAGTGAAGCCGCCACAGGCGACGGCCCGTTCGGTGAAGCCGCCACAGGCCGCAGCCAGTGCCCGGTCCGTGAAGCCACCACAAATTGCAGCCAATGTCAGTTCTGTTAAGCCGCCACAGGCGACGGCTCGATCAGTGAAACCGCCTCAAGCCGCAGCCAGTGCCCGGTCAGTGAAGCCACCACAAATTGCAGCCAATGTCAGTTCTGTTAAGCCGCCACAGGCGACGGCCCGATCGGTGAAGCCGCCGCAGGCCGCAGCCAGTGCCCGGTCAGTGAAACCGCCGCAGGCCGCAGCCAGTGTCAGTTCTGTTAAGCCGCCGCAAGCAACGGCCCGATCGGTGAAACCGCCACAGGCCGCAGCCAGTTTCCGGTCGGTGAAGCCACCACAAATTGCAGCCAATGTCAGTTCTGTTAAGCCGCCGCAAGCAACGGCCCGATCGGTGAAACCGCCGCAAGCCGCAGCCAGTTCCCGGTCGGTGAAGCCACCGCAGATTGCAGCCAATGTCAGTTCTGTTAAGCCGCCGCAAGTTGCCGCGAGCGCGCGGTCCGTGAAGCCGCCACAGGCAACGGCGAGTGCACGGTCAGTGAAGCCGCCGCAAATCGCATCCTTCTCCGTGAAGCCGCCGCAGATTGCAGCCAATGTCAGTTCGGTGAAGCCGCCGCAGTTTGCGGCGCAGGCGCGCACGCTGCTGCCGGGGAGCGAAAAGGAAGCCGCGCCGGATGCGGTGCATGTAAAGGCCACGCCGCCCAAGTCGAAGATCACCGTGTCTGTGATTGTGCGGCGCAAGGAAGAGTTGAAGATCAACAAGCGCGGCGGGCGGGCCGCCGGACCGGTTCGCGTGAGCCGGACGGAGTTCAAGAAACGGCACGCGGCCGATCCCTCGGCGCTCAAGCAGGTGCGCGCGTTTGCCAAGGAGTTCAAGCTGAAGGTGGAGCCCGACCCGACGGCCGCGGCACGCCGCACGGTGAAGCTGACCGGGACCGCGGCGGACATCCAGAAGGCGTTCGGGGTGGCGCTGGAACAAAAGACGATCAATGGAACCGAGTACCGGGTTCGCGAAGGCGGGATTCATTTGCCGGCTTCGCTGACGGGCGCAGTGGAGGCTGTGCTGGGACTGGATAACCGGCCCCAGGCACAGCCGCACTTTCGTGTCCGCCAGCAGCACGCCGCCGCCGCTCCCAGCAGCTACACGCCCCCGCAAATAGCGCAGGCTTACCAGTTTCCGGCCAAGGCCAGCGGAGCGGGGCAGACGATCGGGATTATCGAATTGGGCGGAGGCTACCGGACGGCCGACCTGACGACGTACTTCAAGTCGCTGGGGCTGGCTGCGCCGGCGATCACGGCGGTTGCGGTGAACGGCGGCAAGAACGCGCCCTCGAAGCCGAGCAGCGCCGACACCGAGGTGATGCTGGACATTGAAGTGGCCGCGGCGGTTGCGCCGGGAGCGGCGATTGCCGTGTACTTCTCGCCGAACACCGACCAGGGCTTTATTGAGGCGATTACGACGGCGGTGCACGACACGACGAACAAGCCGAGCGTGATTTCAATCAGCTGGGGCGGTCCGGAATCGAACTGGACGGCGCAATCGATGAAGGCTCTGGACGCAGCCTGCCAGTCGGCGGCGGCGCTGGGCATCACGATTACGGTGGCGGCCGGGGACAACGGCGCGACGGACGGAGGGAAGGGCAACAATGTGGACTTCCCGGGATCGAGTCCGCACGTGCTGTGCTGCGGCGGGACCAAGCTGGACGCCAACGGGGCGACGATTGTCTCCGAGGTGGTGTGGAACGAGCTGGCCAACAAGGAAGGCGCGACGGGCGGCGGGGTGAGCAACGTGTTTCCTCTGCCGACGTGGCAGGCGAACGCGAAGGTTCCCGCCGCGAGCAAGAAAGGTGGCGGGCGCGGGGTTCCGGACGTGTGCGGCGACGCCGATCCGACGACCGGGTACGCGATCCGCGTGGACGGCCAGAACACGGTGATCGGCGGCACCAGCGCCGTGGCGCCGTTGTGGGCGGGCCTGATTGCCGTTGCCAACCAGCAACTGGGCACGCAGGTGGGCCTGATACAGCCGGCGATTTATGCGGCGAAAGCTGCCTCGGCGTTCAACGACATCACGGTGGGGGACAATGGCGGGTTTTCCGCGGGACCCGGCTGGGATGCATGCACCGGGCTGGGCTCGCCGATTGCGGGCAAGCTGATTCCGCTGCTGGCGCTGGCGGGAGCGGGCAAGGCGGCGGCGAAAAAACCGGCCAAGACGGCGAAGAAGGCCGTGAAGAAGGCGGCGAAGGCCAAGCCGGTGGCGAAGAAGAAGAAGGCGAAGAAAGCGGCGATCCGGCGGAGGAGGTAGGAAGCCGGGCGCTGCGATGTTTCATTGACTAAACACTGCCCGCCTGCGATTGCAGGCGGGCAGTGGCGTTTTGGTGCGATTGCGGTAAAGGCCTTGCCCTTTTTAAAACTGCTGGTTGGGGTTCGTGGTTTCCCACCCATTTCGCAAGGAGCGCGAAATGGATGGGGCACAGTGGCGGGATGGACTGATTGGCTGTTTTGCCGGCTGCGGCTACTTGTATTCTGCGGCGAAGGCGGCGGCTTCCTTGTTGAGCTCGTCGGGTGTGACAGCGCGGGTGTAGAAGACGATGCGGTAGCGGAAGGTGGCCGACTGGCCTTTTTCGAGCGTGAAGTTGAGGGGCGGCTCCTTGGCGTTGAAGACGTGGGGGCCGAGGGGGTTGACGGCGAAGAGGCCGTAGCCGCGGGCGTGCCAGGTGGTGGGGTAGCCGGGGTTCAGCGGCTGGTCAAAGATGGCGACGGTGGCGGTGTGGCTGCCGGTGTGGCCGGTGAGCGCGCACCAGCGGCCGCGGGTGCCCCAGGCGGCATCGCCCTGCTTGCCTTCGCTGGTGAGATAGAGGCCGGTGGCATCGGGCGAGGCGGCGGCGACCTTGGTGGCTACGCCGTTGGAGTCCGTGAAGGTGCGGTCTTTGGCCGTGGGGGACTCAAGCCAACTGGCGACGCGTAGGCCGAGCATTCCATCCTTCTCGTCGTTGAAGACGACGTGGTCCAGAGCGCGGAGGGTGGCGACGCGGTCGATGATGCGCGCGCCTTGGCTGCGGGCGAAGACGAAGTGCGTGGTTTCTTCGAGGATGGGATGGTTGTTGCCGTCGATCCATGTGGACTGAGTGACCAGAGTGCCGCGGTTGAGGCCGCTGGTGGAGGAGAGAATTTTATCGAAGGCAATGGAGCCCATTTTGGGCTTTTTGGCGGGCGGGATAGCGCCCGAGTTATTCCAGAAATCGAAGCCGTTGGTGTTGGCGTAGTTGAACCAGAGACCGGCGTGGTGGGGATGGTCAGTGCGCTCGCCGGGACGGGCATCGAGCGGGAATCCGCGGGTGAGGGTGACGCCGTCGCCGTCGACGATGGGGTAGAGGACGGGCTTGAACAGCGATGTTGGCCAGATGTAGGCGGTGAAGGGCTTGCCGTCGATGGTGATGTCGACGCGGCGGTTGGCCTGGTCGGGAACCACCTGGACGCCCTTGGCGGGCGGGGCGGCGAAGGCGGGCGTGAAGACGGCGGTGCACAGGATGAGTGCGGCGAGTTTGAAGCTGATTTGACCAAGGTGCAGGAGGAGCGATTTCTCTGCCATCGACATTCCCTCAGGGGCTGAAGCCCCGGTTCTTTGTGTTGCCAAGCTGATGTACGGGCTAAAGCCCGTACCCTTCAAGACTGTGCCAGCCGGGGTTCGTGGTATCCCACCCATTTCACGATGAAACTGTGAAATGGATGGGGCACCCGGCTTTCATCCCCGGTCCCCAAAGGCGAGGGACCGGGGGCACCCTGTGCTTGCTTATTCGTAGACTTTGCCTCCGGCGAGGACCTGCTGGGTTTTGTCGTCGAAGGTGACTTTGAGGCCGGTCTGGATGGCGGCGACGTTCATGCACAATGCAATGGAATGGCTGTAGCCGGCTTCGATGGAGGCGTTGGGGGTTTTGCGGGAGCGGACGCAGTCCATCCAGTTGCGCATGTTGGCCGAGGTCTGCGGATCGCCGCCGGTGTCGGCCGCGGTGGACGTGGCTTCAACGTGCTCGCTGAGCGAGGAGCTGGGCAGCAGATTGGCCTTCATGCCCATGGCCGCGGCTTCTTTTGCGGAGAGGCCGCCGGTGGGGGTGACGGTCTGCTTGTCCATGTCGATCATGCCGCCGTTGGAGTAGTAGAGTTCCTTGACGCCGCCGGCGGAGTTGGTGAAGCGGGAGGAGTACTGCACCTGGAATCCCTTGGTGAGGTCGTCGAGCGGGCCGTAGTCGAAGACGGCTGTCATGGTGTCCCAGTTCTGGCGGCCGTCTTTCCAGAGATAGATGCCGCCGTTGGCGACGCAGGAGCGGGGATGGGGCAGGCCGGTGAACCAGTGGACGGTGTCGATCTGGTGGACGAGCCACTGGTCGGGAATGCCGGAGGAGTAAGGCCAGAAGAGGCGGAACTCAAGGTACTTGCGGGCGTCGAAAGGCTCATAGGGCCGGTTGAGGAGATAGCGCTTCCAGTCGGTGTCTGCTTCCTTGAGAAGCGGGACGACGGAGGGACGGCGCCAGCGGCCGGGCTGGTTGACGTTCCAGGTCATCTCGACCATGACGATGTCACCGAATGCGCCGGACTTGATGTACTCGGCAGCTTTTTGATAGCTGGGGGTGGAGCGGCGCTGGGTGCCGACCTGAACGATTTTGCCGGACTTGTGGACGGCGGCGCGGAACTTGCGGGCATCGGCCATGGTGTGGGCAGTGGGCTTTTCGACGTAGGCGTCGCGACCGGCTTCGACAGCTTCAACGCCGTGCAGGGCGTGCTGGAAGTCGGCAGTGGCGATGAGGACGGCATCGATGTCTTTGCGGGCGTAAAGCTCTTCATTGTTGCGGGCCGTGGCGATGGGATTGCCGCTGAGCTTCTGAATGTAAGCAGCTCCTTCTTCGCGGCGGCGGTTCCAGATGTCGGAGACGGCGACGATCTCAAAATTTGTTTCCTTGGAGTTTTGCAGGAAGGCGGGAATGAGAGCGCCCTTCATGCGGTCGCCGCAGCCGACGATGCCGACCTTGACGCGGTCGTTGGCGCCGAGGATGGCGGCATAGCTGGATGCGTTGGATGCGAGTGCGGTAGCGGCGAGAGCTGCGCCGCCCGCTTTCAGAAACTCCCTGCGATTGTTTTGCTTGAATGCCATTGCCGGGTCCTCGAGTGTGGTTGGTTTTTCAGGCGCGGGAATACTTGCCCGCAGCCGGAAGGACAATGGTCAGACCACGGGGTGGGGGAAGTCAAGCACCTGCGGTGGTTGAGGCAGGGACTAAGGGACTAAGGGACTAGGGACTGAGGGACTGAGGGACTAGGGACTGAGGGACTAGGGACTGAGGGACTAGGGACTAGGGACTAGGGACTGAGGGCGCTTGGGCGGGGTTATGCGCCGGAGGGGATGCGCATGCTGTCAATGGCGGCGGTGAGGCCTGCGGAGAGGGCTTGCTGGGTTTCCGGGGTGAGCTTTTTGCCGTGGCTGGTGAGGTAGAAGACGTCGATGGCGGTTTCGCCTTCGGTGTCGATGAGGGCCACCTTGATGTTGCACTGATGGGTGCTGAGGGTGAGAGCGATCTGGCGGAGGAGGCCGGGGAAGTCCTGGGCGACGACCTGGAGGAGCGTGGAGTGGGTTGAGGACTCGGAGTCGAATTCCAGGCGGGTGGTGACCTCGACCTTGAGGTTGTCGGGGTGATTCATGTGGCTGCGGGCTTCAAGGAGCTGCTCGACAGAGGCTTTGAGCGCCACCACTTCATGGATGTTCTCAAGGAAGCGGTCCTTCTCACTGGGGTTGAGCTCGAGGGTGCGGAAGGTGTCAGTGAAATGGAAGCTGTCCACGATGACGCCGGCCTCGTTGGAGAAGGCTCCGGCGCGGACGATGTTCATGCCCCAGGCGGCCAGGGTTCCGGCCACGTCGGCAAAGAGGCGGGTGCGGTCGCGGGTGATGACGGTGAGGTCAAAGAGCTGGCGGTTGGGGCGCAGATCGAGCTGGACGTTGTCGTCGTCGAGGTTGAGGGCCATCTGGAAGTGATTGCGGATCTGCTCGGGGAGGCGGGTTTGCAGATAGCGCTGGGGCAGGCCTTCAAGAAACTGCTTGAGCTGTTCGTGCTGGGTGGCGGGCACCATGGAGCGGATGCGATTGAGCAGCGTGGGATCGATGGCGGCGCGGTAGCGGACCTCGTCAACGCTGCGGTCCATGAAGTTGGAGGTGGACATGTAGAACTGCCAGAGGTTCTCGGCCTTCCAGGGGGTGAGGGCCTCGGGGTTGACGGCCTTGATGTCCGCGAAGGTCATGAGGGTGAGCATTTTGAGCAACTGGGGGTTGCCGATCTTGTCAGAGAATCCGCGGACGTTTTCCAGATCGAAGATGTCGCGGCGGAGCGCGGCCGACATATCGAGATGGAGGCGGATGAGCTTGAGGATGGATTCGCGCTCTTCGGTGTCGAAGTCGAGGCGGGCGAGGAAGGCGTCAGCCAGCTCGACGCTCTGGGTGGCGTGTTCGCCGGTGCGGCGGGCCTTGCCGGTGTCATGGAGCAGGAGGGCGAGCAGGAACAGGTCCATGCGGTCGATTTCAGGGAGCAACTGGGCCAGGCGCTGCTCGAATTCATGGGCGGGCTGGCGGAGGCCGTGGACGTTGTCGATGGTGAGGAAGGTGTGCTCGTCGACGGTGTAGCGGTGGTAGGAATCGCGAATGACCAGGGCGTCGATGCCGTGGAATTCGGGGATGAGCATTTCCAGGACGCCGAGGGCGTGCATGGTGCGGAGGGCGTGGGCGGCGTGGGGTCCGAGCAGGACTTCGCGCAGGGCGTTCCAGAGGTACGGCCCCTCGGGGATGTGGATGGCGAGGGCGGGCAGCGCGTCGGTGATGCGGTCTTCAGCGCCCTGGGAGAGGGTGTAGCCGTGGGTGGCCATCAGGGAGAAGATGCGGAGGATGGCGCTGGTGTCGTTGAACTGTGCGCCGGGAACGATGTCGATGCGTCCCTGGTCGAGGAAGAAATCGGTTCCGGCGATGGGGGTGCGGCGGCGGCGGAACTGCTTGTAGAAGCTGACCGGCGCGGGCAGGTGCTCCATGAGCAGGGCGGCGCGGCGGTAGACGATGCGGGCGTGGCGATAGTAGGTCCGCATCCAGTAACTGGGGTCGGCGGTGCCGCGGGTTTCAAGGCCGATGGAGTTGGCGGCGGCCTCGTCCTGGGACTGCCAGTCGAGGGTATTGTCGTCGCGGCCGTGGCGGAAGTGGAGAAAACATCGGGCGGCGGCAAGGAAATCGAAGGCCGCCTCGGCATCGCCGCGGGCCGACTGGAAGACGCCGCCGCGCTGGCGGGGCCACTCCTTGGTTTCCTTGAGGTGGAAGAGCAGGGCGAACCAGACGGCGAGGTTGTAGTCGCGCAGGCCGCCGGGACAGTCCTTGAGATTGGGCTCGAGATGAAAGATGGTGTTGCCGAACTTGGCGTGGCGGTTGCGGGCGATCTCGCCGAGCTTTTGCGTGATGGTGTTCCACTCGCTGAGCACGAGGCCGGGGAAGGTGACCTGGTGGAGCTGCTGGTAAAGCGGGAACTGGCCGGCGAGGAAGCGGCGGTCGAGCGTGGCGAGGGTGAACTCGAGATTGTCGGGGTCGAAGCGCCCGGCTTCCTTGACGGTGCGGGAGCAGGGGCTGGCGCGGAGGCCGATGTCCCACATGCCCTGGATGATGGTGCGGACGGCCTCGCGGGACTGCTCCTCGGTTTTTTCGTCGGCGAAGGCGAAGAGCACGTCGATGTCGGAGTAGGGGAAGAGATCTTTGCGTCCGTAGCCGCCGAGGGCGAGCAGGGAGACGTTGAGGCCGGGCTGGCCGGCGAAGGCGCGGCGCCACATCTCGATGAGGATGCGGTCCACAACGGCGGAGCGGCGGCGAATGGCTGCGGTACCGTCGCCGGTGCGCTCGCAGGTCTGGCGGACGAGCGTCATCTCTCGAAGATACTGGTCCCGAAGATCGTCAACCGCCCAAGCGACTGGATTCATAAGTGTATGTGTTTGGCTTGCCGAAGCAAGAAGGAATTGTTAACAGCATAAGCGAAGTAGGGGCGGAACGGGAATTTTTGGTTCCACGAAGAGGGAAATGATGGTCTTTGAGCGCATTTCGACGCCACGGGAAGCGCCGGATTATTTGCGGGCCGAGGCGCTGACTGCCGCGCTGCGAAGTGTTTGCGCTTTATTTTGATAGCACCTGGTGCTACATATAAAAATATGCCCGAGGGGCCGGACGGGGACGGGTCTTCAAGACGGCCTGGTTTTCAAAAGCGGCAAGGAAGGCGCGCATCGCGGATGCCGAGCTTTGTACCGCGATGCGGCAGGTGATGCTGGGACAGGCGGACGATCTGGGCGGTGGAGTGTTCAAGAAGCGCCTGGGAAAGAATCTGTACCGATCCATCATTGTTGCCAAGGGCGGCCGGTACTGGGTTTTTGCCTATCTCTTCGCAAAGCGGGACCGGGCGAACATCGAGGACAAAGATCTCGCGAATCTCCGCGCATTTGCTGCCCTGTTTGCGCGGAAGACGGACGCCGACATCGCGAAGGAATTGCAACTCAAGGAACTGGTGGAGATTTGCCATGACGAGGAAGCTCAAATACAAGAGCGAAATATCTGAAGCGATCCATAGCAGTGTTTCCGGCATGTACCGGGCGGGAACGATCGACAAGGCGACGATGCGGGAGTTTGACAAGTCCTGCCTGTCGGTTCCCGCTCCGATGGAGCCGCACCGGATCAAGCGGATTCGCGAGAGCCAGCGCGTGAGCCAGCCGGTGTTTGCGCGCTATCTGAATACGAGTGAATCGACGGTGGAGAAGTGGGAGTCGGGCGCGAAACGGCCCAGCGGCATGGCGCTGAAGCTGCTGGACATTGTGGAAAAACACGGGCTGAAGATGCTGGCCTGAGCAAGGGCTTCAGCGCCGCTTTTCATGGACTGGGCAAATGGCTGCGGGGAAATGGAAATTTCCCGTGCGGCAGGCAGGGATTGGCAGCTTTGAGCCGAGTTCGGGCGAGGTTTGATCCATGCAAAAAAAGAGCCCCGGAGCGGTAAAAGAACCGCCGCGCCGGGGCCCGGTTTGGTGCGGGAGAGGCGAAGTTACGCGCCAGGACCGAGACCGCATGAAGATGTTTGTTTGCAGCGCCGGCACGCGCGGGTCAGGAGACCCGCACGACAGCCGGCCGGGAGGCCGGCGCTACATGCCTTGGAAGTACATTTTCATGTTGTCAGAGACCTAGAGGGCGGTTTCGCCGCGTTCGTCGTTGCGGATGCGGATGGCTTCGTCGATGTGGCTGACGAAGATTTTGCCGTCGCCGATGCGGCCGGTGCGGGCAGCGCCGATGATGGCCTGGATGGTTTTTTCCTTGAGGTCGTCGTTGACCACCAGCTCGATCTTGACCTTGGGGAGAAGATCGACGGTGTATTCGCGGCCGCGGTAGAACTCGGTGTGGCCCTTCTGGCGGCCATGGCCGCGGGCCTCGAGTATGGTCATGCCTTCAATGCCTGCTTCGAGCAGGGCATCTTTGACAGCGTCCAGCTTGGAGGGCTGGAGGATGGCTTCAATCTTGAGCATAGGTAAACTGCCTCGCTAGACAGCGTATCAGGCGGGACGGCCGATTGGCCGTTGCCCGCCTAAACTTTTTTGGTTTCCCACCCTTTTTGCCAACAGAGCGAAAAAGATGGGAAACGGGTTGGATCGAAATGGGGGCCGGCCGCTTGCGGCGCGCGGGTCAGGAGTTGAAGTCGTAACCTTCCTCGCCGTGCTGGGAGAGGTCGAGTCCGGCGGATTCATGCTCGGGCGAGAGGCGCAGGCCGATGACCTTGTCGACGACGAACAGCAGGACGATGGTGCCGACCATGGAGATGACCCAGGCGATGGCGACGCCGGTGAGCTGGTTGAGGAACTGGCCCCAGTTTCCGTCGATGGCGCCGGTGGCGACGCCGTTGCCGTAGATGGCGTTGATGCCCTTGGTGGCGAAAAGGCCGGTGAGCAGCGCGCCGATGGTTCCGCCGGCGCCGTGGACGCCAAAGGCGTCAAGGGAGTCGTCGTAGCCGAGGCGGCTTTTGACTTCAAAGACCATGAAGCAGCAGAAGACGCCGGCGATGAGGCCGATGGCGAGGGCGGCAAAGGGCTGAACGAAGCCGGAGGCCGGGGTGATGGCGACCAGGCCGGCGACCGCGCCGGAGATGGCGCCGAGGGCGGTGGGCTTGCCGTTGTGAATCCACTCGGCGATGGTCCATCCGATGGCGGCGGCGGCTGCGGCGAAGTGGGTGTTGACGAAGGCGGAGGTGGCCAGAGAGCTGGCGCCGAGCGCGCTGCCGGCATTGAAGCCGAACCAGCCGACCCAGAGCAGGCAGGCGCCGATGAAGCTGAGCACCATGGAGTGGGGCGGGAAGTTGGTGTGAGGATAGCCGCGGCGCTTGCCGAGGTAGATGCAGGTGACCAGGGCGGAGACGCCGCTGGTGATGTGGACGACGGTGCCGCCGGCGAAGTCGAGGCTGGGGATCATGTGGCCGGAGGCGTTGAGCAGGCCGCCGATGCCCCAGACCATGTGGGCCATGGGACTGTAGACGCACAGGGACCAGAGGGAGAGAAAGACGGCCATGCCGCTGAACTTCATGCGCTCGGCAAAGGCGCCGGTGATGAGGGCCGGGGTGATGATGGCGAACATGAGCTGGTAGACCATGAAGGTCTGCTCGGGAATAGTGGCCGCGTAATCGGTGTTGGGGGTGAGGCCGACGCCGCGCAGGAAGACGTGCTCAAAGCCGCCGATGAAGGCGTTGCCGTGGCCGAAGGCCAGCGAGTAGCCGACGATGGCCCAGAGGACGGTGATGAGTCCCATCATGGCGAAGCTCTGCATCATGGTGCCGAGGATGTTCTTTTTGCGGACCAGGCCGCCGTAGAAGAGAGCCAGTCCGGGGCCGGTCATGAGCAGGACCAGGGCGGCGGAGACCAGCATCCAGGCATTGTCGCCGGCGGATTGGGCGCTGGCGCTGGCGGCCTGGGCATTTTGCACGGCCTGTTGCAGGGCGGCAATCTGGGCCTGGGTGACGGGAGCCGAAGCGGCCGGGCCGAGGCTGGGCGCAACGGCATGCGCCAGGGCGGGAAGGGCAAGGACGGCGGACAGAAGCAGCATTTTAAGGGCGCGACGACACATTTGTTTCCACTCCCAGGAAGATGCAGAGGGCCGAGGCCATGCGAGGAGGCGGGAGGCCGGCCGCCGATCCGGATGCAGTGAAGGAGAACACACCGGCTGCGTACATCTGCGCGGACCGAGGCCGCTGCCGGAGCAGGAATATCGCTTGAGAAACGTCAGACACGGCTGGGCCAGACCGCAGGAGGGTAAATTGGCCCAACTTTCAGATGGTTCTCTTTCAGAGATTTTAGAGACGCCGGTATAAGGAACCCATGAGGATTTTGAAGAAAAGCGGCTGGAGAGGCGGAAAACGGGGGAAATGCTCTGGCAAATTCATTGTTTCTGCGCTAAGGGGGTTGTGGAGATCCACCGCCTCTGGCGGGGTGGCATTCGCAGTTTGACATTTGCGGGAGCCGTACCGGGTTTATGTGAATCCCTTCTCTTCGTAGAAAGGTCAGAGGAGCATGAACGCCGTCCCTACGGGACTCCTCATACCTTGTTTGGTTACGCCCACCCCACGCTGAAGCGCGGGGCTAACAAACGCCACTGCTGTCCAAAATAACCAGACATTTGATAGGGCGCCGTAGCGGATAAAGGCTTTGGGACAGTGTTGAGCATGGATTGGGGATGAGGTCTTTGCTTTTTTGTTCGTAGCCTGTCCAAGTCATGCG
>Ga0316217_10002621_pt1 | contig 21394 bp, 13 predicted proteins | sample 1anoAmetaG_FD_203633 | JGI IMG/M metagenome (GOLD analysis project Ga0316217, IMG submission 203633) | Freshwater microbial communities from Trout Bog Lake, Wisconsin, USA - 1anoA | ecosystem: Environmental > Aquatic > Freshwater > Lake > Hypolimnion/Profundal zone | place: USA: Wisconsin...
CCACCTGGATCGGTTCATCGTGGGCGCACGGGCACGGATGTGCATTAACGCCATGTCCGGGCTATGCAGCGCATTACGCCTGTTGCTTCGGTGGCTGTATCGCGAGCAGCGGATCCCACGTGATCTCGGCGGTTGTGTCAACGCACCCCAGGCCTACCGGCTTTCGACGATCCCGAGGTCGGTCACATGGACGGACGTGGAGAGGATGCTTGTGGCCGTCAACTGCGCTACTGCTTCCGGGCTTCGGGATTACGCGATGCTCATTCTGATTGTCCTCTATGGTCTTCGCGCTCGTGAAGTGGCAGCGTTGACCCTGGACGATATCGATTGGAACGCAGGTCGCCTCCATGTCGGTGGCCGAAAGGCGGGGCATTCGACGACCTACCCGCTGTCACCGACGGCCGGAGAGGCTGTGATAGCCTACCTCCGAAAGGGCCGCCCGCCGACGACCGACCGGCACCTGTTCCTGAACGCCCAGGCACCACGCCGAGCGATTAACCATGCCGTCGTGTCCACCAGGGCCCGCTACTACCTTCTGAAAGCAGGCATTTCGGTCATCCGGCCCGGCTCGCATACCCTGCGCCACACCTGCGCGCAACGGCTTGTTGACGCCGGCTTTCCACTAAAGGTGATCGGCGACTACCTCGGGCACCGCGCCCCCGCTTCTACGGAAATCTATACAAAGGTGGCCGTCGAAGTGCTCCGTCAGGTCGCCTTGGGAGATGTGGAGGCGCTGCTGTGAGCGAGCCCATCCTGCACCTGACCAGCCCGCTCGCAGAGGGCATCAACCAGTTCCTGGCCTATCGTCGAGCCCTGGGACGCCGCTATGACAACGAAGCCTGGTCGCTCCGGCTTCTCGACCGATACCTGGCCACCCACGGGATCGAATGCATCGGGGATATCACACCTCCGGTGATCGAAGCCTTCTTGGTCTCGCGCCCGCGCCCGCGGGCGCGGAGCTACAACCTGTTGCTGGGGATTGTTCGCAACCTTTTCTGCTGGATGGCTGCGAGGCAGATGATCGACAGCTCCCCGGTCCAGGCCCGGCGACGCCGGGAGACGGATATCCGGATCCCATGCCTGTTCCAAGTGGATCAGGCTCGACGCCTGCTCTTTTTGGCCGAGGGGCTGCCCGATGGTCGCGGGACCCGCCTTCGTGGCCTGACTTACAGGATGGTCTTCGGGGTCCTATATGGGCTTGGGCTTCGCGCTGGAGAAGTCCTGCACCTTTGTGTCGGCGATGTCGATCGAGACCGCCGCCTCCTCGTGATCCGAGAGACCAAGTTCAGGAAAAGCCGCCTAGTCCCCTTCGGTCCGGTGATGGCTATGCATCTAGAGCGTTATCTTGAACTTCGCCGAGAGCTGGTGCCTGGTGGTCACGGTCCTGCGCTACTTGGGCATCCTGGCCGCAGCCCTGTTCACCCTTCGGTCCTTGGCCTCCATCGTCTCCTGGCGCAGTGGACGGTACTTCTACCGCAACTACTACCGCTGAATCCCTGGCCGAAAGGCCCAGCTTCCTTCTCTGAGAGAGATTTTGCAAATGCGCAAAGCGAAAACCGTCGTCGCACCCAATCCCCTCGCCGGCTCCCGGCCGGGGTGGTTCCTTCTGGAACCGCTCCAGCCGGGGGTCGAGTACACCCTGTTGCCGGATCTGGCGCCCGCGGTCATCCCCCCTTCCCAGATGCGCCGAGGCGTCTCCCTGATCCTGGCGCTAGGTCTGGTCCTGGCCGGCGGGTGGGATCTGGCGCACGCCCGGCTGGCCACGCCCCAGAACGCCAACGGTCGTCACCAGGTGTTCGCGAACTCTTGGATGCGCTGACCCGACCGACGGCAGGAAGGTTGGCCCCAGCGATGGGACCCTCTTTGTTCCTGCGGGTCAAGGGCCAATCTGCTCAACCTTAAACGCATGCGACCAATCAATGCCTGGGTCGGCATGGCCTCGGGCTTTGGCCTCGGCTCGAGCTCTGGCCCGTGCTTTGGCATCGGCCTCGTCTCGGGCTTGGGCCTCGGCTCGTGTTCGGGCATCGGCTCGGGCTTTGGCCTCATTTCGGGCTTTGGCTTCGGCACGGGCTTTGGCTAGAGCTTGGGCATCGGCTCGGGCTTTGGCTTGAGCTCGGGCTCGGGCTTGAGCTGCGGCCTGGATTTGGGCTTGGGTCAGGGGGGGCACATCAGCCCGATGCGCTACCGTAATTGATGCATAAAGGAAACTAATTGAGCCAACCATTAGGAAATAGATGAACATTTTCATTTGATGACCTCCGGCTAGTGTTTGTGGCTTTCAAGGGGAGGGGAAACAAAGGAAGATGCTAAAGGATCATCCAAAGGCACGGAAAGGCGGCCCCCTTAATCCGTCCAAAGTCCCCGAATGGGTCCCTATTTCTCGAACTATAAGAGATTTCTCGATACCGTGGAGGCGCAGCAGCAACAGGACACAGGCCCAAATAATGGACTTTGAGGTCCCATAAACCATAGGCGCCTCATGAAACTGCGAAGAAATATAGGGGAATTGCCTCATGGTGCAAGAGGATCGTCCCGGATTCAGACCAGAGAACCTCGGCTTTCGCTTGCGCCCCTGTTTTCGGTCAATCCCCTATCCCGTCGCTTCGCCGGCCCCCTCGCCATTCGCCAGGGTCTTCGCGGGCTTCCTTGGCACCAGCGTGTGGTTGTTCTCCGGCGGCCCTATCAGGAAAACCGTCTTCGAGGCCTTCCCCTCGAACCTGGCGTTCACCTCCGGCCAAATTTCGCGAAGTTCCTTCAACACCGTCTCCAGGCTCGACCGCAGGCGCCAGGGGTTGGAATCCACGGATCCCAGCATGGCGAAGAACGGTTCCAGGGGAATCCGGGATGTCGTCTTGGCCGCCGCGCTCCGGTAGGAGACGAACTGGATGAAGTCCCAGGCCACCGGGTTGTTGCCGTAGCGCCGCATGAGGTCCAGGGGCAAGGGAACGCTGTGCTCAACCAACTCCTGGTAGAAGCTCTCATCCAGTTCCAGGTAGTAATCGCCGCCGGATGACTCGCTAAGCAGTCGCACCTCGCCGGCCAGTTCCTTGCGGGCATCCTTTCGTGTTGGGATGACGGCCTTCTTGATGACCGACTCGTGAAGCGAGCCTTCCTTGGATCCGTCGGCCACCTCGATGTAGCAGGAGAATCCCTTCAGCCGGTCCAGAGACTCCCGGAAGGCCTTGTAGTGGGTTCCGCTGTCGGCCAGCCCGAAGGCCCGAATGAATTCGGCCGTGGTATCGAACTGGACTCGGCGCCCCCCCTGCTTCTTAGCGCAGGTGGTGATCCACGCCAGCAGGGCCCGGTCCTTCCCGAACGGAAGGTCCACCCCTTCCTTGCTGGCCTTGAAGGTCACGGTGATCCGGTCGCCGTTGCCCAACCGGGCCGTCTTGACGAGCTCCCTGTTCTTGGTCCGCCGGTAGGGCAGACCACAGAGCACCACCGCCCGGGCGATAAACAGGACCTCCTCCCAGTTGCCGAACCGTGCCCGCTTGGCCAGGTCCACCTTCTCGACTTCCTTCGCGCTTTCCCGTGTTTTCCTACGAACAAGCGTTCTGGCGTTCTTCACGTCGATCGCACTGGAGAGGAGCTGCTCCTGCGTCTTGCCTGGATTCGCGGCCAGGAAGGCGTCCACCGCCTTCTTGCTTTTCAGGATCGAGAACAAGACCTGATGGAGCACATCGCTGACCACAATTCTCCCCAACCATTCCTACATCGGTGCTCAATCGTCACCGGAAAAGCCAGTGCTGCCAATGGGTTTGGCCTACATCCGATCGTTTTCCTACACAAAACTGCGATGCCTTTGAAAACCGGATTCCAAATATTCATGGTTGGTGCCTTAGCCCCTGCAACCAGCCAATTCCTACTCAAACCTGCGGGACAATCCCCCGGATACTCACATCTGCGGGGAGGGCCCCAAACCTGCACCCAGTCAGCATCTTGAGTGTTTCCTACGCAAACCTGCGGGCCCGGATTCCGCCCAAAGAGGCCAATTCCTACCGGAAACTGCGGATTGCGGTTAAGTCCCGCCGCCGCAATTCCTACCGGAAACGGCGGAAGCGACCTTCACCGACCTCCCAAATCCTACCCAAACCTGCGGACAATGGATTCGATTCCAAAATCCTACGGGAAACTGCGGACCCCACTCCCTCCTGTTTCCCAATTCCTACGGGAAACTGCGGAATCGTTCTTTCCCATCTAGTCCACCGCGAGGGCCGCAAAGCCGCGCCCACCCTGGATCAGTGGTTCCAAGGAAGGTTACCTGGGTACCCTAACTCGCCGATTCCAGCAGAAAACCAGAGAACCCCAGTTCCTGCTCAGACTTTTCCTACGGGAAACTGCGGAATCCAGCTAAAACCGACCTGAACGATGGGTTTTGGGATCCCCTCACACCGATTCTAGAATCCCCAAGAAGCCTTGGAGGCGATCCTAACGCCATGATTCCTACGGGAAACTGCGGAATCCGACCCGGGTTGCAAAATCCTACCGGGAACTGCGGTGTGGGATTCTAAAACGCCATTTCCTACGGGAAACTGCGGTCAGTTGACCTTTCCTTCGCTTGGTACGAAGCGCGAACAGGCTGCTGGCCGCCCAACACCAGGGCAAGTACCATCAGGACCGCAGATGTGCGTAGGCCTGCAAGCAAGGTTTCCGCAGTTCTCCGTAGGAATTGTCGAAACCCCACTGCCAGTGGCAATCCTGCCACCAACCCGCAGGTGTGGGTATCGTTCTGGAATACTTTCCGCAGTTCTCCGTATGAATCCACCAGCCTCCTTACGGGGAGCGAATCTCACCCCCAAGCAGCAGAAGTGGGTATCTCAAAAGTGCCTCCGCAGATTTGAGTATGTGTTTCCGCAGGAATGGGTAGGCGATTCCGCAGGTCCTCGTATGCCGGGACCGCAGGTTCCCGTAGAAATCCCGCATGTATGGGTAGCCCTACCCCCTCCACAACAAGTCCCTGCGCGAGTTTCCGCTGGGTCCCAGGTATGCACTTTCCTTTTCAATTACTCATGGAGTTCAGTTTGCTGCTGATTCCAAGGCGCCGGCACATTGGGCAGCAGCAGCGGAAAAGCTTCAGGAGCTTAACTCTGAGAACGATCTTTCCGAAGGGTCTTGGGCGCCTTGGCGGGAGGCAACTGTGTCGCTGTAAGGGTGTTCAGGATCAGGGTCCGGACAGCTCCCTCGCAAGTGCGGGCATCGAGTTTATCGAGGACTAGCCTCAGCCTGCGGGAGAGAAAGAGCAGCCGCACCCCTTCATGGATGAGCATCTGGATACTGTGGTCTTCCGCAAGGGCCAGGCGCTTCAGCGTGGCATGCTCGCTTTCGCCCATCCGGAAGGTGATCCCCCGGGTGGCCAGCTTCTTCTTGTTCAATTCGGCAGTGCCCCGCACCACCTGCCGGGCAAGGGTCGAGGAATCCACCCCTTCCCAATCGCCAGTATCTCCACCGTCCCGATCCAGGCCATCCTCATCGGCCCCCTTCCCATCCGTCCCGAAGGATAGAAGATCGGAGTCATCCTCTTCCGGCAGGCTTTCGCTGGCCGGCGCCGAACCTTTCTCGATCATGCCCACCAGGAGCCGGATGGCGTCCTGGGGGTCCATGCCCTCGATCTCCTTGGAGATGGGCTTCTGGTTACTCGGTGCAGCCAAGGATCACCTCACGAACCATGCCGTTGTGACGATGCTTCGGGCTGAACTCCCAGACGGCGAGCCCCTGGAGGATCGCATCCCCGAACTTCTCGCTGTGGGGGATCTCACCCTTGTAGTCGATGACCTTGTCGAAGAACAACCTGTCCTTGACCAAATTGCCCTGCTTGGTCGGCCGATAGTCCGTGAGCAGGCTGCGGGAGACCAGCTTGGGCGCGTGCTCCTTGGCTCTGATCACCTGAACCATGTCGAGAATATCGACCAGTGGCGGGAACGCATCCATCTCCGTGTGGCCCAGACGGATCGGGTGGATTGCGATGTCCGAAATCGACAGCGCCACCGCGAAGATTTCTGAGGCGCTGGGGTTCATGTCGATGACCAGGTCGATCCCGGCGGCACGGGCTTCGTCCACCAGGCGCCGAAGGTGCTCCGAGCTGGAGACCTGAGTGAAGGGTAGATTCGGGATGTTGGGATGGGTCTTGATGTATTCCTGGCGCCGGCGTAGATAGCGGGACCCCTGGGCTCCCTTCACATCAGCATCGACAAAGGTTACGGTGCGGCCTTGTTCGAGGAGCAGGGCCGCCATGCAGATCGAGGTGCAAGTCTTCCCCGTGCCGCCCTTCAAATGGGCAATGGCGTAGATTTTCGATTTCCGCCTGGCCATAGGGCCTCCTGTCCATGGCAGCATACACTAACTTGCCCCAATGGGACCATGATACCAAGATACTATGGTATCAAGGTATCAAGATACCATGGTATCAAGACACCAAGACACCTTGGTATCTTAAACGGTTGCTACCACTCGATTTCCTCTTGAACCGAGGTCACGCTCCCTGCACCATGCTGTTACAGCGTTGGACCGAATTCCTGGGTGATGACATCACAGGATGGTTCTGACGTCAGGTTTCCCCTGGTAGCCATCGCGGCCGCCAGGACTTCGTGCATCAACCCATCCCTGGAGGTTTCAGCACCCCCCGATCCTTACCCCTAGACAGCGATCGGGCCCCCGTTTGCCGCGGAGGCCCGTGCGTTTCAATCCACTTCCCACAAGACTGAGGCAATCAACACCCTCATGTTCTGCCTGGCGAGTGGGTTCGTCTAGCGTCTGCTCAAAGGAGCGACCATGTCCACCGCCACGCCGCCTTCCCAGGCGACTCAGGAAAGTTCTGCCCCGGTCGCAGGAAAGCCGCGGCCCGCCCCCCTCCGCGGAGAACCATACAGCAAGAAGGCCTCCGGCTGGCTGCTGGCCCTCAAGACCTGCCTCCTGCAAGCCGGGGTCTCCCCAGCTGCCCGCCATGCTATCGAGACCATGGCTGCTCGGGAACTGAAGCTCGGCCACCCCCTCGACTGGTCCACAACGCAGATGGCCACTGGTTCATGCGACCGCAGAACTATCGATCGCAACGTCCAAAGGCTGCTGGAGCACGCCCTCATCGAGATTGTGGAGGTCGGCTGCCACGCAATCCGCAAGGCCACCCTCTACCGCCTGACCCGGCTCCTCCCCAGTTTCCAAAGGGCAGTTTGCCCCTCTCCCCTGGAGCAGAGCTCCAAAAGAACAAAGAACCCGGCGAAGGGGAACATCCAGCACAAACACAAGCCTGCCGTGGTGCCGATGCCGGATGTTCCGCCTTCCCGTTGGGACGGGACTCGTGAAGAGATTCTCAAATCGGTCTCAGAACTAGGCAAGGTCTCTGCCTCCGGCTTCCGGTCCGCTGAGGAGAACTCGCCCTTCCAGGCGGACCTGGCCCTCCAGGTGGCCCAGGCCGCGGTGGCCGTGGCCAGAACCAGGGCGAAGAGGAACCCCATCGGCTGGGCGCTGAGCGCCCTGCGCGACGAGGCCTTCGGACGCTCCCTGCTCACCCCTCCACCGGCCAAGCAGGATCGCCACCCTTCCCCGTGGGGAGAGGAGGCTCCCGAGGTGGTGGACCAGCTCCGCGCCGTGCCCACCGATCCGGGTGGGATCGCCACCGCCAAGGCCGGGTCCTGGTGCGACGGGCCCACCGCCCTGCTGGTCCTGGAGGGCTGCCGAGTCTCCTGGCGGAGCAGCCCGCCGGCCAACCCCGGGGGCTTCGCCGTCCAGGCGCTGGTTTCCCGTGGATTGGGAGAAGCCATGCTGGCGGAGATCAAGACCATCCCGGCGGAAGCCACCCCGCTGGGGAGGGCGCTGCAGGCTTGGCGACTTTCAGAAGCCGAGAACCGTGCCTTGGCCCGGCTGGAGGTCGAGTTCAGACTCCCAGAGGAGAACCGGTGCCGCCAGATCACCGGCAACCGAGGGCCCCGGTTCCGGAACCTGGCGGATGCCGTGCGTCCCCTGCTCCCCGCAGGCGCCTACGAAACCGCCCTCGATCGGTTGTGCGTGGATATGGGTGTGACGATGGCGGCCTATCCGACCAGTTTCGAGAACAGGGCCGCCATCCGGGCGGGGCTGGCGGTGGGGCTTCTCTCTGGCTGGGATCTTCAGGCGGTTTGAATTGCTCGGTGAAAACCAGAGAAACATTGTTGTTATGATCAACACATCTGGCCGGCGGTCTTCTCGTATTCTGATTCATATCAACCAAATGGAGGAAGTAGTGGGGAAAGACGGGGATCAGAAGCCAGAATCGAAGGCCCTGGCAAACATGCTGCTTGGCTGCTTTTTCATCTACCTGATTGGTGGTGGCCTATCCACGGTCTACTTCAACTACTCCTACGCTCGCGATCACGGTTTCTTTCAATGGATGCTCTTCGGGGAGATCGTCCCAACCATGAAAGGCGCAGTGTGGCCTTATTTTGCATTCAAGGCATTTAACGACAATGCTTCGACCTCGCATGGCACCGCCAAGGCTGAACCTGCCGTCGAACGTTCAGAGGCATCTTCGATCCCGGCAAAGCAAGTCCAGCCGGCCGATGGCATTATCATCAGCGATGACCCTCCACCTCAACATGGGATGGTCTGGCCAAGATCAGGAACTGCGAAAGACATAATTGTCGAGGCCGAGTGCTACAAGCTCTCAGAGGCAACGAAAAACCTCCATAACATCAATTCCGATCTGTTCCGGTGGGGCCATTTAAGCCGGGCGGAGCGGATTGAGAAACTTCATACCAACTTGGCTGCAATCCACCAGTTGATGCCGATCGGCTCTCAGGAAGAACTGGCGGCGATCAACCCAGAGCTGCCCGGCCATTACGACCAGGAGTTCCATACCTGCATCAAAATGGCCGAAGATATGAAAAAGCATGTCGAGAATAAGACACCGGTTACGGGGCAGGATGCCTATTTCAAGCGGTATCACGAACTTTACTCCCACTGGTGCGGGTTCTTTTACGGAAATTGATGACTGTCGGTGAGGACCTCGTTCAGAGGTTTTGATTTGAGGGCCGCCGTCCGGATTAGAACTCCTAAATTAGAAATTTATCGTTCGCCAGTGCAGAATTGGACAAACCTGATCAAATGTCCGACGCAGCCTTTTTGGCTCCTTCCACCGCCCCCTTTTCCTTTCTTCCTGCGGGATCGATATAGAAGAAACAAATTTCGGATTGATCGATTTTCTGGCCAATTTCCTCTGCTTCGATTGATGAGACACCATTTTCCCAGGTATATTTAATCCCTTCAAATACCGCTCCGATGGCTGTTTTCTTTTTCTGGTTTTCCTTCTTGGTAGCCTGGCCAAACTTGGATGTCATAGCCGTCATCACGTTGCTGAATTCATCCTTTGCTGTTTTAATATCAATAAAATTAAGTATTAGTCCATCACCATAATCATCGAATTCAAAATATGGCTCGCATTTAACCCCACCAATTGAGTCGATGGTAATCTTGGATGAGGTGTATTTACCGTTCTTTGCATAAAATATTTTGTGCCCTAAGGCTGTGAATTCCTTGAGTGTCATTCCAAGCCGGCAGTCTTTGAACGCATAAGGCACGGCCGATTGAGGTTTCGGTACAACCGCAGGAACAGTTGGGGGAGGTGGTGGGGCAGCCACCTGCTTCGGGGCACAGCCGAGGAACCCCGCCACAAGACAGACAGTGAGAAGATTGGATCGCTGCATGTGGGCTCCATGAAGATGGCCGTCGCGAAACGCCGTATTCAGCCTGGTGGGGGTAGAAGAAGTATGGGCTTCTCATGCTCACCAAGTCCACCCGAGATTCAACCCTGGCTTATGCTAATTCTGAATTCCGGGCAACTCCCGGTGGCTCAATTCATTCGTCGTGGGGCAGCAAGTGGGAGTTTAGCAGCCGCGTACATACTCACCAATTCATCCACCTGGACCAAATAATCCTCCTCTCGGTAGGCACACGGTTGTTCTTCCTCGGCCCAGATTGCACACTCGGACAGGATGGCGGCATAGGTCGGGTTCGGATCCCGCCATGTGTGGTTGTCATGTGCCAAGAGATGGCACGCTTTGCAGAGGGTGACCAGATTCTCGGGGTTCACCACCGGGACCAGGCTCTGATGTTTGGCGACGATGTGGTGTGTATGGAGGTAACCACCCCTCTTCCCACAGAGTTGGCAGGAGTAATTGTCCCTTTCCTTGACTTGAAAGAAGGGCACACGGCAGATGTCCCAAATGGCTCGGTTGAACCCGACCAGGGGTTGCCAGGACTTGAACCCCCGTTTGACACGCAGGCGCTGAATGTATTTCCTTCTGCCGGCCTTCATCCGCTCTAGCCCCAGGCAAGAACACGAAATAGTGAGGCCCTGCACGAGGCTGCCGGCCACAACATCCTTTTCGCGACCGCACTCGCAGGTGCATTTGGCCCTGCGATGGGATCTAGTTCCCCCAGTCCAGTAGATGCTTTCCACCACCAGCTTTCCAAACTTGTCGCCAGGCTGGACCCCAATTTTGGAGAAGTAGTCACGGAGGGCCTCTCGCTGCAAACACCCGCAGCTTTGGCTCGCCTCGGAGCGGAGGTTGTGGCCATCCACGGGCCGGACCCTGCCGCACTCGCAGCGGCAGATACCAATTCGTTTCAATCGCGGATTCTCACCGACGACATAGGTAGCCAGAACCGTCCACCGGCCATATTTATCGCCCACCTTGATCCCGTTCGCCTCGGCCCTGGCTCTGGAGGCATCCGCTACACCGTGGCCGCAGGTTTGACTACTTTCATTTCGGAGATCGCCGCCGCGAATGGGTTTGACTTTGCCGCATGAGCACCTGCATATGGCGTATCGTTCGGAATCCTTCCCTGTCCCGACGATGTAGGTTTCCAGAACGAAGAGTTGGCCATAGGTATCACCAGCCTTGACCCCATTCGCGGCGTTCCTCGCGATTAAGGCTTCACGGGTGACACATCGGCATCCCCTTTTCCGCTCCAGCGCGATGTCGATCGTTCGAGCATAGGTGGTGCCCCCGCAGTCACATTTGCAGAACCAGTCATTCCCGCCATGTGGGCGTTTTTCCAGGCGGATCGTCACCAGTTTCCCGCTTCGCTGCCCCGGCACCACCACGTATTTGCTTTTCCCCACCTTTATCCTCCCAACCAGTCGATCAAGGCTATCGTCCCAAGTCTTTCATCGACACATTATTAGGATCAGCTCCCAGAGATCCGCCTATTCACCCAGGTGATGTTCCCCCGCGCCCGAGCAGCATTGGCAACCCATGGGTCGACCAGGTCCTGGGCTTCCTTCACGCCGCCCTCTGGAGACCCCAATTATTTCAAATCCCAATCACAATTGAAGTCATATCCGTTCGAGAGGGTCACCCGGCGGAAATGCAGTTTCCCCAGGCTGTCGATGATGCCGGTCTTCTCGAACTTGTAGACGGTGACCTTGGATGCGAGCACCCACTTGATCCGCATCGTGTCCGCATGGGTCCCGGAAGTATTCACGTCGCAGTTGATTCCGCTGTCCCAGAGTTCCTCCTGGACCTTTTTTGCATAAAGCCGGCGGTTCGACTCCTGATTCATGAAGGCTTTCTTCTCCCGTTCTCGCTTGACCGAAGCCTCCTTTGCCTCAGCCACCTTGTCCGCGGCCTTGACGATTGCGGAGGCCTTTTGCAGTTCGGCTGCCATCGCTGCTTTTCTCGGCGTACCGCTGGGGATGGCGGCCAGATGAGTCTCCGCGATCGAAATCCACGAACTTGCAGATGACCCCGCGGTGCCGTCCTTCGCGCCGGCGATCAGCCTCGTGACCTCGGCGAGATGCTGATCGGCGTTCATGGCATTGAACGCAGCTTCCCGCCGGGCCTGTTCTTCCTGACCCTGCTGCGCGATCTGGGCATTCGTGAGAGGTTCTGCCCGCGGGGGAATGGGGTCCTGGGCGATCCACCAGAGGAAGCCGAAGAGCGCGGCAATAGCCGTGAACCCAATGGTCATGATGATGGTTTTGGTGCGTGGCGAGATCAGATCCAATGGATCCTCCAGGGTTTCAACATCCCCCGGGAGGCCTTTCCAGGATCATCTGAGAGTTATGTTGGCGTCTCCATCATCGCCCAAGTCCGGGCCGGGCTGAAGCGTTTCAGGCCTCGTCCAGCAGAGTTGAGTCGCCTGGGCGACCCGGAGTGGGAACGGATCTCCAGAATCCATTTCGAGGAACCAATGTTCAGCCTGCTCGGGATTTACAGCAGAGCGTTCAGGCGACAAACCTAACGATGGTCCCATAAGCGAAAATCTCAACCCTCGGCTTGGCGCCACCGATCCCGGGAATCGTCTGACTGAATGCGCTCAATCCGGGAATGGTGCTGGCCGCTGCAACCCGGTGCTCGAACTGGCAGTTGATGACCGCATCCCCCCCGAGCTCCCGGCACTGATGGCGAAGCTGGAGTTTGACCTTGTCGAAGGCCTTGGAGGGATTGGCCACGTCCCGCCGGATCCCCACATACCTCTCCAACATGTTCGCCAGGAAGCCCTGCTCGTGGGAATCCATCGCAAAAACGATCTCCAGGACCTCGAAGGGCCGATGCAGAGTGCCCGTGGAAAGAACAATCTTCGCCAGGCTTCGGGTCAACTCTGCCATCTCGCGTTCATATACCTCGAGTTCCAGAGTTCGTTGTGCTTCCTCCGCTGCGCTCCTATCCAAGTCGTCCTGTTTGGCGCTCTGCTGGGACTGGGAACAACTGCACTTCCCGGAGAACATACTGATTTCGTTGCCGCAGAACGCGCATTTGGCCATCGAAACTCCTGGATATGTTGGAACTTCAGACTACAACCTTCAGCCGTCCAGATGCTGTTCGATCCAGGTGAGGTTTCCCCTCGCCCGGGCAGCATTGGCACCCCAGGTGTTGACCAGGTCCTGAGCCTCCTTCACGCCGGCCTCCGCCTGCAGAAGCTGGGCCGCCGGAGTCCCGTCCTTTAGGCGTGAGCGCGTCCAACTGGGCGGTTCGGGTCTGAAGGAGTTGCCCGGCGCTCTCCGCGGCCTGGATGATCACCTCCAGTTCGTGCTTCTCACCCCGAAGGTAGTTCGCTCGGAGCTGCATGGCCCGCCTGGCGACCACCGCCCGATCCAGTGCTGCCGCCGATCCTCCGCCCAAAGTGGGGGCGATGACGAGCCTTCCCCGTGTTTTTTTAGAAAGTAGTTCCCAAAAAAGTACAAATCACAAAAAGGCTGTCACAATTATTCATCAATTCATCCACAACGCGGCTGTATGGTCCGAAGCGATCCATGGAGATTCTTCTATGCGAAAAAATATATTGTATTGTTTCCTTCTCATTTTTGCTATTTCCCAAATTGGGTGCAAGGACGAAGATATCCAAATCGTGATGGAAAATGGGCATAATGCGGTGCTAAACCATAATAACAAATTGGCAATCAAATGGTTTACAAAAGGAGCAAAGAGAGGTAACGGTAAGGCAATGTTTGAACTTGGCAAAGTATATGAGTTTCAAGGGAATAGCGTTGAGGCCACAAAATGGTTTTTGGCTGGTTCAGAAAAAAATGACTCAGATGCCAACGAGAAGATCGGAGAGTATTATTTTTTTGGAAAGGGTGGGCTGGCTCACGACTGGTCCAAAGCTGCTGATTATTTTGCAAGATCAATTTCTCCTGATGCATGTTACTATCTCGGAGCATGTCTAGAAAATGGAACTGGTAGAAGCATTGATCTAGAGAAGGCCCTTCAAGCATATAGGGCTGCAGCTTTACTTGGACACAACCTTGCTAAGCTCAGGGCCGAGGCATTAGGAGCATATTTGGCTCGCAGTTCTGGGAAGAATGAACCCCAAGAAATAAAATCATCCACGATCGTTGAGCAACAAAAATTAACAGACCTAACTCTTCAGGATTACTTACAGCGTTACCAGAGTCATATTACCAACGGCCTAGTTGCGATGTCCGACAATGGGACACCTATTCATGGATACACCGCATTCAGCCAAGATGTTGTGGTAAACATCAAGGTGTCTCCGACTGACCATGTTGAATTTGTAGCAGTAAGAAACACGTCAAATAGAATCAGTATCGATATGGCAAATAAAATTTCCATGACATTTGTAGCGGCAATCATGAGTGCAAGCCCACTCGTTGATGCCAACGAAGGATTGGCGAGAGTCTTAGTCATTACAAAGGATGCTATGAGGATGGCTGACCAAAGTGCAGAAAGGCAAGGGGCCCAGGAAATAGTTTTTCATGGGTTAAAGACGACTTGTATGGTTGATAAAAGTGGCCAGCCTGATGGGAAGGGCCTAATTATGTATTTCATTTCCGACCCAGGGACCTCAATCCAGTTATATTAATTGTTAATTATTTGGATCTCCGCCGCTGTGAAGCGGCTTGCCACCCATCAGCTCCCAGCCAGATGCATTTCGACCCAGGTGAGGTTCCCCCGTGCCCGGGCAGCGTTGGCGCCCCAGGTGTCGACCAGGTCCTGGGCCTCCTTCACGCCGGCCTCCGCCTGCAGGAGTTGGGCCGCCGGGGTCCGGTCCTTCAGGCGGAGCGCGTCCAACTGGGCAGTCCGGATCTGGAGGAGCTGTCCGGCGCCCTCTGCGGCCTGGATGATCACCTCCAGTTCGTGCCTCTCTCCCCGCAGGTAGTTCGCCCGGAACTGCATGGCCCGCCTGGCGGCCATCGCCCGGTCCGGAGCCGCCTCGGATCCCCCGCCCAACGAGAGAGCCACCCCACCCACCACGAGCAGGAGGGCGGCGGCCCCGCCGAGGACGCCCAGCAGTTTGCCGGTTCCCTTCCCGGGGAGCATCCAGGGACGGGCCGACTTCCTGGGGGATTCGACCTTCCTTTCCGCCTTCCTCTGCGCCGCAGGCCGGGGAGCATCTTCAGGGCTGGACGATGATGATGACGATGACAATGACGACGATGGCATCGCTCCGGACATCCCGCGGCTGTCCTCGATTCCGGCCGTGTCGACTTCCGGGAGGATGTTGCCCAGGGAAGCCTTCGCCTGGAGGAGGTTGCGGATCTCCTTGTGGTGCTCACCGCTCTCCTCGATGGTTCCCTTCAGCGATTGCAACTCCTGGGTCATGGCCGCGATCTTGCCCTCCAGCCGGCCCATCTCCTCCATGACCACGTCGAACGCCCGGCTGTCCGGGGCTTTCGGCGCCTGGGAGAGGACCCGGCGCAGGATGGCGGCCGTGTTGGCCTGGCGGACCGGTTCCGGCTCGACCGGAGGCTTGGGCTTCGCTCCCCTCACCGGCCGCGCCGGCTTCAGGGGGCCCCCCGCACCCACCTTGTCGACTTCGCCACCGCCTTCGACCTCGACCTCCGGCTTGTTCCGGGGAGCTGCAGGCGTCGCGGCCGGCACAGGCGCCTCACCCGCCTCCTCGCGGCTGGCTTCCTTGGCGGCGGCCACGCCGGAGGGCCCGGATGCTCCGGACGCTTCCCCTGCATGCGCCGCGCCTGCGGCAGGCTTCCTGTCTTCGTGCTCACCCTCGTCCTCAAGGTCGGGTTCACGCTCTTCCGGTTCGCCGGGTTCGCGGTCCTCGTACTGGCGGTCGCCGGGGGTCGCCGGCGGCAGGCTCTGGAAATCCTCCGGTTCCGGCCCGTCGAATTCCTCATCGTCGTCCCTGTCACCCGGGTCCCCTGCCCTCATGGCATCCAGGGCGTTCAGGGCTTCCGAGTTCTTGCGCTCCAGCTCCTCGAAGGCCAGACGCTCCTGGGCCTCCTGGGAGAGCGGCTCGCCCTTGCGGTTCTCCTCCGCCCTGGCGGCACTCTCCTGCCGGGCCGAGGCGGTCTTCGCTTCCTGCTGGTAGCTGGTCCGAAGATCCCCCACCGCCTGGCCCACCACCTGGACCACGTCGTCGATCGGACCTTCCCCCACCAGGGCGCCGGTCAGCCACTGGTCGAAGTTCGTTCCGCGAACGACGGAACGCTTGCTCTTCTCCTTCTCGAAGGCGGACATGTCATTGTGGACGCCAGTCAGTGCTTCTTCTGCCATGCGGCCTCCTCGGTCACTGCCTGATCCACCACCCGGGCGTCCCCAACGAAACCGGCTCCGACCAGGGCCTTGCCCAGCACCTGGTCGAAGCTCTCCTGGATCGAGATCGACCCCTTGAGGTTCACCTGGGCCTTCTTCTTCTCGAAGGCCGAGATGTCCCTGATGATCTGGTTCTCGTTCAGCGGTCCGTCTGCCACCTCGCCCCCCTACCCCTTCGCCCGCGAACCGTAGACGCCGAGCTGCAGCAGGCGCATGGCGGTGAGACCGAAGAGGTCGGTCCCCTTGGGGTAGGCGGACGGGATCGTATTCGACCGCTTGGGCGGGTCCTCGGGGTCGTAGCTGCGCAGCCGCTTGTCCATGTAGAGGAAGTCCGGCTTGACCCAGATCCGGCGGGGCGTCTTCATGGTGAATCCGTCCCAGCTCACGGCCACCGCCTGGAAGGCCGGCAGGTTCAAGAGGAGGGCGGGTTCGACCAGGTAGCGGTCCTCCTCCTTCACGCTGAAGGAGAGGCTGCCGCCGCTGGAGTGGCCGCGGCCGACTCCACTGTGACCATGCATCTCGTCGAAGCTCTGGCTGACCGACCGGTCGACCACCTCGATGCGCTGCTTGCCGCCCAACAGGTTGGCGCAGGTTTCGGCCTCTTCGGCATCGGCCTGTCTGAGAACGATTCGGTTGGGGAAGTTGATCAGGAGGGCGTCGGCCACCTTCTCCTCCATCCGGCTGTAAATGGAACTGGGGCCCTGGGTCGCGATCATGTTGATCATGCGGGCGGAACGCGACACCGACGCGTACTGGGCATCGGACTCGCCCTCCAGGTAGAAGGGGCACTCGTCCACGCACCAGATCACGTAGCGGCTGGTGTTCGGCATCATCTCCAGGGTGTCCTCGATCTGCCGGATCTCCCGAGTGAGGTCCCGGACCTTCGCGATGAGGCTCAAGCCCCCCCCGCGGTTGCCACCCGACTGACCGCTCCGGCGGTTGTCGGAGAGTTCTGCCGCGAGCGAGGCCTTCTCCTGGCTCAACCGCTCCTGCACGCTTGGCGCGAAGAACACCTTGCGAGGCAGGATCAGGGCCACGGGCAGGCGCCGGAACAACTTGCGGAACCCGTCCGGCCCGCCGGCCAGGGCGGCCACCATCAGGATCTCCCGGTGACCCTGCTGTTCGAGCAACTCCATCGCGTGATCCGCGCTGTCGAGGAACGCTTTGACGGCCATGCTGTCGGCGCCCCGTTCGGGCCACCCGGACTTCTGGATGTCGCCCATCTCCAGCGGCCGGCCATCGGCCCACACCGCCTGCGGCCAGGGCAGATTGTGGAGGCTCATCAGCTTGGCCACCAGGGAGCCGGCCCGGTAGGCGCTCTGGGCGCTCAGGCTGAGGTTCACCCCGAGCTTGTCGAGATCCTTCTTCGTGACCCCCGATCGCTCCTCGCCCAGGACACCCAGGCAGAACGCCATGGCGCTGTCCCGGACGACCGCCCGATTGAACAGGATCGTGCGGATGGTCTCCGACACCCGCTCCGAGTCCGCACCCAAGGCGGCGTGCCCCGGGAGCATCCGGGTGAGCAGGGCCTCACGCGAATCGGTGGGCAGACCGCCGCTGAGGTTCTGGTCCCAGTCCAGCAGGGCTTCCTGCCAGTCGTACCGCTCGCCGATCTTCTTCACGACCACGTTGCGGGCGGCCACCACCTCGTTGATGCGCCGGCGGCCCCGGGGCGGGTTCGACTCCGGGTTCAGGAGCTTCTCGCTCTCGACCCGCGCCTGGTCCCGCATCTGGGCGTACTTCTGGAAGCTCTTGTTGAGCAGCGCGAGCACGACCGGAGTCACGCCCGAGTGCTTCTCGATCGGGAGGTTCACGGCGACCACCTTGCCGTGCTTGAAGATCCACCCCCAGCCTGGGAACGAGATGTCCGCCAGGCGCTGCGGAGCGAAGGCGATCTGGTAGCCCGGTTCGAGGAAGGCGTTCGTGACGACCGACAGGGTCGCGATGATGTTGACCTTCGTCTCGCCCTTGTCCGCGCCCGGGGTCTCCCACTGGCCGTAGTACCAGCCGAGGATGTTCTGGACGTCCAGCATCTGGTCCGAGGTGAGCATCCGGCTCTCGCGCTTCTGCTCCAGTCGGTTGATGACCTGCTTGAGGCCTTCCTTGTCGCTGATCAGCTTCGAGAGGATGGGGAAGGTGGCGTATCCGTAGAGCAGGTTCGTCGCGTTCAGGAGGTTGGTCACGAGGGCGTTGCCGGCGTTCTCCCAGAAGGGGTCGCTCTTGCCCCCCTTGTTCATGGCGCCGAAGACCGCCTTGGTGAACGTGCTGGCCACGTTGGTGATGCTCAGGCCGGGCAGGAACACGGGGTTGAAGCAGAACGGCCCGTCGGACTTGAAGCCGGCGTTCGGGGCGACGTAGTAGGCGAACCCGTCCACGGCGCTCTGGTGGTAGTCGCCGGCCTTGCTCACGAACTCGGCCATCATCTCCCACCCGGGCAGGTTGTTCTCGCCGGTTCCCATGGGCACCGACTGCAGCGCCACGAGCAGGCGCTTCCACACCACCGTGCTCCAGGTCGAATCGAAGGTGGCCAGGGAGGCCACCGGAATCCGCCTGGCCTGTTGAACTCCACGCCAGAACGACCGGTAGGGCTTGGCCGAGAACAGCAGGGGTTCCCGCCATTCGGGCGCCGCCCAGTTGCCCACGTCAGCACTCCGGCTGCCAGCCAGTTCCCGGGTCTGCATCGCAAGACGCTCCAGGTCCTCCTGCATGTTGGTGTCGGCGCCGATGGTGTAGCACTCCTGCAGTTCCTTCATCACGGCCTGGCTCTCGGTCCACATCCGACGCACGAGGGGGTCGAAGCTTGACCCGGGGGTCACCCCGCCGGCCGCATAGCCGTCCTTCCATGCGGTCAGAATCTGCTGGCCCATGTGCTGGAGGGTCATGGTGAGCACCGTGCGGAGCTGCTCCTCGACGAACGCGACCGAATTCGAGTCGGGGTTCCGGATGAGCAGTTCGCAGATGCCCTGCGAGGCGATATCCCCGGCATACCGGAGCAGCATGATCCCGCCCAGGGGGCCCGGGCCATGCAGGTGCGTGTCGTGGGTCAGCGAATCGGTCCGCAGAACCTCCGAGATCGCGTTCTCCATGATCTTGTCGTAGGGGATCTCCTCCGAGGCCAGATCGGCGGTCGCATACCGCTCGGCCGCGACGTCACCTGTCACCGGCATCAGAGCGTCCGCATACCCGCGGGAAGGATGGGCCACCAGCCAAGCGGCAAAGGCATCGCCCAGGTGCTTGGGCAGGTCTTCAACCAAATCTGAGACCAGGAAGTCGAATCCCGCCTTCATCCGGGCGCGGAGCTTGGGGCTCGAACCGCCCAGGATGGCCTCGATCTCACGGCAGCAGGTTTCCACCTGGCCGCTGAGCATTTCGGTCGTGCCGGACACGACCCCGACCACACCGTTGAGCCAGGTGCGGGTCAGGTCGCCCAGTTCGTCCTCGCCGGCACGCAGCTTCTGGATCGATTCGATCACCTGGGTGATCGGATCGGGAGCCGAGAACCGGAGTCCCAGGATCTTCGCGTCCTCAGCCGACCTCGGGCGGGGCGACGGGAGGGAACTCTGCACCATGCGGAAGGCCAGCATCGAACCCGACTGGACATCGGCCAGGGCGGCCGGCGAGAGGTAGCTCTCAACCCGCTTCAGTTCCCGGGCCAGTTCGGGGTGAACCTTGACCTTGCCTCGGCCGCGGTCCTCCTCCGACTCATAGGCCCCGTCACCCAGGGCCGTCTGCAGGTCCATGCTCACGATCGTCACGAAGGCCTTCAGGTCCGACACCATGGGGCGGAGTTGGCCATAGTCACCGGCCAGCCACTCCAGGTCGCGGATGGCGGTCCGGATGAGCTCGAGGATCGCCGAGATGCTGTTCGAGTAGGCGGCGGCCCCGGCTTCGCGCATGATCCACCGGCAACGGTAGTCCAGGACGTGCTCACCGGGACGGTCCTTGGTTGGGGCCATCTGCCGGATCAGGGCCCGCAGATCCGCGTAGGCCTCCATGTCGTCCTTCTCACCCACCGCGGTGCCCGGAACTCCCTCCAGCAACCGCAGCTTGCTTTCCCCGTGGATGTCGAGCCGGCTTTCCTGGCAGGCCTGCCGGTATTCGCTGGCCAGGAAGGTCGCCGAGAGCAGACGCTCCAGTTCGGTCATCAGGCGCTTCAACGCCTTGCCCAGGTAGACCCGGGGGAGCACCTCCCCCTTGGGGGTCCAGGGATCGCCCACCCCGGGCTGCTGCGAAGGCAGCTTGACGCGGGTGGTGCGCCGGTCCTGCTTGGGCTGCTCGATGGACCCCTTGCCGTGGGGGCCCTGGTTGGGCTTGACGACCTCCTTGCCGCCCCCGCCGTTGTCCAGCATCCCGGAGTCGGTCATGGCCTTGCATGCGGACTGGATGCCGTTGTGCGCCGAAATGATCCGGTTGATGCGGAATTCGTCGTAGCCCAGTTCCAGGTAATCGGCCTTCCGGCCCCGGAACGGCTTGACCTTGGGATCGAGGGGCATGCGGTAGAGCGTCCTCCCGTCCTTCGTGACCTTGTAGGCGCCCAACTGGACGCGCTTGCGTTCGATCCCCAGATCCCGGCGCTTGCCGGCGAGGTTCTGGGACAGCCGATCCACCAGCGACTCGCTGCCTCCCTTGTGGGAAGGCTTGGGGGTGCCGAACAGCTTCAGGGCCACCTCCCGCGCAGCTTCGAGCAGGGCGATGCTCCGGCGGGAGCACTTGGTGCTGAACCGGCTGTCGAATTCCCGGCCCAACTCACCCGCCCTGCCCCGGGCGTGCCGGGCGAAGAGCAGGGGGCTCACCGCATGGGCCTTGGTGATGTCGAACTTCCCGGTCTCCAGGACCGGATCCACCCCGGCCCAGCCCAGGGCGCTCTCGACCTCGGCCGCGAAGGAACCCTTGGGGTCGAGGAACAGGCCGGCGCACTTCTCCATTCCCATGCCGGATCCGTCGTAGTCGACGTCCGCCTTCCAGGACAGACCCTGGCGCATGAAGTTCTTCAGGACGGACGCGGTCTTGCCGGTTCCGGAGACGCCGAAGCAGACGGTGCCGCCGGTGACCAGGCCGCTGAACGGGATGCCGTAGAACCAGGCCTCGTTCGAGAACTTGTGCCCCTCGGTCCCGTAGTGCTCGCCGATGACGTACTGGAACTCGTCATTGGACGGGTCGTACGGGTTCTCCTCCGCGTAGCGGGGCATCAGGGCGTCCATCAGGGAGTCGTCGTCCACCTTGACCGACCGGGTCCACTCCTGGAACTGCTTGATGATCAGGGCATTGACCCGGCGCTTGGCCGTGTCGATGGAGGCGACGAACCAGGCCACCCCGAGTGCGCCCTGGATCCCGAGGCCGAGACTGGCGGAGGCCGCCCCGGGGATCAGCACCGCGCCATCGTCGCCGTGCATCCCGAAAAGCCA
>Ga0316217_10002622_pt1 | contig 21386 bp, 14 predicted proteins | sample 1anoAmetaG_FD_203633 | JGI IMG/M metagenome (GOLD analysis project Ga0316217, IMG submission 203633) | Freshwater microbial communities from Trout Bog Lake, Wisconsin, USA - 1anoA | ecosystem: Environmental > Aquatic > Freshwater > Lake > Hypolimnion/Profundal zone | place: USA: Wisconsin...
TTTGGAAATTTCCAGCAAGGAGATTTTTCAGAGTTCCGCACTCCCGGCGACTACTATATTCAAATTGGAAACGATCGCAGTCCGGGCACTTTCGCCATTGCGCCCCATCTCTGGGACAATCTCCAGAAATACAGCGCTTGGTATTATTTCGGCCTGCGCCGACTGGGCGAAGACAATGTGATGGGGAATTTTGGTGACTATCGCCTGGTCAACTGGGAGCACGGGCGTTTCATAACTCCGCAAGGTGACAAATACAAATACATCGGTCGCGCGTGGGGCGACGGCAATGACGGACGTATCTACCCGTCGGCTTCGCTCGTGGTGGCACAATATTGTGCGCTCAAGGAATCGAATCCGTTCTGGGATCGCAGCGATTGGATTTACTCACAGGTTCGCTGGGGTCTCGACGGCGCGTTGTCATTTCTGGAGAAGGACGGGTTGCTGCGCTGGATGCTGGCCGCGTTTCCTGAGCATCAAGACACGACCTACGACAATGTGTTTTTTAGCGGCGACGAAAAACTGCTGGGCGACTGTTTCAATGAAGCGCACACAGTTCACGAATACAGCACGAATGAAAACCATGAGGTTGTTTACACCTCGCTCCTGATCGGCCCGGCTTATGCGGTCTGCATGTTCCGCGACAAAGACCCGGAGTTCTTTAATCGCGTCGAGAGCCTCGTCAAAATCGGCTACGAAAATATCCGCAGCCGATATCATCCGTATCCGCAGAAATACTCGCTGGGTTCGTGGGTGTGGCTCAACTTGCTGATGTGGAAGATGACCGATGACACCGTTTATCGCGACCGGGCGGTTTCCGAAGCTGACCGTTTGCTGGAGTTGCAGCAGACCGCAGAAGTCGGCGACGCGTCGTGCAAGGCCAGTGGCTGGTTTCATAAGGACACCCAGGACACAAAGAACCCTTGGGGCGAGAAGCCGCAACAAGAGGTGGAGTTGACGCCGTGGAGTTATCAGGCGCTGTTCAAACTGATTGAATACCTGCCGAACCATCCGAAGGCCGCAGTTTGGAAAAAAGCCGTCAGCAGCTACGCTCGAAATTATCTGTTGGCGATTTCGCGGGAAAATGCTTTTGGCTATACGCCAATGAAAGTTGAGGCTTCCGATCAATCCACCCTGAAACGCCACCACGGTGAACTTGGCTACCAATATTTTGCCAGCATCGGACGGCAGTTTCATCAGGTCGGTAACGCCGCGTTCATGCTTGAGGCCGGCAAGCTCACGCACGACCAGGAATTGATTGACGCCGCCTGGCGGCAGGTGTTCTGGTTTGCCGGTAACAACCCGTCGGGCATCGCCCTGATTCATGGCTTCGGAAAAAACATCTGCTCGCAGCAACACTTCCAAACGACCTTGGGCCGCGCCTTCCCGGGCGGCGTCAACAACGGCGCGATTGGTGACGCCAATGACAATCCATTATTTGACCGCTACAACGAATATTACACCTACGGGAATTTGAATGTGCTCTGGCTCTCCACCGTCATTGGCGCGTCGCGCTTCGAGAAGCCGCTGGAACTTTGGCCCAAGGAAATCACCGAGACGCCGCACACGGCTCACCCGCACCAGCACGCGGTGGCATCTTTCCCCATCCGCATGAAGGGCGGGTTCACCTATAAATTCACTACCGTCGTCCGCGACGATCCAAAGAACGCCGTTCAATGGTCGGTGGACGGCGTGCCGGGCGGCAATGTGGAAAAAGGCAAAGTCAGCGAGGACGGCAGCTACGCCGCGCCATTCGTGAGCACCGAAACCAAAGTGGCCATCACAGCCGTCAGCCGGAAGGACAAATCTATTCGCGACCAGACGGAGGTGACCATCATGCCTGCGCCGCGCGAGGTAAAGAATGTGAAGTGCGCTTTGGTGGACGGGAAGGTTCTGTTGTCATGGGAGGCTTTGAAGGAAAATGTTGCCGGCTACAGCATCTGGCGGCGTTTGCCAGTTCGTGATGGTCAAGCAGGCACGATCTTCGAGATTGTCGGCGCGACGAAGCCGGACGAGACCAGTTACACCTATCCCGGCAACAAGATTCAGTATTACGATGACGAACTGCCGGTCGCCGGAATGGAGTTTCTCGTCAAAGCTTACAACCTGAAACGCGACACGAACTTCAACTACGGCACTGTGCCCAAGGGTGTCTTTGCCGCCAGCTGGATGAAGACCCAGCAAAATTCACCCGATAAGATTTACGGTTTCGGCCCGCCTTCGGAGGTTGTGAAGGTGCCGGAGAAATAAATTAATACGAGTTGAAACTTTTAAATTCGTCGGCGCTCAATTCGGTTATGGATGGGGTGGACATCGCGCTGTATCCCGAACCGCTTGGGATGGTTATGGAAGTTGAACGAAAGAAGATAACATGAAAAGACTAACTGCAACCGTCTTCATTCTCTTGCAATTGACTGTTTCGCATGCCGAGGATGTGCAACTGGTGCTTCCGCCGCTCGCCTTTGGCCAGCCAGTTGCGGGAAAGCGCGCCGTCGTAACTGCCCCGGAGTATAAGGGGACGGCTGTTCATCATCAGCTTTACTTGCCGCCGGACTGGAGCCCGGATTGGAAAAGCAAAGGCCTTTCCTGGCCGGTCATGGTCGAGTATACCGGCAACGTCTATCCGCCCACGGGATCCACTGGCAAAGTGGAGGACGCCTCGCTCGGCTATGGACTTAGCGGCGGTAAGTGTATTTGGGTGGTCCTGCCGTTTGTGTCCGAAGACCATAAATCAAACCAACTGATGTGGTGGGGTGATGAAAAAGCCACGGTCGAGTATGCCAAGCTGAGCGTCCCGCGCATCTGTGCCGGGTATGGGGGAGACCCGAAAAAGGTTGTGATCTGCGGCTTTTCGCGAGGAGCTATCGCCGTCAATTACATCGGTCTCTACGATGACGAAATCGCGAAACTCTGGTGCGGATTCATGTCCCACGATCATTACGATGGGGCTATGGCATGGCCGGGAACGAAATGGGGTTTTCCTTTGGAGGAATATCGGAAGGCCGCGTTGACACGCCTCCAGCGTTTGCATGGCCGACCTGCATTAGTGTGTCAGGCGGTCGAGGGCGGCGGGGCAAATATGACAAAAAATCTCTACCTCGGTGACCTCGTCAGTTTAGGGAAATACACCTTTATTACCGTCCCCATAAAAAAAATATTTCCCGAGATTCCCAACTCTCTTTTCAAAGCCACGCACACGGACTGTTGGATGTTCCGCGATTCAGGCGAACGTCAGTGGGCCAGGGAATGGCTGGATCGGACCCTGAACCCCGCTCCGGCTGCCGACGCCAATGGCATTATCACACTCGCTGCTCCATGGGCTGATATTCACGGTGGCGGATTGCACTACCAACCCGAGCAGCGAAGCCTGCAGGGCTGGTGGTATAAGGATTACGTGACCTGGCCGGTCATGTTTGTCATACCCGGGCACTATCAAGTGAATGTCACATATAGTTGTCAGAGTGGTGAGGGCGGCTGCGAATATGTGGTCGAAGTCGCAGGCCAGAAGCTGACCGCCACTGCCACAGCCACCAGGGATTGGTCCGATTTCCGCACAGACAAAACGGGCGTTATCGAACTCCAGACGGCGGACAAGAGCCAAGTCGTCGTTCGCCTTCTCAAGATGACCGGTAAAGACGCCCTTCATTTGCGGTCAGTCGCACTCATACCGGTCAAGTAAAGCACAACAAAACATAATAACAGATGAAAATCATAACATTCCTAGTAAACATGAAGACAATTATAACTCTCCTCGTCTTGGCGTCGTTTGCAATCACTGTCCACTCCGAACAGTTGTCGCCTTCAGATTTAGTTGAGATGAATGCACTAAAAAAGGCTGTGGATGATGCCTACACCACCTGGCGTTCCACCACTTCATCCCCTGAGCGCAGCAAGCTTCACAAGGCCTATCAGGAATTGGAGCAAACCAATGTGCCGCAAATGTTCTCACTGGCCCAAAAAGAACCGGAATCGCAACCAGCGTTCGATGTGTTTTTGTGGATTGCGATGGACAAACTGGCATTGTCTACAGCATTCCGCTCCTATCAGCTCCAATCACTGGAATACCTCACGAAATATCATTCAACCAACTCAACGGTTGGGCCGCTGTGCAGTTATCTAGGCAGCGACTGGTATGAATGGTGGCGTAAACCGTTTGTGGATTTGCTTAAGTCAGTAGTCAAAAACGGTTCCAACCCCGCCGCTCGCGCCCGTGCGATTAATGAGCTGGGGCGCCTTGACGCCGTCAGGTCCAAGCAGCCGGTGGTGGATTTTCTGAAGTCAGTAGTCAAAAATAATTCCGACCGCGCCATTCGCGCCCAAGCGATTTATGCGTTGGGGCGTCTCGACGCCGACAAGTCCCAGACATTGGCTCTATTTGAGAAAATCCCGTTATATTCAAAAAACATGACCACTAACGCCCTGGCTGAATGGAAGACATTCGGAAGTTCCCAGCAAGCTGCCGCCGATGCCGAAAGCGAATTCAACGAGGTCATAGCCAATTACTCTGACTGTCTGGATTTGCGGGGGCTTAGCAGTCCGAAAGAAGAAGCGCCGCGTTTAAAGGAACTGGCGGAACAAAACTTATTTGCCCTGAAGCATCTTTCTCTCGGCAAAGAAGCCCCGGAAATCGAAGCGGAAGGCGTGGATGGCAAAAAATTCAAATTGAGCGACAGTCGTGGAAAAGTCTGTGTGCTGACTTTTTGGGCGTCTTGGTGTGGTCCCTGCATGCAAATGGTGCCGGAGGAAAGAGCGCTGGCCCAGCGGATGAAGGGGAAACCATTCTGCCTTATCGGCGTCAATGGCGATCCGACACTCCTGGATGCCAAACGGGCGATGGAGCGCGAACAAATGACGTGGCCTTCTTTTTGGAATGGCAAGGAGGGAGCAAAAGGGCCGATCGCCAAGGCATGGAATGTTAAAGGCTGGCCGACGATTTATGTCATGGACGCAAAAGGAATCATCCGGTTCAACGGGGAGGCGGCCCGCAACCTCAATGAATGTGTGGATGAACTTATGAAGGAGCTGGCAGAAACCTCATTATGACTAACGCCGCTAGCGACAACAATCACTATGGCTAAACGCAATTACGCTCTGTCCGCTGGCGCGCCGCTACGCGAATTTGCCGCGCCCAAGTTGCCGTATCAACCACCGCAGCCAAAACATTACCGCCCGAAGATTGGCCTGATCGGGTGTGGCGGCATCTCGGCTACCCATCTCGACGCCTATCGCACGGCGGGTTGGGACGTCGTTGCTTTATGCTCCCGGCGCAAGGAGGCAGCGAAAGCGCGGTGTCAGGAATTTTATCCACAGGCAGAGGTTTATACGGACTACCGGAAATTGCTTGAACGTGGGGACGTGGATGTGGTGGATATCGCGTTGTATCCCGAACCGCGTGTGGCGGTGATGGAAGCTGCGCTTGACGCCGGCAAGCATGTGCTGAGTCAAAAACCGTTCGTGCTCGATTTGGACGTGGGTGAGCGTCTGGCGGCCTTGGCCGCCAAGCTTCGCCGGAAGCTGGCTGTGAACCAGAACGGACGTTGGTCGCCCTACGCCAGCTATGCTACACAGGCCATTCGCGCCGGACTGATTGGTGAAGTGCAAACGGTCTCCATGCGCCTGAACTGGGATCAAAGCTGGATCAAAGGAACGCGCTCCGAAGCATTTCATCACATGTTGCTCCAGAATTTCGCCATTCATTATTTTGATATGACCGCCATGTTCTTCGAGGGGCGGGACGCAGTGCGGGTCTTCGCCGCAAATGCCTTCGCGCCCGGTCAACAGGTGAAGCCACCCATGATCGGGAGCGCGGTGATTCAATTCGAGAGCGGAATGGCGACCTTGAGTTTTGACGCCCACTCAAGGTTCGGACCGGAGGAAGCTATTTCCATCACCGGCTCGGCGGGAACCATTCACATTCGGGGCGCACTTTTCGCGGCGCACGATTTGACGCTCTTCACCAAACGCGGATTTGCGAAACCCAAACTTGAGGGCAAATGGTTCAACGACGGCTTTCGGGGCGCGATGGGCGAGCTGTTATGTGCCATCGAACAAGACCGCGAGCCATCCAACTCGGCGCGGGTGAATTTGCGCAGTCTCGCCATTTGCTTCGCCGCCGTGAAGTCCGCTGACACGGGACGGGCGCAACCGCCAGGCAAGATTCGTTGCCCCGCATGAACTCCGGTTGGCGGGTTGAAAACTGTGTTTCCACCTCCTGGAAAATGTCGCTTTCGTTCAACTTATTGCTGGTTTCATTCAAGACGCATAAAACCGGCATGTGGTAAATTATTCTCCACATTGCCCCGACCATGCCGAAAATAATGAAGAAAATCATGCCGACGATTGGCAATCATGCCAGTCAGTTATGTCTTCGATGGCAGGCAATGGAATCGTCCCGGCGGACGAAATCTTCAATGATTGTAAACCCGGAGTATAAATTATTTGCCTAAAAAAACAGCAGCCTGATCACAAAAAACCAACTCCGCAAACAGTATGAAAACTAAAAACCGACTCGCTGGTCTTCTGCCCTCGGCGCTCGTCGCCATCACGCTGATCTTTGGCATCTTTCAAGCCAACGCCGCCAGCGACTCGTGGAATGCGGATGCCGCCGACAATTGGACTACAACGACCCGTTGGTTACTTAACAATGGCACGGTTCCTGGTTCCACCACCACCGACAACTCGGATATCGCCACGTTTAGTTTCACCCTAACGGCTGGTCGCGCTGTCACGGTGGACACCACACGCTACATTGGGGGCATTTCGTTCGGAAACACTTCCGCTTACGGATACACCCTCCAAACTGGTGCCCTGAACTTAAACAATGGCGGCGTGATTCAGACCCTGTCGGGGGACGGCGCTCACACCGAAACGATTAGTTCGGCCATCAAAATTGACGGTGGTAGTGGCTCCACGGCCACCTTCACTGCGGGCGCAACGACAGCAACCGCCAACAACGTGACCGTAAGCGGTGGGGTGACAGGCACCGCAACAACGACTTCAGGCCTTACCACTCTCACCCTCAACGGAAGCCGCGTCGGATCCGGGACCACTGCGCCCGCTATGGATTCTCTCACCGGAATCATCGGCGACGGAAGCGGTGGCGGCAAGTTGGCGATCATCAAAGCTGGAGCCGGACGATGGTGTCTTGGCGGCAGTTCCGCGAATACTTTCAGCGGCGGCCTTACCATCAATGCTGGCGAACTCATTTTAGCAGGCAAAAGCACTGCCGGAGGTGCAGCTACGGGAAACATCTATTTGGGTGACACTGCTGCAACTGGTGCCAGTGCAACACTCACACTGCTTAATTCCTCAAGCTCGATGGGCACGCCTGCCAACGCTTTGACGGTGCAATCTGGCAGCAGCGGGACCAAGACGATAAAAAATAATGGTAACTCCGCTACGCCTCAATATGGGGGCGCGATTACTATGAATGATAACCTAACCGTCTACGGAGGGGTCTCTGGAAGCCTCACTTTTAGCACGGCGGCCACAATTAATCTCAACGCGAACACTCTGACGTTGAACGGCGGCACGTTGACCTGCAACGGGGTTATCAGCGGCAGCGGCAATGTGACCCAGGCCGCCGCCGGAACTTCTACTTTGGGCGCAGCGAACACCTTCAGCGGCACTGCACTCGTGACACAAAATACCGGCACTCTGGCGCTGAACAATGTGAATGCGTTGCAAAACGCCACGCTCGATACCGGCGCCTCCGGCTCGCAGTCGGTCACCTTCATTGTATCAGGCAACAACACTTACAACATCGGCGCACTTCAGGGCGCAAATAGTTTGAGCATCGGTGCGAATACCATCAGCGTCGGGAATAAAAATGGCACCACCACTTTCACCGGAGCGATTGGCGTCACCACCGCCGCTGGTGGTCTCACCAAGGTGAACGCCAGCAGCACCCAGATTCTTTCCGGCGCGAACATCTACACCGGTTCAACCGCAATCAATGCCGGCACCTTGAAGCTCACGGGCGGTTCGCTGGCAGACACCGCTATTTCATTCGGCGGCACCGCCACGTTAGGGGTTCAGCCCGGCAGCGCTACTTCCATTGACATTGGCAATACGACAACAACTGGCGCAGGGGCGACTTTGAGTATCGGCGCGAACAACACCTTTGACATGACCGATACTGCCATCAGCACCTGCAATCTCAAACAGGGGGCGACGTTTGGCAGCACAGCCCTGACAATTGCCACCGGGGCGACCTTCAAATTCGACTTGAGCAATACGACCTGCGACCAGTTGGTTGTCACCAAGACGGCCAGTGCGAGTGGGACCATTAACGTCACTCTCAGCGCCGCTTCAGCCGCGACGTCGCTCCAGACCGGCACTCCCTACACGCTCATCAGTGCCGCCTCGGGCTCGACGCTGAACAGCGCCACTTGGTCGTTGACGAGTTCTACGCTGACGGTCAATGGATCCCTTTACAGTCTCAGCCTGAGCGCGAGCGCCACCGCTGTCACCGTTACGGCTACACCCACTTATACGGTGACCTACAATGGCAATACTGCTGACAGTGGCAATGTGCCGGTGGATGGCAGCAGTCCCTATGTGAGCGGTGCGTCGGTGACGGTGCTGGGCAATATTGGCAGCCCGAGTTTAACCAAGAGCGGTTATACCTTTAACGGCTGGAACACGGCTTCCGATGGCAGCGGCACGAGCTACAGCGCGGGGAACAACTTCACTATCGCCGCCAACACGATCCTTTATGCGAAATGGCTCGGCACGGCCAGCATCACTACTTCGGAATCCACTTTCTCCAACTCCGTCAGCACCACCTACGGCACAGCTTCCAGTTCAACGAGAGTTGTAGTCACGGGATCCGGCATCTCCGGCAGCATTACCGCCACGGCACCGAGTGCCGGCGCGGCTTTGGAAGTTTCCAGCGATAACTCGACCTTTGGCACCACCGCCACCTTGCCCTCGACCGGCGGCACTTTGTATGTGCGCCTTAAAAACAACGCATCAGCTGGAAATTACAATTCCCAAAATGTCTCGCTGTCGGGGTCACCTGCCACAACAATTACCGTGGCCACCACTTCCGCTGGCAACACTGTAAGTCAAAAGGCACTGACCATAGCCAGCGCTACGGCGTTGGGCAAATTGTATGACGGTGGCAACACCGCCACGGTCACCGGCACGCTGCAAAGCACCATCGCCTTTGGGTCTGGCACCTCCAGCGACGGCAAACCCTATGACACCTTGACGGTCACCTGCACGGGCAGCACTTTTGCCAACGCGGGACCAGGCACCGGCATTTCCGTGACCGCCGGCACTTTCGGTGTGACTGGAGCCGCCGCTGCCAACTATACCGTCACACAGCCCACCTTGTCATTGTCCGCAGATATTCTCGCACTCGGCGTTTGGACGAACACGGTGGCGACGGCCACATGGGGCACGGCCGCCAATTGGTCGAATAGCATTGTTGCCACCAACACCGGCTTTACCGCTGATTTCAACCAGGTGAACATCACCTCCGATCCGACCACCGTAAATCTGGCCGCGCCTCAGACCATCGGGAACCTTATTTTTGGCGACACTGACACGAGCAGCGCTGCGGGTTGGGTGCTGGCGAATAGTTCGACCCCGGCAAACGTTTTGACCTTGGCCGGCACCACGCCGACCGTCACCGTCAACGCGCTCGGCACGGGCAAGAGTGTCACCATCAGTGCGGCGATTGCCGGCACATCAGGTTTAACCAAGAGCGGCAGCGGCAAGCTGATTCTCAACAATACAAACACCTACAGCGGCGGCACAACGCTCACCGCGGGAACTTTGACGGTGGCCAGCACTAATGCCTTGGGCAGTGCCGGCAATGCCTTGCAGCTGAACGGAGGCAGTCTGGAAATTGCGCTTAATCAAACCGATAGCGGCAACTTGACGGCTCAGGGATACGCCACAACCGTCGGCGGAAATGTTGAAATTATCGCCAATAAGGCGACTTCGAGTTCAGGCATAGTTCACACGCTTGGCACCTTTAGCATCGGGGCAAACACGCTCACAGTGACAAGAGGCGCGAACGTCATTCTAACCATTGTCCCCGGCGTCGCATTCACCGGGACGACCTTTACCGGAGCGCCCACGTTCTCGCTCGGTAGTGGCGCAAATATAACGTCACTTGCCCTCGGTGCGGTGAACAATGGGGCCAACACCGCGACTATCACCGGCGTCGGCAACTTCACTCAAACCGGTGTTTGGGGCAATGGCTCGGGTGGTATTACTTTGGACAGTGGATTTACGGGCACGGCGACCCTCTCCGGGGCAAATACCTACACTGGCACCACATTGGTTTCCGGCGGCACGCTCGCTTTGAACAACGTCAATGCCGTTCAGAACTCCACGCTGGACACAGGATCTTCGGGATCGCAGTCGGTTTCCTTTACGGTGGGGGGCAACAACATCTACAACATTGGCGCGTTACAGGGTTCGATAGGCCTTGCCGTTGGCGGGAATACCATCAGCGTTGGATCCAAGAATGCCGACACAACTTTTGGTGCGGTCATCAGTGGCGCGAGCGGCAATCTGGTCAAAGTTGGCAGCGGCAAACTGACTTTGACCGGCAACAATACCTACAGCGGCGCTACCGTAATCAACGCCGGCACATTGGCGTTGAATGGTAATGCTTTGATTACAAACACGGCGAACATCGTAGTGGCGAGCAATGCCATATTTGATGTGTCCGGTTTGAGCAGCTCGTTCACTCTAGCCTCCGCCCTGAGTAGCCAGACCTTGAGCAACAGCGCGCCGGGCGCCATCCTCAATGGCACCAATAATTGCAGCACCGGCACCATCTCACTGGTCTATGACGGCGTGAACCCGTCCTTCATCATGACCAACGGCGGGATGCTGTTGTCTTCCTCAACTACTGTCAAAATCAACAACACCAGCTCCGCTTTGGGTGCGGGCAGCTATCTCATCATCTCGAATAATACGTCGGGCACAGCCGGATTGGTGTCTGGCACGGCACCATCTTTCGTTACCGTGACTGGCGGCAATCTGGTCACAGGTTGCACCGCATCGGTGCAAATTTCCAGCGCCGGATTGAATCTGGTGGTGAGCAAGAGCGATCAAACCATTGGCTACACCAACGGAATGACTTTGACCAAGACCTACGGCAACGCGGCCTTTGCCGACGGGGCCACCAACAGCAGTGGTTTGACTCTGGCCTATTCCAGCGACAACACTGGCGTGGCCACGGTTGATGCTGTCAATGGAACTGTGACTATTTTGGCGGCGGGCAATTGCCATATCATCGCCACCAATTCGGGCAGCGCCGGTTATAACCCCTCGTCCGCGTCGCAATCGCTGACAATTATTCAAGCCAGCACTTTCGTAGGGGCGTCCTCCACCAAGAATCCGTCCGGATATAAGGACAGTATAGCCTTCCTCGCCATGTTGCCGGCTGACGCCACGGGCAACGTGGTTTTCTTTTCCACGAATGGAGCTTTTAGCACTAACACCGTGACCGGTGCGAGCACCAGCAGCCTTTCGATTACAAACCTGCCGCGCGGGACGAATCTCGTCACCGTCGCTTACTCGGGGGATGGCAATTATTTCGGGAGCACGAACACGCTGAATCAAATCGTCACCAACCATCCGCCGGTGGCGACCGACGCGACTTACTATCGTGCCAAGGGACTGTCGCTCAAGATTGCGATTACCAACCTGTTGACCTATGTGACGGATGTGGATGGCGACACCAACACGATACAGAGCGTGGGGGCCGGGCTGACAAATGCGACGATCATGACTGACAGCACTTATGTTTATTACCTACCAGCCACTGGCGGAGGCAAGGATGACAATGACGTGGTTAGTTACACGGTCAGCGACGGTTTTGGCGGCAGCGCCACGGCGAACATCTTAATTGATGTTTACAGCGCGGCCGGTCCGGCGCAGATGAGCATACCGACGAACGGAGTGGTCAACATCACGTTCCACGGCATCCCGAATTACACCTACATCGTGCAGACAACGACCAACCTGTCGGTGCCGTGGTGGACGTTAAGCACGAACACCGCCAGCACAAACGGATCATGGCTGTTCACCGACCCGAACGCGACGAACGCACAGCAATACTATCGCTCATCACAACCATAATCATTTAATCAAAGGCTGAACCATGAAAACATCCTTACTTATTGGAATGCTTGCGGTAAGCGCATTACAGCATGCGCAGGCATCACTTTATTCAATCGGCGATGTCAGTGGCAGCGGCAGCTCGCTTAACCAGACGATCTACGACGCCAGTCCGAGTGGCATCTCCTCGACCCTTTTAGTCAGCGGCGCAGACACGTCATTAGCCGGCCTCAGTGTGACGTTGAATGTGTCGGGCGGATACAATGGCGATTTGTATGCGTATCTGCTGGCACCGAACGGGACACTGGTGATGTTGTTGAATCGCGTCGGCACGGGGACGGGCAGTGCCATTCAATCAGCCTTTGGTTATTCGACTGCTGGATTTAACAATGTCACCCTGGACGATACGGCGACGGGCGGGAACATTCACACCGTGCAAAATCCTGGATCACTGCCCACCGTTTCCTACACGCCGGACGGCGGCAGCTTGGCCTCGTTCAACGGCGTGAATCCGAATGGGACGTGGACGCTGTTCTTTGCGGATGAATCGGCAGGCAACACGAGCACGTTGAACGGCTGGAGTCTGGACATCACGGCGGTGCCAGAACCTATCAATGTGGCTCTGGCATTCTTTGGTGCGGGATTTATCGGAGTCGGAGCAGTGCGGGTTTATCGCGGTTCAAGGAAAGTGACGCTTCCATCCTCGGAGCTGACAACCTGAACGGACAGCAAGAACTTCGTGACTGGTTTGGGTTCCAGTCATCAAGGCCGGATCATGGGTTCCGGTTGGTGGGTGGCGGTGTTGAGGGGTTGACGCCGCCACTCAAATTTAAAAGCAGACAAATGGAGCAAGCTTAATTGTTTTTCATGAGAAATTTCCGGTGCCATAGCTTCGTCCTGGCAATATTCAGCAATGCACTAAGTCCGCTGGCGCGAGCCGGCGAGGAAGCGAAAACTGCCGCCACTATTTTGACGAACGATCTGAAGCGATTGTCCCTTTTATCTTATGAACAATGTGAGTCCGAGTGATGTCGCTTTCGTCCAACTTTTTATCGGTATCATTCAAGACAGGAAACTCCAGTTTAGCTAAATTACTGTATAAATTACCATGCGAATTTTGAATATATCTATTTTGCACCCGTAGTTTCTAAAATATAATTACAAGAAGAAATTTATTATGCTTACCTTTCCCAACCAACTGAATCGAATCCGCGATGGTGTGCTTGCCCAAGCAGAGACGCTCCAGAACGTCGCTTCGCATTATGCGGACGCCATCCAGAACGACGGTCTCATCCATGTCTATGCCAACGGTCATTCCCGCGTATCCGTCGAGGAAATGGTCGTGCGCATGGGCGCGCTTACCGGCTTTCACCCACTGCTTGCCCACGCGCTCTCCAACTTCACTGACGTGGTAGGCGCGGATAGCCTGCGGCTGAATCAGGCCATCGAAAAAGTCGAAGGCCTCGGTGCAATCCTGCTCGATGAAGTGGAAATCGGACCGCACGACGTTTTCATCGCCATCAGCGCCACGGGCCAGACGCAGGCGGCGGTGGATTTCGCGCTCGAAGCGTCGCGACGCTATCCGAACCATCCGCTAGTTTGCTTTGCCTCGAAAGAACAGGCCAGCACCGCCGCGCCCAAGCACAGTTGCGGCAAAAATCTCTGGCACATCGCGCAGGAACACAAGCACGGTTACTTCCTAGACAACTGCATGCCGCTGGGCGACCTCTCAACCAAGGTTGAAGGCCAGACCGGAAGCTATGTCGTGTGCCCGCTGAGCTCCATCGGCTCGCTCACGCTGGTGCAATCATTGAACGAACTCACGCTGCGCGAGTTGGATCGGCGCGGCTACAAGCACATCGTTTTGCAGAACATGCACCTCGGCGGCTACGGCGTGAACTACGACGAATGGCTCGCCGACCAGCGCCGCCGTTACAGCAAGGCGTTGCACAATCCGAACGCAGTCAAACCGAAGAAATAATTTTGCAAACCATGACGCCTCGCACCTATCTCATCACGGCCTCGACCGGCATCGGCGCGGAAACGGCGCGTCAACTCGCGCGGCTCGGCCATCGCCTGTTCATCGTGAGCAGGACGGAGGAGAATGTGCGGACGCTCGTGGCGGAATTGCAAAAGCTCGGCGCGGAGACCGGTTGGCACGCGGGCGATTTGGCGAATCCGAAAGTCGGTCCGGCGGCAGTCGCCAAGTGCGTCAAAAAGTTTGGCCGGCTTGACGGTCTCTACAATGTAGCGGGCATCAGTGCGCGGAAATTTGGCGACGGCCCGTTGCACGAATGCACCGAGGAAGGCTGGCACGCCGTGATGGAAATCAACGTCGCCTCGCAATACCGCATGTGCCGCGAAGCGCTCCGCGTGATGCTCACGCAGAAGCCGCATTCTGAAAACGGCCAGCGCGGTGTCATCCTTAACATGGCGAGTATCCTCGGCCTTCATCCTGAACCAAAACATTTTTCCGCCATCGCTTACGCGGCGGGCAAGGGCGCGATTATTTCCATGACGCGCACGGCTGCGGCTTACTACGCCAAGAACAAAATCCGAATGAATGTCATCGCCCCGGCGCTGGTGCGGACGCCCATGAGCGCCCGAGCTTCGGAAGACCGCACAATTTTGAAATTTATCGCGCAGAAACAACCGCTCGAAGGTGGCGTCATCCCGGTGGAAGACGCGGCGGCTGTGAGCGTGTTTCTGCTGACCGATGGCTCGCGTTCCATTACCGGCGAAGTGCTAGAAGTGGACGCCGGCTGGAATCTTTGTTGAACGCAGCATGAACATTTACTCAAAAACACTGCCACCTTCAAAACACTACGAGGTCATCGTCGTCGGCTCTGGCTCGGCGGGTGCGACCGCGACCATCGCCGCTGCCCGCGCCGGTGCGAAGACGCTTGTGCTCGAACGCCTGCCGTTTCTCGGCGGCACAAGCACAGCGGTGCTCGATACATTTTACGGCTTCTATACTCCGGGGTCGAAGTCCAAGAAAGTCGTCGGGGGCATCAGTGACGATGTGATGGAGCGTTTGCGCCGACACGCCTCGTGGCTCGAACGGCCTAACACCCACGGCGCAGGCACAGGCGTTACCTACCATCCCGAATATCTCAAAGTGGTCTGGGAAGACCTCGTGCGCGAGGCGGGCGCAGAAGTGTTGCTCAACGCTTGGGTGCAGGATGTGAAGGCAAACGACAAATCACTTCGCTCACTCGTCGTCGCGACCAAACTCGGTCTGCGCACGTTCACGGCGGATGTTTTTATTGACGCATCCGGCGACGCGGATCTTTGCCACTTCGGTGGATTTGATTACGAATTGGCCGGCGCGATTGATCCCGCGCAGACGCTCACTACCACGTTCAAGTTGTGCAATGTGGATGTCGCCCGTCGCAAGACAATTGGAAAAAAAGAATTTCACGCGCTCATGGCCGCCGCTGCGGAGACGGGCGAATATGCTTTGCCACGCAAGGAGGGCAGCGACCACATCACGCCGGTGGATCACATGACGGCTACGATCATGACGCGGTTGCCATCGTATTTCAAAAAAGGCGAGAGCATCTTGAACGCCACCGATCCCGAACTGCTCTCGCAGGCGGAAATGGAAGGTCGCAAGCAGGCCATCGAATACATCCGCTTTCTGCGCGACAAAGTGCCCGGCTACGAAAAAGCGCAGCTCTCGACGTTCGGAATGCAAATCGGCGTGCGCGAAACGCGGCGCGTCTATGGCGAGTATCGCCTCACGAAGGACGAAGTGCTGACCGCAAAACAGTTCGATGATCAGATCGGCCTGTGTGGCGCGCCGATTGAGGATCATCACGGCGGCGCGGACACGGCGTGGGCGTATCTACCCGACGGTCAATGCGTCGGTATTCCGTGGGGCTCGCTCGTCCCGAAAGGTTCGCAGAATCTGCTGATGGCGGGCCGGTGTTTCTCCTCCACACACGACGCGCACGCGAGCGTCCGCTCCATGGCGCAGTGCATGGCGATGGGGCAGGCCGTCGGCACGGCGGCGGCGATGATGGCGAAGGAAAAGAAAGCGCCGCAGGAAATCGCGGCGAAACAATTGCAGGCCGTGCTTCGCCAGAACGGGGCGATTCTCGAAACGCCATGAGCGAGCAACCCTACTATCTCGGCATTGATTGGGGCGGCACACGCATCAAACTCGGCGCGGTGACCGGCGATGCGACGTTTCTGGCGCAGGATATTTTCGAATCACCGAAGAAGGTGGACATTGTTGGTTTCGTCAGCGGATTGCTCGACAAGGCGGAGTCGTTCATCCGGCAGATTGGATACAAACCGAGTGGCATTGGCCTGGGCCTCACCGGGCCGGTGAATCCCGAACTGGGCGTGATGCTCTTGCCCGGCAAGGTGAAGGGCTTGGAAAAATATCCCATCGTGCCGCGCTTTGCCGAGCGGTTCAAACTGCCCGTGCGCGCGGAGAACGACGGCACGCTTTCGATCTACGCCGAGAAATATGCGGGCCAGGCGAAGGACGTGGATTGGGCCGTGACCGTCACCATCGGCACAGGCGTCGGTTCCGGCGTGATGCTGGATGGAAAGATTCTGAGCGACCCACGTTTCATGTTTGGCGGACAACTCGGCCACATCGTCTTGAACACCGCTGATGACCGGCTCTGTCTCACGGGCGCACGCGGCACGGGCGAGATGTGCTGCTCCGCGACGGCCTTGGCGATCGGCGTGCGCAGCGGCATTCAGCGGGGAATCCCTTCCACGCTCAGCGAGCGTTACTTCGCCGACGCCCATTCGGTTGATTTCCGGACCATCATCGAAGAGGGAGTGGCCAAAGGCGACCGGCTTTGCTGCGACGAATTACGGCGCTGGACGCGTTACGTCGGCTGGCTGTTGGTCAACGCGGTTCACGCCTATTCGCCGCAGATCATCATCCTGAGCGGTGGCGCGACGCTGGCGGCAAAATATTTTCTCAACGACCTGCAAATGCACGTCAACCAGCACATCTTCCGCTATCCGCCTGGCGTGGGCGTGCCGATTGTTATTTCCGAAATCGCCGAACACGCCGGCGTGCTCGGGGCGGCGATGATGATGAAAGTCCATCTCCAAAAAAATCCGCCCGTCCCCAGCCTGCTCTGAAATGTGTTATGGCAAACGCACCCCATCTCGTCGCCCTCACCAACAAGCCTGACTTCGCGCGCTGCATGGAACGCATCGAGGCGTGGTTTCATCAGGCGGTATTGGACCGTCCGCCCGTGCGGTTCTACAAGCACAACGCGCAGTTCGAGGCCGGTGAACCACTGGACAAGACGCGCTGGGATTCACTGGAGGCGCGCTGGCTGGATACGGATTTTCAGATCGAGAGTTTCGAGCAGTTCTTGGTCGGCAAACAGTTTTACGCGGAGACCTTTCCCGTCTTCATGCCCAACCTCGGGCCAAACGTCTATTCGGCGTTCTACGCCGGGCGACTGGAATTTGCCGAAGTGACTTCATGGTATGAGCCGGCGCTGCCCAGTCTGGATGACTTGTCCGTCTTGCAGAACGATCCGTTTGCGAACCATTATTTCAAGAAGATCGAGGAGATGACCCGTGCGGCGCTCGCCCGCTGCGGCAGCCGTTACTGGGTAGGTTACACGGATCTGCATCCCAGTCTTGATTGCATCACGGCCTGGCGCGGCATTGACGATCTCTGTCTCGACATGGCCGATGAACCGGAGAAGCTCGCACCGCTGATGGAACTCTCCGTGCGTGATTTCCACCGCATCTTCGACCACTTTGACGCGATGCTGAAGTCCGCCGCTCAGCCGTCGGTGACGTGGATGAACATTCCCTGCACCGGCAAGTTCCACATACCGAGCTGCGACACGTCCTCCATGATTTCGCCGTCCTTCTTCAAGCAGTTCGCCCTGCCGCAGTTTCAACGCGAAATGCAGGGCACGGATCGCGCCGTCTTTCATGTGGATGGCAAGGGCGTGGCCCGCCATCTCAATGTGATTCTGGAGCAACCCGGGGTGCAGGCTATTCAATGGGTGCAGGGCATGGGCGCTGACTGGCCCATCCTACAATGGTTGCCGTTGCTCAAGCGGGTTCTGGCGGCGGGCAAATCTGTGCTGGTGGATGTGCCGGTGGAGGAACTCGATGAGTTCATGCGCCAGATGCCGCGCGAAGGCGTCTTTCTCTGTCTGGGCGTGCAAGAGGGATCAGAACTGGAAACGCTGAAGCGGGTCGAGCGTTGGGGAAAATAATTTCTGAATACAATATGAAAGAATGGTCACAACTCACATCGGATGAAGTCGCGGCGCTGGATCGTTCGCTGCCCATCATCTTTCCACTTGGTCTCGTCGAGGCGCACGGGCCGCACCTCGCCACATCCGTGGACATGGATACGGCGGCGTATTTTGCGCGGCGCATCGCCGAAAATACCGGCGCGATTCTGCTGCCGTTGCTGCCTTATGGTTTTGCCGATGAGATGGCGGAATACGTCGGCACGCTCGGTCTGCGCGCCGACACCATGGCTTCGGTCATCACCGATCTTTCCAGTCACCTCTGCGCACACGGTTTCAAGCGACAGATTTTCCTAAGCGGCCACGGCGCGAACAAACTGCCGACGGAGCTGGCGTTTTGTCGCGTCTGGGAAAAATTCCCCGACCTGCAAGTTGTCTATTGGAATTACTGGACGGAAGCGGGTTTCTCCAAAATTGCCCACGCCGACAAGGGCGAAACGGAAATTGCCCTGGCCGTTGGCACGAAGTCGCACATGGCGCGGGCGAAGGATTTCAAGGTCAACAAACCATGGTATCGGCTGCGCTCGCGGCACGAGCTGAATCCGCACTCCGGTGGCATAAATGGCGAGCCGACGAAAGCCGACTTGAAGGAAGGCGAACGCGTGCGGGACGAAATCGTCCGCATCCTCACGGAAAAAGTTAGCACCATCGTTGCCGCTGGAAAATCCAAACCATGAACCTTGTCACCGAATTAAGTCGCGCGCGCATTTTATCCGCCGCCGTGATTGATGATCCGGCGCATGCCGTTCCACTCGCCCGCGCACTGCTGGCGGGCGGTCTCGGCATCATGGAAGTGACGTTTCGCAACGCCCACGCGGGCGAGTGCATCCGTCGCATCCGCAGTGAAGTTCCGGCGATGACGGTGGGGGCTGGCACGTTGTTGACGCCCGCGCAGATTGATGAAGCCATCAAAGCGGGCGCACAATTCGGTGTATCACCGGGGTTCAATCCCACCGTGGTTCGTCACGCGGTCGCCGCTGGTTTTCCCTTCGCGCCCGGTGTGTTGACGCCGGGAGAAATGGAACAGTCGCTCGAACTCGGCTGTCCTGTGGTGAAGTTTTTCCCAGCCGCCGCCGCTGGTGGTCCTGATTTTATCAAGTCCATCGCCGCGCCTTACGCGCATACGGCGTTGCGGCTGATTCCGCTGGGCGGCATCGGTGAGAAAAATCTCGCCGATTACCTCGCGCTGCCTCTGGTCGTTGCCGTGGGCGGCTCATGGCTGACGGATCGCAAACTTGCCGCTGCGGGAAAGTGGGGTGAAATTTCTTCGCTGACCAAACGTGCCGTGCAAATTGCCGCGCCCAAAACATGAACCGCTAGCCGCTCATCGCGATGGAGAAAACGCCACCGACACCATCACCGACAATACCGGCGCTTACATCAACGCCTGCCGCTTTCAAGCTACCGCCAATCCACCTACGGTTAAATTACAAAGCAACTATCTCACGCTGCCCTACCAAAAAATCAAAGCCGCCACGGACATCACCTGCGTCGCTGAAGTTTCGAGCAACCTCATCAGCCCGTGGCTCTCCGGCAGCAACGACGCGGAGCAACTCTGGCAAGTCGGCGACGGCCTCACCACGCAAACCATCACTGCGTGTGACAAGACCACTGTGCCCAATGCCAGCAGTCGGCTTATGAGATTGAAGGTAACGCAGCCGTGAACCTCTTATCGGTGGCGGGCACAGCTTGAATCGGATCTAGCTCGCAACTTGTTTGCTGGCGGATGTTTCTCGTGCGGGAGACAGTCACGCTGGCGCGAGTTGCGAGCTTTTGAATTTGGCTCCGATGTCAGAGTAGTGGTTTTCTTCGTGAACAACACGCCCCGCGCGAAATCTTAGAAGCAAAAGCCCATGGAGCCGGGCGGTTTGTCACAGGTGGAGCCGCAGGGGACAGGGCGGACGACCTTGACGAACCGACCGGCGACATACCATGGAAACCGGATTCGCGCGCGTCTTAACCGATGTCGCGGCATCCGTCAATGGGTTGGCTTTGGGCAAAAATCGAACGTGGATTTGCCATGGTCAGCGATATTTGAAGACAATGAACACGCCGCCGACAAAACCAATCAAGACGCCCATGGCAATCACTCCGAGGAAGGCCAGCCAGTCCCGTCGGATTTGCAGTCCGGCGATTCGGCCATCCAAGTCCTCGCAGGATTTGTGAAACCTTTCGCTGGCAGCCTTCAGGTCATTTTTGACGCGATGGAGCGCGGAAACCCCGTCATCCAGATGCCTTCTGATGTCCATGGCGGCTGCCCCGATTTCCTTCAACTGACTACGGAACGAACCGGAAGCATGGTTCAAAGCCTCGGTATGAGCTTTGACGATGTTGTTTAATTCCCCGTTTTGCTCCGCACCAACGGCGGAGAAATTGCCGATCAGCGCGGCGGTCTGCCGCCGGTATTCGGCCAGATGCAGTTCAATCAATTTGCGGGATTCATTGACCGCCTGCGGCACCAGCGCCGCTGCGCGCCATTGCGCCCGCGTCAGCATTACCAGTTGGACGGGAAATCCATCTTCATCCCCATTACTCCATTCGGCCAATATCTTCCGCATCCGTTTGGCTTCTTCGGCGGAAAGCCCGTTGCACAAAAAATCAAAATCTGTGTCCTCCATGATTATTCTCCGAAGTTCAGTTGCGGCTGCGGCTCAGCTTTCGCCTTTTCCTTGGCCGGCGCAGATTTTTCCTTGGGCACAAAGTCTGTCGGTAACAGCAAATCGGCGATAGCGTCATATTGCCGGAATAATTTCTGCATCGCCCATTGGATTTCCCCGGCGAGCAAGCGTTCCAAGTGACCAGCCTCAACGTGCGACAATTCGGCGAAGCTCAAGCCGAGCTTGGCAATTGCCTCGGCCTTTTCAATTGCCAGCAGTGTGGTCGGCGTCACCGCTGGCAACGTCACGGACTTCGCGCCAAACTCGATTAACTGCTTTTCCAGTTGTGAGCCTTTGAACAAATCCCCGCGCGCCTTGGCGGGATTGTGGACGACACAATAGTCCACACGGTCGCCGGCATACAAAAAAAGTCTGCCCGCGTTGGTCA
>Ga0316217_10002623_pt1 | contig 21382 bp, 18 predicted proteins | sample 1anoAmetaG_FD_203633 | JGI IMG/M metagenome (GOLD analysis project Ga0316217, IMG submission 203633) | Freshwater microbial communities from Trout Bog Lake, Wisconsin, USA - 1anoA | ecosystem: Environmental > Aquatic > Freshwater > Lake > Hypolimnion/Profundal zone | place: USA: Wisconsin...
TCTGGGCGTCGCCGAGCCGTTACCATCTTGGGGCGGATTGCTGCGCGAATTGCAGGAACTCGCCTTCTTCAACGGAGAATACTGGAAGCTCGCACCGCTCCTGCTGCTCGTCCTGGTGGTCGGCAGCTTTGAATTTCTAGTTTCGCGAAATGAGGTTGGTGGATGATGCGCACTCGACGTTCTTGCCTGCTGCTGGTTCTGCTTTTGCTCACGGCCTTCGCCATCGCTTCCGCCTCGGAGCTGCGCTTCTGCCTGCGCTCGGAGCCCAAGACCTTCGACCCGCTGCTGGTCGATGACGACGCCTCCGACACCGTTCAATACCTGACGGGAGGCGTGCTGGCGCGGGTCAATCGCCAGACGCAAAAACTTGAACCCGAGTTGGCGACCTCGTGGAAGGTGAGTCCCGACGGGCGCACCATCACCTTCACCTTGCGCCAGGGAATCTACTACTCCGACGGAACGCCCTTCGGCCCGGAAGATGTCGTGGCAACGGTCCGTCGCATGATGGATCCCGCGCTGCATTCTCCCGTGGCCGACGCCTTCCGGTCCGGGCAGGGAGAGACCAAGGTCAGCGCCGGCAAGAACACCGTCACCATTACCTTCCCCGCGCCGGTGGCCGCCCTGGACCGCTCCTTTGATCAGGTCGTGATCGCCTCCGCCCGCTCGCCGCGCAAAGAACGCGCCGCCCTCGGCCCCTACTACGTCGCAGACTACAAGGCGGGCTCCTTCGTGCAGTTGCAGCGGAATCCGAATTACTGGAAGCACGACTCCGCCGGACACAAGCTGCCCCTGATCGACAGCGTGCATCTCGACATCCAGCCCAATCGCGACATCGAGGCCCTGCGCTTCCGCCGCGGAGAGATTCATCTCATCAATTCCATCGACGCCGAGCAATTTCAGAAGCTGGCTTTGGCCATGCCCACGGCGCTGCACGATGCCGGCCCCTCGATGGACTCCGAGCAGATGTGGTTCAACCAGGTCGCCAAGGCTCCGCTGCCCGCCTACAAGCTGGCCTGGTTCCGCTCCCAGGCCTTCCGCCGAGCAATCTCTCAGGCCATCAACCGCGACGACATGGCGCGCGTCATCTTCGGCAGCCACGCCCGCGCCGCCGTTGGTCCCACTTCGCCCGCCAACAAAGTATGGTTCAACAGTAAGCTGACGCCGGTCGCCTATGACCCCACGGCCGCTCTGAAGCGTTTGCAGCAGGACGGCTTCCAACTCAAGAACGGCACCCTCGTCGATCGCGAAGGCCACGCGGTCGAGTTCTCGCTCATCACCAATTCCGGCAACGCCAACCGCGAGCGCATGGCCACCATGATCCAGCACGACCTCAGCCAGATCGGCGTAAAAGTGAACGTGGTCACCTTAGACTTCCCTTCCCTCATCGAGCGCATGACGCAGAAGTTCAACTACGAGGCGATCCTGCTCGGGTTGGTCAACGTCGAGTACGACCCGGTCAGCCAGATGAACGTCTGGCTCAGCTCCGGCGACAATCATCAGTGGAATCCTCATCAGGCTGCGCCTGAGACCGCATGGGAAAAAGAAATGGATGAACTGATGCGGCGCCAGGCCTCGGCGCTGGTGTTCAAGCAGCGCAAGGCCGCCTGGGACCGGGTGCAGGAGATCGCCGCCGATCAGGCGCCCTTCATTTACCTGATCAACCGCAATGCCCTCTCCGCCATTTCGCCGTCCGTGCACGGTGCAACCCCGGTGGCCCTCCGTCCGCAGACCTTCTGGAATATAGAGCAGTGGTCGCTGGTGGAGACGGCCGAGAAGAAGTAATGACCGCCGCCGCCAATCCGCTCCTCTCCCTGCGGCTCAACGTGGATTATCCCAGCCGCCGGGCCGTGCTGCGCGACTTACAGCTGGAAATGCGCGCGGGAGAAGTGCTAGGACTGGTGGGGCAGAGCGGCTCCGGCAAGAGCACCATCGCCTTGAGCGTCATGCGCCTGCTGGATGCCAAGGGCGGCACTGCCAGCGGCAGCATCCGCTTTGCCGGCCGCGAGTTGCTGGCGCTCAGTGAGCGCGAGATGCGCGACCTGCGCGGCCGCCAGATTGCCCTAGTGCTGCAGAGCCCGCTCTCATCGCTGAATCCGGCCATGCGGGTCGGCGGACAATTGGAGGAGGCGTGGCGCGCCCACGCCCGAGGCACGCGCGAAGCGTGCCGGCAGTCCATCACCACGGCGCTGGGTGAGGTCAGCCTGCCGGCCGATGAGAACTTCCTGCGCCGCTACCCGGAGCAGATGAGCGTCGGCCAGGCGCAGCGCGTGCTGATCGCCATGGCGCTGCTCCACCGCCCGGCGCTGCTGATCGCCGACGAGCCGACCAGCGCGCTCGACATCATCACCCAGGCCGAGATCCTGAAGCTATTCCGCGCCCTCAACCGCGGGATGCGGGTCAGCATCCTCTACATCTCCCACGATCTGGCTTCGGTGGCGTCCCTCTGCGACCGCATCGCGATTCTGCACGACGGTCATATCGTCGAGTGTGCTGCGGTGCAGCAGATTTTTTCGCACCCGCAGCATTCCTACACCGCGCAATTGATTGCCGCCCTGCCGTCCATCAGCTTCGCCCGCGAGAGTGGTCCGGCCTGAAATAGTCTGGCGCTATTTGCTCCCCTTCTTCCTGCCCGCATCCTGCTCAAACATCATCTCCTCGACGATGCCGCTCAACTCCTCCACCCGGCGGCTCAGATCCCGCACTTCCTGCTCGCCGCGGTTCGCCGGGGCGGCAGGAGGCGGCGCATCGTACACTGAAGGGGTGAACGGGCTCACCACGATTCTGGCTCTGCCTGCCGCCGCCGCCGTCGCGACCTGGTGCTACCTGGTCGGGGCGCGCGGCTTTTTCTGGCGTGCCGGGAGCCAACTCATTCCGCCTGCCGACGCGCTGCCGCGCGGCGGCCGGGTGGCTGTCGTGATACCGGCGCGCAACGAGACCGAAGGGATTGGCCTTTGCATCGAGTCGCTGCTGCGGCAGAGTTTCAGAGGATCCCTTGAGATCGTGCTGGTGGACGACGCCAGCACCGACGGCACCGCCAAGGCGGCTCGCGAGGCCGCGCGACAAGCGGGGGCCGAATCGCGGCTGACGGTGATCGAGGGCCGCCGGCTGCCCGACGGCTGGTCCGGCAAGCTCTGGGCGGTGCAGCAGGGGATCGAGCACGTGTTGAATACGGCGCAGCAGCCCGACTTTATCCTGCTGACCGACGCCGATATCGTACACGCCCCGGAGAGCCTGCAAACGCTGGTCGCTACCGCCGAGCGCGGCGGCTACGAGCTGACTTCGGTGATGGTGAGATTGCAGTGCCGGACACGGGCGGAAAAACTGCTGATCCCCGCGTTTGTGTTTTTCTTTTTCATGCTGTATCCGCCGCGCTGGATTGCCGATGCCCGGCAGAAAGCAGCCGGAGCCGCCGGCGGCTGCATGCTGGTGCGCCCAGCGGCACTGGCGGCCGCGGGTGGCATGGAGGCTATTCGCGGCGAGATCATCGACGATTGCGCGCTGGCGGGACTCATCAAGCGACGGGGCGGGCGGGTGTACCTGGGACTGGCGACGGAGACGGTCAGCCTGCGCTCCTATGCATCATGGGACGAGATCGGCAACATGATCGCGCGCACGGCGTTCAACCAACTGCGTCATTCCGCGTGGCTGCTGGCCGGGAGTTTGCTGGGGCTGACGCTGACTTACCTGCTTCCGGTCATCAGTTTATTGTTTGGCGTGGCGACCGGGCAGGCCGGCCCGGCACTGCTGGGCGGAGCCGCATGGTTGCTGATGTTTGCCGCTTATTGGCCGATGGTGAGGTTCTACGGGCTGAATCCGTTGTGGGCCGCGGCGCTGCCATTGGCTGCCGGATTCTACATGGGCGCGACGTTCGTCTCGGCAGCGCGCTACTGGTCGGGGCGCGGCGGGCAGTGGAAGGGCCGGGCGCAGGATATGGCGAAGAAGTAGCGGCGAAGGCCGATGAACCGCTTTTCTATTCCGCGCGATCTGCGGCCGTGCCCCGGCGCGGCAGGAAGGGATGGGCGGCGATCTGGCCGCCGAACTTTTCCGCCCAGCGTCCCGGAATTCTTGTTTTGCATTTGGGACAAGCGCCCTGGGCGGTGAGGCGATAGTCGCGGATGAAGTATCCCCAGCGTTCGATCAGCCGTTCGTGGCACTCAGGGCAGAAGGTGTTTTCCAGCTCTCCCACATCGCCCGGACGGTTCCCGGCATAGACGAACTTCAATCCCGCGCGGCGTCCGATGGCGGCAGCCTGCACGAGCGTCTCGCGAGGGGTGTCGGGATTTTCCATTTTGTAGTCGGTGTGGAAAGCCGTGACGTGCCAGGGAATTTCGGGGGAGACGCCGGCGATGAAGGCCGCCATCTCGGAGAGTTCCTCGACTGAATCGTTGAAGCCGGGCACGACGAGGGTAACGATCTCCACCCAGAAGCCCATCTGCTGGAGACGGCCGACGGTGTCGAGGACGGGGGCGAGGCGTCCGCCGAGTTTGCGATAGTGGCGGTCGTTGAAGCTCTTGAGATCAACCTTGTAGAGGTCCACCCACGGGTGCAGGAATTCGAGCACCCGGGGAGTGGCGTTGCCGTTGGAGACGAAGCCGGTGACCAGCCCGGCGGCCTTGGCGTGACGAAATACTTCGACCGCCCACTCGGAGGTGATCAGCGGTTCGTTGTAGGTGCTGACCACGACGCGGGCGCCAAGGTCGACGGCCTCGGCGATCATGCGCTCGGGAACGGCGCGGCGCGGCGGGCTGACGGCGCGCGGATCGCGCAGCGCCTGCGAGGTCACCCAGTTCTGGCAGTAGCCGCAGTGCAAATCGCAGCCGAGCATGCCGAAGCTGTAGGCCAGCGCTCCGGGATAGGCGTGAAAGAAAGGCTTCTTCTCGATGGGATCGCACTGCACGCCGGCCGAGTATCCCCAGGGAACAAAGAGTTTGCCGCCGCGGTTGAAGCGCACTTGGCAGACGCCGGGCTGGCCTTCGGCGATCGGGCACTGATGTCCGCAGGCGTGGCAGCGCAGGCGGTTGCGGTCGAGAGACTCCACCAGTTCGGGCGCGCCCTCGCGCACCTGCTGATCGAGCACGTCTTTGAGGGTGGTTGACATGGGATGGACTGTTACGTCTATTTTAGCGAAAAAGCAGAGATGCGGTAGTTAAGGAAGGACCGGGCCGGGCAAGAGTCAAAATTCCCACCTTAGCGCCTTAGAGCGGGCGCGAAGGTGGGGCACCCGGCCTTCTTTTGTCGAAGAACAGCACGCGCTTGAGTTCTTAGTGTAATGGGGATTTCACAACAACAAACGACGATGGCGCGGTTTTGGGCATCATAATGTCTTCTATGTCTTCGACAATTCAAATCTCGAACCAAGGCGCCATGCGGCGAATCCAGCGGGTTCAAACAATCACCATCGCTTGGATGAGCGTCGAAGCTGCCTTATCGTTGTGGGCAGCATGGACGGCCCGCAGCCCTGCCTTGGCTGCTTTTGGCGGCGATAGTGCTGTCGAACTCTTGTCAGCAGTGGTTGTACTGTGGCGCTTTCGCACCCACGCATCAGAAAACGCAGAGCGGCGGGCGGCTCGGATTGCAGGTGGATTGCTGTTCGCGTTGGCGGCGTATGTTGTTTTCGCTTCGACGATGTCCTTGCTTGGGTACAGCGCCCCCCAGACCAGCTACTTGGGTATGGCGGTCTTAGTCGTAGCCGCGTTTTTCATGCCATTGCTTGCCAAGGAAAAACGCCGTTTGTCTGCACTGACCGGAAGTGCTGCATTGAGAGCTGATGCAGCCGAGTCCGCCTTATGTGCTTACCTCTCAGTCATCGCTCTCATTGGTCTTGGAGTCCACGCAATCTGGCAAATTACATGGGCAGACCCTGTTGCGGCTTTGGCGATTACTCCTCTGATTGTATTCGAGGCGCGTGAGGCGATTCGCGGTAAACCTTGTGGCTGTTGTTCCTAACAGGCGTTCTCACCAACGACTTCCCAATACGGCACCGCTGGCCGGGGTGCAGGGGGCGCGGTGTCCGAGAAATCGACGTGGAACGCTCTTGGGTTACGTGGGCCGAGTGCAGAACGACGCGGAACCGCTGCGCTGTTCGGCTCGCGGTTATGCTCACGGCTTTCAGGGGCTGTTTGTTGTGGACGTTTTGCACTTGCAAAGACAACTCGGTGCAGTAGAATGGCGGCGATTCAGCGTTCAAAAAGGAAGATTCCGACTCATAGGTTCTGAAGTCGGACGCTGTATTTTCTCGTCATCGGGCAAGCAGAATGAAAATTCCGGGTCAATCTCGAACCCAAGGGTGTTTTGGCAGGTAGGGTTTAGAGACGCGAGTAGCGTTACAATGACGGCAATACTCACGGAAGACAGGGTCTCTTTATGAAGACGCGACTTGCATTGTGCGCAATCGCTATTTGCTTGATTTCATCGATCGCTGCGGGGCAGCAGGTCTCGGTGAACTACAGCCGCAATCAGAGTTTCGCGAAGTATCGCACGTACGCTTGGGGTTCCAACAACAGTAACGAGATTAAGGATTCAGTACTTGCCCAAGTGGCGCAACGGAGTATCAACACGGCAATGCAGGGCAAGGGACTACAGGTGGTGCGGGAAAGTCAGAATCCAGACTTGATCCTCACCGCCAATGGCGGCCTGAAACAGCGGACTTCCTATACTGCGCGGGGCATACGCGGATTTGGTGGCGGCATGGTGGGCGGCATCACCCCGGAGCAGAATGTTGAGGGAACACTGATTGTTGACCTCTACGACACGAGGACTAAGAGTCTCGTCTGGCGCGGCATCGCTCAAAATATCTTGAGCAATAGCGGCAATAAGAACCAGCAGATGGTGGGGCAAGCCATCCAGAAGATGTTCGAGCAGTGGCCGAAACACTGATTGTTGACCTCTACGACGCGAAGACTAAGAGTCTAGTCTGGCGCGGGATCGCTGGAAATTCTGAGCACAATTGCGCCAGAAAGCCAGCGCATTTGAAGCCGCTGTTTTAAACAGGCGTTACACCAATTATGCCCCGCCCTGGCAACACCGGCTATGACGGGGCACCCAGCGCTTGACGAGGCCAATGCGTGGGCGCCGGGCCGCTCAGAGGCGATTGATGAGCGAGGCGACGCACCCCGCGCCGAAGCCGTTGTCGATGTTGACGACGCTGACGTTGGAGGCGCAGGAGTTCAACATTCCCAGCAGCGCCGTCAGGCCCTCAAAGGATGAGCCGTAGCCTACGCTGGTGGGCACGGCGATGACGGGAACACCCACCAGTCCGCCGACTACGCTGGGCAGGGCGCCTTCCATGCCGGCACAGACGATGACGACACGCGCCTCGGAGAGCAACGGGCGGCAGGCGAGCAGGCGATGGATGCCGGCTACGCCCACGTCGTAGACCGACTCGACGTGGTTGCCCATAATGGAGGCCGTGACCACGGCTTCTTCGGCCACCGGGATATCGCTGGTACCGGCCGAAACCACGACGATCTTGCCCTTGCCGGTGATCTTCGAATCCTGCCGCAGGACGATGGTTCGCGCCGAGGGGTTGCGCTCGGCGGCGGGGACAAGTTCGAGCACGGCGGCGAATTGCGCTTCATCGGTACGCGTGGCCAGGATGTTGTCTCCGTGTCCGGCGAGCCGGTGGAAGATCGCGGCCACCTGAGCGGGACTCTTGCCCGGTCCGAAGATCACCTCGGGCATGCCGACGCGCAAGGCGCGGTGGTGGTCCACCTTGGCAAAGCCTAGGTCCTCGAAGGGAAGGTGGCGGAGTTGCGCCACCGCCTCGTCGGGCGAGACTTCGCCGGCGCGCACCGCGGTGAAGAGCTGGCGCAGGCTTTCAGCGTCCATAGCAGTCCGCTGTTTCGCTTCGGGTTGGGGCATCGGCCCAGATCATCTGATTCAGATTAACACCGGGCGCAGCGCGGCGGCGAGCGCCCCACATTAAGCGCCACGCGCCGAATCGGGGTCGCCGACCATCTAAGATACCGGGAAACAACGCCACCATGAAGTGAGGGAATTCAGGCAATGGAAATCAAGCGAGTTGGCTCACAACCTTCAGCCGCGGGTCCCGCGGATTGGTTCACCGGCACGGTGCGCATCGATATGCCGTTTCAGGCACCCGCTCCGGCACTGGTGCAAGGGGCGAGCGTGACGTTTGAGCCGGGCGCGCGGACGGCATGGCACACGCATCCGCTCGGCCAGACCCTGATCGTTACGGCCGGCTGCGGCTGGGCGCAGCGCGAAGGCGGAGCGGTAGAGGAAATCCGGCCCGGCGATGTGGTGTGGTTCTCGCCCGGCGAGAAGCACTGGCATGGGGCTACGCCGACCACGGCGATGACGCACCTTGCGGTGCAGGAACATAAGGACGGGAAGGTGGTCGACTGGATGGAGCAGGTCACGGACGAGCAGTATCGCAGGTAGATTCGGCAAGGGTCACGCTTCCGGCAGTGAGGTTGGAGAAGCGGCGAAAGACGCCCCCCGATTGAGCGGTGCGCGCTGAATGTGGGGTAACAGCCTGCCCGGCTGGCGTTGCGGTTTTGGGAAGTCGTTAGTGTAATTGCCTGATTTCGTAAATCAGGCTGACGCCGCGCCCGTTCAGGCTTGGCGTGCAGAGGATGCAAAAGATCAAAGACTCGAATTTGCCTTTATACTGGTTCGACCGTCTACTTTTAACGAATACCAAAGAGGCTCCTATGATCGTGAGGAAATGGACAAACCATTTAGAGGGCCGAATAGACCTCTTTGGGATTGATCGGGCCCAGCAACTTAATCACCGCAACCAGACGGTGATCCTGCCAAGCGCGGATCCTACAGGAGTGGGCGCAGAAGGGCGGCTGTCGTCCGCCCTCCGGGCGCTCCGCTGCTGGGGCTGGACAATTGTGGCATCCCTGGTGTTTACCACCGGCGTGTTGACTGCGACACAGGCCCAGTCGACGGAAATCGGGCCGGTAGTGCGCGTAGCGACCGGCGCTGTACGAGGGGTCCCGCGCGACAACCATGGCGTGCTGGCTTTCAAGGGCATCCCCTACGCGGCTCCACCGGTCGGGGATCTGCGCTGGCGCGCGCCACAGTTGCCGCTTGCCTGGGATGGCACTCTCGATGCCACTCATTTCGGCTCCCGCTGCTTGTCGGCATGGGTCGCCGATAAGATGCCAGGCCCTCCGCGCAGCGAGGATTGTCTTAGCCTCAACATCTGGACCGCAGCTCATCAAGCGGTTGAAAGACTGCCCGTCATGGTCTGGGTTCATGGCGGCGGCTTCCAGTTCGGTTCCTCGGCTGAACCCAGCGCGGACGGGGTGCGATTGGCCCGAAAAGGCGTCATCGTGGTGAGCTTCAACTATCGGCTGGGAGTGTTCGGATTTTTGGCCCACCCGGAGTTGGACAAGGAGGGACCCTCAGGGGATTATGGCTTGCAGGACCAGCTTGCCGCCCTGCGGTGGGTTAAAGCCAACATCGCGCGCTTCGGCGGAGATCCCAACAATGTTACGGCGTTCGGCGAGTCGGCGGGGGCGCATGCCATAGGCATTCTTATGGCATCGCCGCTGGCGAAGGGATTGATGTCGAAGGCGATTGGTGAGAGCGGCGCATTCTGGGACAGCGATTGGGGTACGCTGGCCACCTTCGAAGAAGCGCATGCGATGGGGGTGGCGTTTGCCAAGAACATGGGTGCAACCTCGATATCCGCCCTGCGCGCGATGTCTGCTGAAAAGTTGAACGGGGCTGCCGGGTGGGACTTTAACATCCTCCCGGAAAAGGCAGCCTTCTCGCCGAACATGGATGGCCACTTAGTGCCCGCGGTTCCGCCAACGCGTTTCGCGCATGGTGAGCAGTTGCAGATCCCGCTGCTGGCCGGATGGAACGATGTGGAACAATTCCCGTTCGGCGCTTTTGCGCTGCCGCATCAGACGGCGCAGGACTTCCGTCAGGCTGCAGAACGCTTGTTCGGAAAAGACAGGCTCGCTGAGTTCCTTAAGCTCTATCCAGCCGACAATGATGCCCAGGCAAAAGAGTCGGCCGAAGCTCTCAATGGCGACCTCGTGATCGGCGAGCAGACCTGGTTCTGGCTGGAATCACAACAGCGCACCGGCCACGCCCCGGTTTATGGCTATAAGTTCACCTACACGTCGCCCTATGTGCCAATAGCGTCGCATCTCGTCGATGTCCAATTCGTATTTGGCACGCTGACACCACAATTCATTGTCGGTAGCGTTACTCCGCCGGACGATGCCGATCGTGCCCTGTCCGAAACGATCATGTCCTACTGGACGAACTTCGCCAAGCGTGGGGACCCGAACGGCCCCGGCTTGCCACATTGGCCACGCTACGACACCAAAGGCATCGTCCAGAACCTGGGGAAGACGGTGGCGCCGCAAAACAACCTGCAGGCGGCCCGTTTTCGCTTTCTGGCGAGCTACCGGACTGACGGCGCTTTCCCGGCCCGCTGGCGTAACGTAACTCACTGAAGCCAAGAGCTTGGTGTGCGTGTCCCATTCAAAGCTCTAGGTTGGCTTTGAATGGGGTGTAATCACCTCTAAGCAATCCCGAATAGCGGGCTGGAACTACAGGCTCGGAATCGTAGTTGTCGAAAAATTCCCATTAGACTAATCACCAGCCGGGTACCCCACATCTGCCGCCTTTAGCAGATGTGGGATCCACAACCGCACGAACGAACCTGCCCCGAGTCCGCGAAGCGGGCCAAGTAATTATGCCCGAGAAAAAACCGGCTGGTTTCAGCCGGGGAGAGAGATGGGACACGCTCTGACAGCGCATTGCTCGAAGACATAGTGCCAGCTTCGGATATTCACGTCTGGGCAATGTTGACCACTCGAATCTCCCTGCCAGAACGGAACATAACGGCTAGCAACTGGCGCAAAATCGCCATAGCACCAACGATTCGGCCAACAGTGTTGTTTTGGGAAGTTGTTAACGAGAAGACATGTGCTTCGCGACAATTATCCCGCAGGTGCTGTTTGACAATCCGCCCCAAAGGAATATATTGCCCCCATCCAAGGCCCTATCCCGGTCGGCCCCTCGAAACGACGACCTTCTAAATCAAGAAGTGCCTTCACCTGAGGCAGGAAAGGAAACCCGATGAACAGGTATGTTCGGTGCGCGTTCGTAACTGCCGTAATCACCTTCTTCATTGCTGCCTGTGTGGGTAGTGGGTTCGCCCAAGGGGCACCGCAGAAGGCTCCTCCGTCCTACGTTGCAGACCCTGCTGTCTATAAGCTGATCGCGGAGAACGATCAATATGTGGTCGTCATGGCCAAGCGGCCGGTCGGCCACAAGGATGTGTGGCATTCGCACCTGGCACAACAGGCCACGTATATGCTCACAGACTGCCGCAGCCGCGCCTACACGCCAGATGGCAAGACCGCGGAGGTGATACAGAAAAAGGGCACCGTTACGTTCCGTTCTGAGGCGATGCCGTCGCACTCGCTTGAGAACATCGGCAAGAAAGAGTGCGAGCAGTTAATCATCGAACACAAATAGACCCGTTTTCAGGATTGAAGGTGGGGAGGACTGCCAAGCGGGCAGGGTCGGCACCGGCCCTGCCTTTTGTCTCCTAGAGGGATGCTGTCATGACCGGTCGTTTGCTTCGCCTGGGGTGGGCGAAGCGGCGGGCCACCGGCGGGTTGCCCCAATAAAGCTGATACGAGTTATCAAAAAGTTTTCATATTTGATACCCGCGAGTTATTGACTTGGCGCGGCGGGTTTCGCTAATTTGGGGTTACACCGGAGAGGAGGTGGTCCAGTGACGAATAGTGACATATGTGGCAGTAGTTACAGACCAGGTGAGGTGGCTGAGGCTTAGGGCGCTGCGCTCTAACTTCGCAACTCCAGTTTATTGAGAGCTGTCGAGGCCTCGCCGGGACCACCAGATTTCAGTTCCGGATAGAGTGTCCGCCACAGGCCAATCTCAACAGACTACCGGCGGTCCGCTGTGAACCCTTGACGGGGGTGAGCGGGCCGCTTTGCTTTGAGCTGAACCCGGGCGAACAGCAGATCCCTCACTGCGTTCGGGATGACAAGTGGTGCTCTTCACCCGGCAAGGGCGACAGGGCCTTGCGGATCAGTTGCTCGGTCACTGGCGACATCTGGAAGGCGGGCAGTTCTTCGGCGGTGACCCAGCGGGCCTCGCTGACGTCGCTGGCGGCCCGCAGTTCTCCACCGCTGGGACGGCAGAGGAAATCAATCAGCACGTAGTGGAAGCGGGGACTCTGGCCGGGAGCGGCGTGAATACTGTCAAAGGCGTCGAGGACAGGCCCGACCTCGAGCGCCAGTCCCGTCTCTTCGAGCACCTCGCGGGCGACGGCCGCGCGCATGGTCTCGCCCAGTTCGACGGCGCCTCCGGGGATGGACCACTGTCCCTGGAGTGGTTCGGTGGCTCGTTTGACGATGAGAGCCGCGCCGTGGTGAACCACGACGGCCCCAACGCCGACAATCGGACGGTCCGGATACTCTCGCTTCATCTTCCTCGCTTCGCTCTTTCCTGCTGCGGTATGGCTCCCGGGGGCTTCGCCGCCGCATCGGCTGCGGCGGGGTCCAGGGCGTTACGTTTTTGAGGAATCGCCGGCGCGACCTTCTCAGTTTGCCGCCGGGGCATTATGATGATGCCCGACGTTGCTTTTGCCTGCAAACCAGACAGAGGAGATTCGCCATGCCGCCGCTCGATCTCAGCGTTCCGGTGCAGATGAAAAGGGTCATGGTAGCGACCGACTTCAGCCCGGCCTCGCAAAGTGCCCTGCTTTATGCCCTGTCCATGGCGCGACGGCGCAGCGCCAAGGTGTACTTTGTGCACGTCGTCAATTCCAGCGGCATCTTCGGCGGCGAGTCGCTGCAGCGCGCCGTGAACGACGCCTGGCGCGACGCCCACGCCGAGATGACCAACCATTTTATCGCCGGGCGGCTGGAAGGGCTGGAGACCCAGATTCTGGTCCGGCAGGGCGACGTGTGGGAAGAACTCAGCAAGGTCATCACGGAACTGGAAATCGACCTGGTGGTGACAGGCACGCAAGGCCGCAGCGGAGTGTGGAAGATGCTGCTGGGCTCGACGGCGGAGAAGGTGCTGCGGCAATCGCCGGTGCCGGTGCTGACCATCGGACCGAAGGTGACGCAGTCTACGCCGGCCGACGGGCCGAGGCGGATTCTGTACTCAACAGGATTCTCGCCGCAATCGCTTTATGCGGGGCGCTTCGCGCTGGCGCTGGCGTCGCAAGCCGGCGCCCGGCTGGCCATGCTGAACGTGGTGACCGGCGTTTCGGCCGAGTCGGTCGAGGCCCGGGTCCAACTGGAGCGCGAGGGCAAGCAGAAGCTGCACGACCTGCTGCCGACGGATTTGGTGCTACCCACGGAGCCGGAGTTGTTCGTGAAATTCGGCTCGGCCGCCGACGCCATTCTGACGCTTGCCGACGAATGGGGACCGCAGCTGATCGTGCTGGGAGTGCGGCGGGTGAAGGACGAAGGCCGGCGGATCAGTTGGGCAACCGCCTACAATGTGCTGGCTAACGCACCCTGCCCGGTGCTCACCATACGGGCGCCGGAAAACCTCTGAGCCGGCGGGTGGCGATCCGTCGCCCTCTGGCGGGTTACCCACATCTGCAATAAAAGGACAGATATGGGGCACCCCGGATGAGGGGATGGGGCGAGAGTCAACGACGGCGATTAATGCGGGACGGAAGGGTGCTTGAGGACGGGCGCCCACTGCGGATCTTCTTCCGGGCAGACGATGTTGCCGTCCCGCATGTGCATGATGCGGTCACCCACGGCGGCGGCTTCAGGATTGTGCGTGATCATCAGCACCGTCTGGCCCAGCGCCTGGTTGGTTTGGCGCAGCATGTTGAGGACGATATCGGAGTTTTTTGAGTCCAGGTTGCCGGTGGGCTCGTCGGCCAGCACCAGGCTGGGCCGGTTGATGAGGGCACGCGCCAAGGCCACCCTTTGTTGTTCGCCGCCGCTTAACTCCGAGGGCCGGTGGTTCAACCGCTTGTCAATTCCCAGCAGATTCACGATGTGGTCGAAGAACTCCTGGTCAGGGGCTTTACCGGCTATCTGCTGCGCGATCAGGATATTGCCGCGGGCGTCGAGCGTGGGCAGCAGATTGAACTTCTGAAAGACGAAGCCGATCCGGCTCTTGCGCATGGCGGTGCGCTGGGCATCGCTCATGGCGGCAAAATCGGAGCCGTCAATTACCACGTGGCCGGAGTCGGGCCGCGTCAGGCCTCCCAAACAATAGAAAAGCGTGGACTTGCCGCTGCCGGAGGGGCCCACGATGCTAAGGAATTCCCCGCGCTCCACCACGAAGGAGACACCGCGCAGGGCGGGCACTTCGACCTTGCCCACATGGTACGTCTTGCGAACGTCGATGACTTCGATAATCGGCGGCATGAAGTTTGAATATAGCAGCTACGAGCCGGAATTTGGGAGAGGAAGCGGGCGGGGTTGGGCGGCCAGTGGAGCAGGAGGGCGAGGCCGCAGGCGCTCCGGTAACGGTGCCCGCGGCCAAGCTGGATATACTTACTTCCCGTTCAGTCCCTGGTTGCTGCCCACACCGGTCACGTAGTCCCATCCTTTCGCCGCCGAGCGGCGGCCGGCCGTTCCCGAAGTGATATCGCGGAAATCGGAGGCGTTGCCCAGATTGCTGTATATGGTAGTCAACTCGGTCATGGTGTTGGCGTAGTTGTGTCCGGCGCGGTTGACGATGCCGGCCAGCGAGGGAGAGGCGACACTGGTGCCGCCAAAGACCATCCACCCGACCATCTTCTGGCAGATCGTGCTGTCGTAGACGGATACGCCTGAGGCCGGATCGGCATCGAAGGAGAAATCCGGCACGCCGCGTGCCGTGCCCACAATGGTGGAGATGGCGCCCTGGTAGCTGGGCCGCTTCTCGTACCTGCTGGGGCCACCGCCGGTCCCGCTCCATCCGGTTTCGCTCAGGAAAGCTCCAGTGCTGGAACGATGGATGGTGGTGCCGCCGGCGGCGACTACGTCCGGCGAGGAGCCCGGATAAATCACGATGCCGCCTGAGTCACCACTGGCGCCGAAATACACGACGCCGTTGTTGATGAAATGCGAGTCGTAGGAGGTTTCGCCGGAGAACTCGCTGCCGCCCCAGCTCATGGAAACCTGGCCCTTGCCGCCACCCGCCGTGACCAGGCTGGTGGCTACGTCCACGGCCTTGAAAAGGTCGGTGAAGGAAGCACTGGCCGCCTCCACCAGGATGATCCTGGCTTTGGGCGCCATGGCGTGCGCCCATTCGATGTCGAGCGCGGCTTCCTGCGCCCAGCCGCAATCGGCGGTCGGCTTCACACCGCTGGCGTATACCTTTTGAAAGCAGCCGTTCGCGGTGGTGCAGGCCGGCAGTCCGAACTGCTGCGAAAAGACATTGAGATCGTTCTCGGCGGTCGGATAATCGTTGGCATCGACGATGGCGATGGTCCCCGATCCGCCCAGGGTGTCGAAGGTCAAACCGTAAACCGGATAGATCGACTGGGGGGTCTCGCCGGTCGGAGCAGTTCCAGTGGCGAAGGGGCGAATGTGGACAAGGTGATTGGTGTGCGCCCGATGGCCCACATCTTCGCTGCGCTCAGTGCTTGAGTCGGGGACCACGGTTCGGGGCGCAGGCGCCTGCCCCTGCGCGAAAAGCAAGCCGGATACAGACAGCAGAAGCACTAAAGTGGCCAGAGCTTTCAAGCTACACCTCCGATGTCGATTTGGCGAGACAGCGGACAAGGGTATCCCCGGACGGCGAAACATTCGGCACACCAGGATTAGCCGCCCAGTAGCCCCACAGCTACTCGGCATATATTCAGATTTTTACTCCAGGAACTCGGTTTCGTCAAATCGCTTTGCGCCCGGCAGCCGGCGGGCTGGGATGCGGCAGGGCATGATTCGGCAGTCGGGTGAGGGCTTGTTGGAGAGTCTTCTGAAGCCGGATATGTCACCTCTCAGGCATCTTTTTACCGCTACCGCGAAACCAACTGGAGAGCCAGAGCGTCTTGAATCAATGGCCGTTCGCAGACAGCGTCAAGGGGGCGCTCTATGAAATCGATTCTCTATGTCGATGACCACGAGGTGCTCGCCAGGTTGAGCTGCGAGATACTGGAGATGGAAGGCTACCGGGCGGTCTCAGCCTACAGCGCGCTGGAAGCGCTGGATAGGTTCGACCAGGAACGTTTCGACCTGGTGGTAACCGACTTTCGCATGGAAGGCATGAACGGCCTGGAACTGGCCCGCCGCCTCCGCTCGCGGAGTCCCAACGTGCCGATCATCATCGTCACCGGCTATGGCTCTATCGAAGGGGCCGAGGAATTCGATGCCTGCCTTTCCAAAGATCAGCTCTTCCCCACGCTGCTGGAGAAGATCAAGATCATCCTGGGTAGCTGGGAAGAGACGGAAGAACCCATCCCGGTGAGCGGCCTGCGCGCCGATTGAAGCGGGAACGCGGACGTATTATGCGGATTTTTTCGCCTGCCGGGCTGCCGTGCCCGGTCGTCTGGACCGGGGCTTGGAGGCTTTCGCCGCACTGCCCAACAGCCCCTGCATCACCGTGAAGAAATCCGGCATGGCGACGCGCAACTCCTGGCGGTGGTAGAGCGACAACCGCTGCAGCGCCTTCTCGCCCCGGGCGGTAACCTGCAACAGCACCTGCCGGCGATCTTCTCCGCCCGGCTTGCGCAGGATATAGCCGCGCTTCACCAGGCGATCGGCGAGTTCCACCGTGCTGTGATGCTGGATCTGCAGGCGGCCGGCGACGTCGCCGATGGTGCAGGGAACGTCGTGCGGCATGCCCTTCACGGCCAGCATCAGTTGATGCTGCTGCGGCTCGAGCCCGGCGTCGCGCGCCGCCTGCTCGCTGGCGCGCAAAAAGCGCCGCAGCTGGTGCCGGAATTCGGCCAGCGCGCGATACTCGTTTTCGCTGATTCCGCCTGACGACATCGGCCCTCCATTTCTGCCGCAAACCGACCTCGGCCAAGCGGTCAACCTTGCCAGGTAGTGCGCCTCCCCGGATTCCGGGCTGCTGGCCCAACGGGCTCTGCAACATTTAGAATCCAAAAGCCCGGGTTTGGTCGCATTGTTAAATTACTTCGTAAGGCGACCCAACGTCCATGGTTTGCCGAAAGAGGTCAGGATGATAAGCCGCTATACCCGCCCGGAAATGGGGCGCATCTGGAACAATGAAAATAAATTCCGCATGTGGCTTGCGGTCGAGGTCGCGGCCTCGGAAACCCTGGCCGACGCCGGACTGGTGCCAAAGAGCGCCGCCCGCGAGATCCGCCGCAAAGCGGACTTCGATCTGGACCGGATTTTCGCCATCGAAGCCGAGGTCAAGCACGACGTGATCGCCTTCACCACGGCGGTCGCCGAGCGGATCGGCCCGGCGTCCCGCTGGCTGCATTATGGGCTGACTTCGAACGATGTGGTCGATACGGCCCAAGCCCTGCTGGTGCGCGAAGCTTCTGCGCTGATCACCGCCGATCTGGAGCGGTTGGCCGAGGTGCTGCGCAAGCGCGCCCTGGAGTTCCGCGACACGCCGATGATCGGGCGCACCCACGGCGTACATGCCGAGCCCATCACGTTTGGATTCAAGCTGGCCAACTGGTACAGCGAGACCCTGCGCAACCTGGAGCGCTTCCAGGGCGCCGCCGAAGATATGAGGGTGGGCAAGTTCTCGGGCGCCGTCGGCACATTTGCGCATCTGGAACCCGAGTTGGAGGAGGCAATCTGCAAGCGGCTGGGCCTCAAACCGGCGGCCATCAGCTCGCAGGTGATCCAGCGCGACCGCCACGCCACTTACCTGTGCACGCTGGCGGTGATCGCCTCGACGCTCGATAAGATTGCGACGGAGATTCGCCATCTGCAACGGACCGAGGTCCGCGAGGCCGAAGAGTTTTTCAGCGAGGGGCAAAAGGGCTCGTCGGCGATGCCGCACAAGCGCAATCCCGTGACCGCCGAGCAGATCAGCGGACTGGCGCGGGTGGTGCGCGCCAACGCCCAGGCCGGACTGGAGAACGTCGCGCTGTGGCACGAGCGCGACATTTCGCATTCGTCGGTGGAGCGGGTGATCCTGCCCGACTCGACGATCCTGGTCGATTACCTGCTACACAAGACGGCACAGCTGGTAGAGAGCATGTTCGTCTATCCGCAGCAGATGCGCGCCAACCTGGAAAGCACGGGCGGGCTGGTATTCAGCGGCCAGCTGCTGCTGGACCTGGTGGAAGAAGGGGTGATGCGCGAGGACGCCTATCGCTGGGTGCAGCGCAACGCCATGCGGGCCTGGAAAGAGGGGCTGAACTTCCGAGAACTGGTGCTGGCCGATCCGGATATCACCGGGCGGGTGCCGCGGGCCAAGATCGAGCGGGCCTTCGAGTTGAAACGGCAGTTGCGCAACATCGGCAAGATTTTCGCGCGGGTCTTTGGCAGCAGCCGGCCAGCGGCGAAGAAGCGCGGCAAAGCGGCGCCGGCGAAGCGCACCCGCAAGCGGAGCTAGCAATAGCGAGGCGGGGTTCTGATTCCTATGCGCAGAGTACTGATTGTCCTGCTGTTGTTCGTGTCCGTGGGCGGATTCTCGCAGAACGCGCGAGAGACGCGCACGGCGGATGAAGTGATCCGGCTGCTCGGCGAAGTGCGCACTTTTTACCAGACAGCGATCTCGCCCGACGGCACGCGCGTCGCCTGGGTGCAGAGCCAGCGGCGGGAAGGCGGCGCGGGGACGGCCATCGTCATCGCCGAAGTGCGCTCGCCGGGCAAGACCCGCACCATCAGCACGAGCGGCAACGAGGCCTATCAGGACCAGGTCGCGTGGTCGCCGGACTCCCGGCGCATTGCATTTCTATCCGACGCGGGCAAGCCCGGACAATTGCAGCTCTATGTCGCCGACGCCAGCAACGGCAAGGCGAAGAAGCTGACAAATCTCAAGGGATTCGTCTCCAACCCTGCGTGGTCGCCGGACGGCAGCTCGATCGCTTTGCTGTTCATCGAGAATTCGCCGCGCGCGGCCGGACCGCTGCAGCCCATGACTCCTCCGTCGGGCGTGATCGGCGGACAGATCTACGAGCAGCGGCTGAATGTGATCAACCTTGCGGACGGCAAGGTGCGCGCGCTCTCCCCTGCTGATATGTACATCTATGAGTATGACTGGCTGCCGGATGGCAGTGGCTTCGTGGTCTCGGCGGCCAAGGGCGACGGCGACAACAACTGGTGGGTCGCGCAACTTTTCCGGCTGGGGATGGGCGGCGAGGTCCGCTCGATCTACCAGCCGAAGCTGCAGGTTGCCAATCCGCAGGTTTCGCCTGACGGGAAGCGGATTGCCTTCATCGAAGGGCTGATGAGCGACCAGGGATCAACGGGCGGCGAGGTTTTCCTGCTGCCGGTCGAGGGCGGAGCGGCGCGGAATCTGACGCCTGAGCGGGCGGCCTCGGCCACGGTGCTGCAATGGGCGGGCAACGAGGGGCTGGCGGTGGCCGAGATCGTGGACGGCGAGTCCGGCATTGCGTCGGTCAGTACCAACGGCCGCGTGCGGCAGGTGTGGCGCGGGCCTGAGTTCATCACGGCGGGCAATTGGGACACGGGCGCGTCGTTTTCGCGGGATGGCCGGAGTTCAGCGATCCTACGCAGCAGCGCCCTGCATGCACCGGAAGTATGGGCCGGACCAACGGGTGAGTGGACACAGATGACCCGGGAAAACAGCGACTATAAGCCTCTTTGGGGCGAGGCGCGCAGCCTGCACTGGCAGAGTGCGCCGTTTCAGGTGCAGGGATGGCTGCTCTATCCGCGCAACTATGACGCGGGGAAGCGCTATCCGCTGGTGGTGAACGTGCATGGCGGTCCGGCGGCGGCCTGCAACGCGGGATGGCCCAGTCCGGCGTTCGCGCCACTGGCTGCGGCTGGATATTTCGTGCTGTGCCCCAATCCTCGCGGCAGCTACGGGCAGGGTGTGAAGTTCACCCAGGCCAACGTGAAGGATTTCGGCGGCGGCGATCTGCGCGACATTGTGGCCGGAGTCGAGCAGGCGGTGCGCGAGTTTCCGATTGATCCCAAGCGCGTAGGTTTGCAGGGCTGGAGCTACGGCGGCTACATGGCGATGTGGGCCGAGACGCAGACGGATCGCTTCGCGGCGGTGGTGGCCGGCGCAGGGATTGCGAACTGGGTGAGCTACTACGGGCAGAACGACATTGACCAGTGGATGATTCCCTACTTCGGCGCTTCGGTCTATGAAGATGCGGCGGTGTATGCCCGGAGCGAGCCGATCAAGTTCGTGAAGAACGTAAAGACGCCGACGCTGATCCTGGTGGGCGACCGTGACGGCGAGTGTCCGGCGCCGCAGTCGTTCGAGTGGTGGCACGCTCTGCAGCACTACGGCGTGCCGGTGGAGTTTGTGGTTTACGCCAATGAGGGACACCAGATCCAGCAGCCAGAGCATCGGCGGGATATTATTCTGCGTAGTTTGGCTTGGTTTGATAAGTATCTGGCGGCGGGGAAGGCTGTGGCAGCGAAGTAGTTCGCAGTCCCACCCACGCGCCGAGGACGGCGCGAGGGTGGGGCACCCGCACCCGGCTTTTTTCGGGACATGAAGAAATGCCCCGCCCTAGCAAAATCGGCTAGGACGGGGCACCCAATGTTTACTTTCCATCGCCCGTGATGACAGTCGTCAGCGCCTGCTCGGCTCTCAGTTGCTGCACAGCAGCACGCCTTCGTGCTTTTCTTCGCTTACGGGGCGCTGACAGGTGGCCCACTCAAGCCCGATTTTGGCTGGAGGGGGGCTTTCCCCGTCGTAAGCTGACCCGCATGCCATGGGGACTGAAGCATTTCCAATAACCGCTAAGAGAAAAACAGTCAACCCGAAGCCAAGCCCAGAAGGTCTGCCATCAAACCTCCCCTTCACTCCCCGTAATTTGTTGGGCGCCCTTAAGATGCCGGGTTCGGAGACATAGAATCGCAGGTACAAACACCGTAACAGCAAGAATCGTCGTAATCATCGATCCGACCACCACCCGAGCCAGCGGTTGCTGGGCCTGAGCGCCGATGCCATGGGAAATCGATGCGGGCAGGAGGCCCAGGGCGGCGGCCAGAAAGGCCATCAGCACCGGACGCATCTCGATCATGGCTCCGTCGCGAATGGCGTGCGCGGGCTCAAGACCGCTGCGCAGAAAACGGCGGATGGCGGTGAGGAGCACGAGCCCGCCCAGGGTGGCGACCCCAATGGCGGAAGCAAAGCCCACCGCCGCGGAGATACTGAACGGAGTCCCGGTTATCAGCAGAGAGAGCACGCCGCCGCTGATCGCGACGGGCAAGATGGCAATAATCGTCAGGGCGTCGCCGATGCTGTTGAAGGCGAGGTAGAGAAACAGAAAGATGACGCCCAGGGTGATCGGGAGCACGACGGTCAGGCGGCGCTGTTCCT
>Ga0316217_10002624_pt1 | contig 21372 bp, 15 predicted proteins | sample 1anoAmetaG_FD_203633 | JGI IMG/M metagenome (GOLD analysis project Ga0316217, IMG submission 203633) | Freshwater microbial communities from Trout Bog Lake, Wisconsin, USA - 1anoA | ecosystem: Environmental > Aquatic > Freshwater > Lake > Hypolimnion/Profundal zone | place: USA: Wisconsin...
CGGCCGGCAGGGCCGGGCGGGATACAAGAGATGCCGAGTGCGTTCTGCTTTACAGTGAGCAGGATATCGAAACACAGTTCCAGCTGGGCGGCATGTCCGAACTGACTCAACACGACATAAGCCAGATCCTACGGGGTCTTCGTCGAGCCAAGCGCAGCAAGGAGAACGAAATCGTCATTACCGCCGGTGAGTTGCTGCGGGATGAGCAGGTGCAAACGGGATTCTCGACCGAAGATCAAATGGCCGATACCAAGGTAAAGACAGCGGTTTCTTGGCTGGAGCGGGCGGGTCTTGTCGAGCGCAACCAGAACAATACGCGAGTATTCCAGGGGCAGCCTCTGGTGCGAAGCATCGAGGAAGCAGAGGCGAAAATCGCGCCTTTGGGGCTTCCGGAGAAGCAGAAGAAACGTTGGCTCGCAGTACTGCAGGCATTGTTCAATGCCCGACAGGACGAGGGGCTCAGCGCCGATGAACTGGCGGAACTCCCCGAGTTCAGAGCTCACGGTGAGGAGTCGTCCAAATCCCGCTCCATTGCCGGCGATACCCAGACGGTTCTGCGGATACTTTATGAGATGACCGAAGCAGGATTGATCAAGCAGGGCATTCTCTTGAACGCTTTTGTGCGGTACAAGGTCGGCGATCATTCCCGAATGCGCTTTGACAAGGTCTGCGCTCTCGAGCGGGCCATGCTCAAGCTGATGCAGGAGGCGGAGCCGGATGCCGAAGGGTGGCTTGATCTCTCCCTGCGAAGCTTGAACCAGCACCTGGTTGACGATGGGCATGAAAGCCTCCCCGAGCACCTGCGCATTCTTTTGAAAAGTCTATCTCTGGATGGCAAAGGGCTGGCGGGGAACCTCGGTAGCCTTGAGTTCCGGTATCTCGGCCAGGACCATTATCGCATAAAATTGAATCGGGGATGGACGGCCCTTGTTGCCACCTCCGAGCGCAGACGTGATGTGGCGAAGGTGGCGCTTGACACCCTCTTTGCCAAGATTCCGGAAAACACTCCTGCCAGCGCGGAACTTCTGGTCAATTTTTCCGTTGATGACATTGCTCTCGCTCTCCGCGGCGATTTGCTCCTCCACGGACAGGTCAAGGATGTCTTGGGGGCGATTGACCGCGCGCTGATGTTTCTCCACGAACAGCAGGTGATCATCCTTCAACAGGGTCTCGCAGTCTTTCGCCAGGCCATGACGATCCGCATAGTCCCGGAGGAGAGCAAGCGCCGCTATACCAAGGGGGATTACAGCCCGCTGGAGCAGCATTACAAAGAACGAATATTCCAGGTCCATGTAATGAACGAATATGCCCGGCTTGGACTGGAAAAAATCAAGCAGGCCCTCGAACTTGTCGTTGCCTACTTCACGCTGGATCGTGCGAGTTTCATCCAGCGCTATTTCTCAGGCCGCAAGGAGATCGTGGAACGGGCCACCAGCCAGGCATCCTATCACCGCATCGTTGATAATCTTGCAAATCCGGTGCAGGTTGCAGTAGTCGCGGCAGAGCCCCATGAAAATATGCTGGTACTGGCCGGTCCAGGTTCCGGCAAGACCCGCGTAGTTGCACATCGCTGCGCCTACCTGTTGCGGGTGAAACGAGTGCCACCGCGCAGTATCCTGATTCTCTGCTTCAATCGCAATGCTGCAATCTCCCTGCGACGCCGCCTGCGCGAGTTGGCCGGTCCTGATGCCAAAGGCGTTACCGTACAGACCTACCACAGCTTGGCGATGAGGCTTACCGGGTCATCCTTTGCCGAACGGGCCGAGCGGCGAAAAGTTAGCGTAGAGGATTTCAAAACTGTCATTCCCGACGCGGTGCGCCTGCTGACCGGCGAAATCGAGTTGACCGGCCTGGAACGGGATGAGCTCCGGGAGCGGCTATTGGCCGGCTATCGTTACATACTGGTGGATGAGTACCAAGACATCGACCAGGACCAATATCAACTGATCTCGGCGATCGCCGGCCGGACGCAGAGCGACCCCGACAGTAAGCTGTCATTGCTTGCGGTGGGGGATGACGATCAGAACATCTACACGTTTCGCGGCGCCAACGTGGAGTTCATTCGGCGCTTTCAGGACGACTACCAGGCCAAGACCTACTATCTTGTGGAAAACTACCGCTCTTCGGCACATATCATTGCCGCGGCAAACGACTTGATTGCCCATAACCGGGACAGGATGAAGACCGACAACGCAATCCGTATCAATAAAGGGCGGGAGCGGCTCCCAGCTGGCGGGCCATGGAAAAACCTCGATCCGGTTGCGCAGGGGCGTGTTCAGCTGCTGCAGGTAACAGATGCGGCGCAACAGGCGATGGCGCTTGTTGAGGAACTGGAACGTCTCAAACATCGAAACCCTTCCCTGAACTGGCAAGACTGCGCTGTGCTGGCCAGAACCCGCGATGAATTGGCCCCGATTCGGGCATTGTGTGAGCAAAGGGGCATTCCGATAATATGGGGCATCGATAGGGAGAAAACTCCCCCACTCCACCGTATCCGTGAGATCCGTCGATTCTTCACTGAGCTGAAGGCTCGGCACGAGGAGTTGCTGTCGGCCACTGATCTGCTGGCCATGGTGGATGAACTCGCTAACGGAGTTTCCGTTGTCAGTTGGTGGGAGCTCTTGCGCGAAACTATTCGCGAGTTGAGGGATGAGAGCGGCAACGCTCAACTTCCGACGAGTTACTCCCTGGAACATATCTATGAAGCGCTCACCGAGCAACGACGCGATCAGGCCTTAGGGGCGGGTGTCTTTCTTAGTACGGTTCACTCCGCTAAAGGGATGGAGTTTCTCCATGTATTTGTCTCTGGCGGCGGCTGGACATCAGGAAAGAATAAACTGGATCAAGAGGAGGAGCGCCGCGTCTTCTATGTCGCCATGACACGCGCCAAGGAAACGCTCTGTCTCTTCGAGAGAGCGGACGCAGCAAACCCGCACACTTGTCTCATCGAAGGTGATTTCATTCTCAAACGAAATCCTCCAGTGATCGCACCACCCGATGATTTTGTACTGCGTCGCCGCTACGAAATCTTGGGTATGGAAGACTTATTTCTCGACTACGCCGGACGTAAACGGCATGATGACCCCGTGCATGCCTCTCTTGGCGCGCTCATGCCGGGAGATCCCTTACAAATAGTGCCAATGGGAGAGTATATTGAGCTCCATGATGAAAAGGGGCACTGCGTCGCCCTCCTCTCCCAAGCCGCTCGCAAGACTTGGAGCGGACGGTTGGATAGCATCGAGCGCGTGATCGTCCTTGCCATGGTAGAGCGACGCGTTACCGATTCCGGAGAAGAGTATCGTGACCGATGCAAAAGCGAGCAGTGGGAGATACCGGTGGCCGAGGTCTTTTATTTGGTCGGTAAATAATGTAGGAGTCGATATGCCACGCCAAAACAGGGTAACCCCTTTCGGAGAATTAATTGCTACCGCGGCCCGCGGTGCCCTCATGGGCAATCGGGGTATTCTGCATGATGAACAGGGTAATTTGAAGGATCGACGTTGGACACACCAGAACTGGGTAACCTGCACGCTTGATACAAAGGGTCCTAAACGAAGCCTGATGGCGCCGGGAAACTATACTGAACTTTTTTTCCTGGATGAAGCGACCGCACTCGCCTCCGGGCACCGGCCCTGTTGGGAGTGTAGGAGGGAAAATTTTCTTCATTTCCGTGAAGCATGGTTGAGCGGAAACCCTGACTCGGGATGCGATGACACAACCAGCATGAGTGCCATAGACCGGATTATCCATGGTGAACGAGTCACCCCTACCCGCGATAAAGTGACGTACTCATCGCTCCTTGCCAGTTTACCCGACGGGGTTATTGCCTCTTTACCTGAGCGTCCAACCGAGCCGTTACTGATCTGGAAGGGATTCTTGCACCCGTGGCAGCCTGAAGGCTATGGCAAGCCAATCGAGGTTCCCCTTGATCAAACGGTTACCGTTCTCACGCCCTATTCCATCGTCAGTGCAATAGCTGCGGGCTACCGGCCGTCAGTGGCACTTTGACATCAACGACCAAACATCAAATTGTCAGCGGCACTTGTTTGTCGCTATGACTGAGAGAGGATGCATGATAAAAGCGGACATCGCAGAGCGAATCCAAAAGCGGACTGGCTTCACAAAGAAGGAATCCGTCGAATTCATGGAGGCGGTATTCACCATCATGAAGGACACCATCTCAGCAGGTGAGACTCTAAAAATATCCGGATTCGGCAATTTTGTCGTCAAGAAGAAGAGTGACCGCCGCGGTCGTAACCCGCAGACAGGTGAAGAAATCACTATCGAGGCGAGGTCTGTACTGACGTTCAAGGCGAGCAACATGCTTCGGGACGAGATCAATAGACGCCAGGCATAACTGTTCAATTTCACTGAGCTGACAAGGGAAACATAGAAGACCATGAGCGACCTAAGGGAACAACAAGTAAAGAAAAGTGCTCCAAGCGATCGTGTAATCTCGCTGGGGCCTGGCCTGGCGGCAATTCCAGAACGCCTCCTTCTGGCACATTCTCGCGGCGAGGTACTTTTCATTGCTGGTGCTGGAGTTTCGCGACCATCAGGTTTTCCCGATTTCCGCGGTCTCGTTCTGAAAGTCTACGCGACGCTGGATGCCGCTGTTTATGAAGCCCTCTCCAATATCCCCCCAGATGCCCACAATCAATGGAAAGTTGACCTCCCCGCCCTGACCAACCAACAAGCCGCCGAGGTGAAAAGATTCATCAGCGGGGACTATGATGTCATTCTTGGTATGCTGGAAAGACGTATTGATGGAGTTTCGTACGGCAGGAGTAGCGTCAGGCGGCTAATTGCAGACGAGCTGCGCACGCCTGGAATCGAGCCAAACCCAGTCCATCACGCGCTGATGCGCCTTGCCGACCGTGGAGGGGCAGTCACTATCGTTACGACCAATTTTGAGCTGCTTCTTGAGGATGCTGCTAAGAAGGCACGGCGTGCAATTCAGACCTACGCCCTTGGAGCAATCCCGCGCCCTGGTCGCAATGATGATTTTAATGGCGTACTGCATATACATGGTGCCTTGGATCGGGATCCTGCCAGGACTTCGGACCTGATTGTAACGGATCATGATTTTGGTGAATTTTACCTCCGAAGGCGCGTTGTGGCGGACTTTATTTATGATGCCGCACGGTTGTACCACCTGGTCCTCGTTGGCTATAGCGCGAACGACCCACCAATGAGATATCTGCTGAACGCTGTTGCCGCTGATGGAACGCGTTTTGACGATCTAAAGGAGCGCTTCACTTTCGTGGGGACCAATCCTCCAGATCCAGTCGGCCTGGAAGACTGGAAGGGCCGGGGCATAACTCCAATTCATTACGACTCAAATAATGGTCATTCGGCTCTTCATGACACCTTGCAGCGGTGGGCAGCCCTGTCAGCCATAAATGGCAAAAAAAGCCTGGTGGATGACGAGTTAAAACGCATTGTACGAGCGAAACGAGACACTGCAGAGGATTCTGACCGGGACCTGTTCGATCACCTGATTCGACGAAGCGATCCGATTGAGCGTGTTCGGCTTTCGGCTTTAGCATCCAAGGCAAAAGCTGACTTGGGGTGGCTTGACGCTATAGCTGCAATAGCAACAGAGAACAACAGGGAGTAATGACTATGATGCCGCCGCGCTGGGTAAATCTCAATATCGAGGACAGGGCTGCATTCCGGGCTACCATTGCGTTCTTAAATGGCCGGCTTGAGGAACGAGCGACCATTGAGTGGGCGCTCGGGCTAAAGCCGAATGAGACTATAAAGCGCCTGGCACTACTCGATTTGATCGGTGGACCATCCGGCCATAAACTCCGGGAGCCTTGGCGTTCAGCATGGCGCCTTGTTGAAGAAAGCATGAGCAGTCCCCCGGTAGAAGACCCGTCAACTGGCGTTTATCATGTTAAGGATTGGCTTCAGGTGGGGGACAAATCTGGGGCACTTATTGCGGAAATTGTTGCACTGGTTGCTCCAAGACTCAAAATTAAGCCTTTTTCGGATTTGTATTCGAGCTCCAAGGATACAACACGGCGGCCCCGGAAGGTCGGGGACCTATTTTCAGCAGAAATAACGAGTGCCGGGGATTTAGCAGATTTAAGCGTGTTGGATTTAGGAAGTTTGACCGATCGGTCTTTTCTAGTTTCATTAGCATTAGCCCTTGATGCTGCCGTCGCAAGCGGGCTGGATATCGCCAAACGCATAGGATGGGACGGAGAGCATCGCCCTTGGCAGCTTGGCCTGCTCTATCGAGTTTACTACGTGACCACAGCTGAAGATCCGAATGGCAATCAGGATCCAGATGAGCATCATCAGGGAATTGCACCATCAGTGAAGTTCCTGCATGCGGTAGTCTCACGGCTCTTGGAAATTGACATATCCGCCGCAATGGAATTTGTTCAACGGTGGAAGTTAGCTGATTCACCAGTTCATCAACGACTCTGGGCTGCCCTCTCTCGGGATCCTCGTGTGACGCCCGCTAATGAAGTATTAGACTTTCTAATGTCACTAAATGATCGTAGTTTCTGGGATCTTGATAATTTTCCAGAGGTTGCGGAACTCCGAGCAAAACGTTTTGGCGAGCTTGGACCTCATAAACAAGCTTCAGTTACCGCTCGACTTCGGAAACGTCCCCCCCGGAGTATGTGGCCCCACGAGGTTGATATTTCTGGTGTTGATAGTGCACGGCTCTACTGGGCGGCACGGGAACTGCGACGGATCGAGATTGCACAAGCAGCCCTCCCGAACCGCGACAAGGCTTGGCTTGATTCAAAAATCGGTGAGTTCCCGGAACTGGGAAAGATGGATCGGGTTGATACAGGATTTCCGGAAGGCACTAAGATTCGCTCGGTGCTTGCCAATCCTGACAGACAATATGACTTGCTTGTGGGAGAGAAACGCCTAAAGGCTCTGGAGATAGCCTTATCTTCAGCGCATCGTGGGTGGCAAGACGATCCTGCTGGACGAGCCACTGACTGGATCAGACAGGGGGGAAATTCCCTTAAAATCATAGCTGACTTTGAATCCACTCCCGACGGCGGAGCGAATTACCCAAGGGTCTGGGAGAAGTTCGGCTGGACTCACTCACCGGGTTCAGGACAGACCGAAGGTACTGAACAGCGCAATCTGGCAGCCGAAAGCGCATCCGTCCTGTCGCTTCTAGCCAAATTGCCGGAAGAGATAGCCCGTCAATCGATCAATGGAATAGCGCATTGGATCTCCACGTGGGAAAGACAGTTGGCTTCATTACCTGAAAGCCTCAGTATTTGGCTCAAACTCTGGCCGATTGCAGTTGACGCGACAAATACTAAGGTAGCGGTTAAGGAAACAATGCAATCCGCCACCGTGACGAAATATCCGGATCCCGTCGATCCGACGAGGCTTGATACCCTTAATTCGCCAACTGGGAAACTGGTCGGCTTCTTCTTGGCAGCTTGTCCCAACCTTAGTGAAGAAAATCCTCGTCCTTTCGATGCTGATGGCGCGCCTCGCAGAATGCGAGATGCTATCATTGCTGCTTCCGGATCATCAAAGTTGATAGCCTTACATCGTTTCATAGAGCACTTGCCCTACTTCATGAACGCTGACCCGTCCTGGACAAACGACCACCTAATCGCTCCCCTAATCGCTGATAATTCCGAAGCGTTGACCTTATGGCAAGCGATAGCCCTTCATACTCGTTTTGAGGATGTCCTTGCTATTATTGGCGCCCAGATGTCTGAGCGCGCCATTGATCTTCACCTTAGTCGGGAAACCCGTAAGTCACTAGTTTTCAGCCTCATAATCGAATGTCTTTACTCGTTTCTCGAAGGGCGCAAGCCTGCGGTACCGTATTCTCGCGTCCAACAGATGATTCGATCTCTTGATGATGAGGTCCGGGCTTACGGGGCAGACGCGGTACAGCGTTTCATCCGTGATAAATCGGCACCGCTAGAGGGAACAGAACCTCTGTCACCTGCGCAAATATTCAGAACAGCTGCCGCGCCCTTTCTGCAACATGTCTGGCCCCTGGAACGCTCACTTGCCACACCAGGCGTCAGCCGTGCGCTGGCCGATATTCCAGCAACCGCGCAGGAGGCGTTTGCAGAAGCAGTAGACGCCATTGAACGATTCCTGGTGCCATTCGAATGCTGGTCCATGATTGAGTATGGGTTATATGGCGAAAAGGACGGTAAACCAAAACTTGCGAGTATCGACAATGGCACAAAGGCTGCTGCGTTCCTGCGACTCCTTGATTTGACGATCGGTACAGCCGAAGGATCTGTGATCCCACATGAATTGGCTGAAGCCCTCGAACAAGTCCGTAAGGTCGCGCAAAAATTATCCGAAACTCCAATTTTCCGGCGCCTGGCAACTGTGGCTCGCCGAGGATAATTTCGGGGAGAACGGCAGCTTTGGGTTATCAACAGGAGAAGTCCTCCCCTGCCCTTTTCCTGCTATAAAAGTGTGACCTGCAAGCGCAGAAGGTTTCCATCATCCAGAATAATAGCCTTACTTTTTCAGGTCCGGGAAGGCAAGATCGCAAAGCAGGTGCGCGGGAGTATTGCAATGACGTTCGTAAATAGCTTGGGATTGCCGAGCATAATTTTCGAGTCCCCCTTTACCTTCGATCGCACGGTAGTTCCGCAGACGCATCTTGAAGCTTTTATGGCCAATCCCCAATCTTTCTGCCATGGAATTAATAGAGTAAGGAGTGCCTTCCACTCCAAACCGGTAAACGTAAAGTGCTGCCATGTCGTCTTGTTCAGTCCAATGATGGGCCATTACACACTCCTTTTAATTTAGGTGGTTACCTTTTTATCTCGGGTAATTTAATCGCGATGGTAGCAGGTGATGACAACATCAGTCCTGGAGCAGATGACCACTTGATGGCGCAGCTTACCGAGGATCTGCTTATCTGTAAGGATCAACTCTAAAGCCTTTCTCCCCTTCTTATCTAATGAGTATTCGACGGCTCCACCGACTCGTTTGCTGCGGCGACCGTAACTGGTCAGGAGCGTTATACATTCACTGCTGATTCCCCGTTGGCGCGAACGGACGTCTGCATGCTGTGAAATCATCATAGACTTTTCTCCTACCTAAACTGGTTCTGACATCTCAGCCCTCTCCTCTTCCGTCACTCGCCGCACGGTGCGGCACCATCCTAGGGAATACTGATCTAGGAAGTAACGAATAGTCACCATATTCGCCAGTGCTGCTCTCAGGGGGTTGTATCCTCTCGCGAGTAGTTCCTCTTCGGTGATCAAAGTGGCATGTCCCGTTTCAGAGACTGACTCCTCGACACCACTCTCATCCATGAGTTGCTTCAGCTTATTGCAGGCGTCGCCTAACTGAATGTCCAGTGTATTCAGTGTCTTTTCCATCTCCAGAGCGGCCAGGTACTCTTGGTCAGAGAAGACTGAGGCATTTGCCCGTTCCGCATAGTAATAGATTCGAAGCATCAACTCGAAGGTTTTGCTCTGGGAACGTGTGACGGGGCCAAGAAAGCGTTCAAAGACTTTCTGCATCCGTCCTACATTGGCGACGGTGGGTTGTGTAAATAAGAAAGTCTTCCGCTTTGTCTGAAAACGGCCGGCGATCAAGTCCTGTATGCCGAGGAGAAATTCGTTTACCGGGCCGATCGATGCTGTCGCTAACAGGGAATCCAAAGGATCCGCCAGATCCATGTCTGGCGGCCAATCAAACAATATCTTGTCCGTATTGTCATCATGACGTTCGAGAATTTGGGCAATCCAGTCAATGCGGGTTGCAATGCAGTTACGATTTTCAAAGAACAGTGCAATTTCGCTCAGTAGATCGACGGTTTTACGCTTTCGACGCCCCCGCCGCGACGTGGGACTCGCCAGCCAGGCGATCATATCGAGCGCCTCTTGGCTGATCATCGTGGTAACCCGGACGGGAGTCCCGCCTTGCTGCGCTAGAGGCCATATGGTTCGAATCGGTGATTTCATCATCATGGCTCAAATGTTACTTTATTACTTTACATACGTCAATAGTTTTTTTGTAATACTGGCAATCTGCCGCCCATCGAAGAGATGCGTATCGGCAATAAGTTAAATTGTGCGCCTCGAACGAAAAAAGCCGGGCACGCCCGACAATTGGCACCGTATAAGCAATATGTCTTAGCAGAAAGGCAGAAAGGCTGAAAGGCAGAATGGCAGAATGGCAGAATGGCAGAATGGCAGAATGGCAGAATGACATAATGACAGAATGACCGAATGACAGAATGACAGAAAGACAGAAAGACAGAAAGACAGTATAATGGTATACTATCCATAACAGGGAGATAAAATGAGGACTTGCATAGCGGCATTCGCTAACCAAAAGGGTGGGGTGGCCAAAACTACCTCTGTTGCAAATGTCGGGGCCTGCCTGGCCAGGCATGGCCAGAAGGTGCTTTTAGTGGACCTTGACCCACAAGGAAACTTGACCGAAAGCTTTGGCATCAATCCGGACCTCCAGGACAAGACGATCTATGACTCTCTGATTGAAGGAGTCGCGCTCAAAAACGTACTGGTCGGCGTTGGCGAACGGCTCGACCTGATACCGGCGAACACCCACCTTGCTGGCGCGGAATCCGAGCTGCTCAACCTGCCCGAGAAGAACACCAGGCTGAAGAAACTTCTGGGCCGCGTATCAGGATACGACTACATCCTGATCGATTGCCCCCCGTCCCTTGGCCAGTTAACCGTAAACGCCCTGATGTCGGCGCACAGAATCTATATCCCTGTCCAATCTGAATTTTTTGCTCTCAAGGGTCTGCAGAAGCTGCTGCAGACAATAGAGTTTGCTAAGGTGCACGGCAACAAAGGGCTAACGAAGAAGATATTCGCGACTCTGTTCGATGGAAGGATAAGTATTTGCCGCGATGTCCTTGGTCAGCTGAAAATACACTTCGGGGCGGGAGAGATGTTCGACACGGTGATTCGCAAAAACATCACCCTGGTCGAGGCATCCGCCAGCGGTAAACCAATCGTTGACTACAGACCAGCATCCCACGGGGCAGCCGACTATATGGGCTTGGCTGCGGAAATAATCATGGAGGGCGCGAAATGACCCGTAAAACGTTTAAGGGATTAACCTCAATATTTGACGGGCCAGAATTACAGCCGAGAAGCCCGGAGGCGGCAACCAAACCCAAGTCAACAAAACGAGTAAAGGCCGGGCCGGAGGCGAAGGAATCGGCAATTCCTGTGAAAAAGCCCGGACAGGCGCCGGACACCAAAGAAAAAGTAACATTTTACCTTGACCAGCAGAAAATGAGAGCCTTACGCCACCTTGCCCTTGACCTGGATAAGACCTACTCCGAACTAGTCGAGGACGGCATCAGCGATCTCCTAAAGAAGCACAATAAACAGTAACCATATGCTGGCATAATGGTTTCCTGGTATGTACCAGTATGATGGCAATACCCCCTGTTGCAGACAGCTTAATGGCGGAAAACAGAGACAAGGGAACGCTTCAAGGCCTCACGTGATTGCCCCACCCACCCGATTATTCATAAGCCCTATTGCGCACTACCGTCTCCTCCCGGACCAAGGCTACACAATGAATAAACTCCGGCGCCTTCCAGCTTTTACACTTGACTACTAGAATTACTTGCAGTCACAGTACATTTTAGCGAGAATCACATTCATGTCTTTGTGAAATAAGCAGGATCACTCATTCACATCAAACTTACTCTTTGACGTTATTTACTGTTATGCTATAATAGTGTGTAGTGATAGCTAAAGGAGAAAGCATGATACATTCAGACAATAAACACTATTATAGCAAAACAAAAGTAATGACCGAAATAGTGATAGTCCCTTTGCACTACTTGTTTCTGTACCACGAGTACACAATTGCCTTTTGGTCAGGTTTGATAGCTCTGTCAGTATACCTGTTTGCGACACTGAGTTTTCACCCGGCGATTGCAATTCGAGTTCCTGTAGTTGTTGAAAACGATCAAGACCTACCATAATCACGTACCCTTATATACGACAAAATCGTTCAACTATGAGACATTGCATAGCCAGGGCGGTACCGTCGCAAGGGCAATATAGACATTGGCAAAAGGAACGAGTAGCAGCTTCTATAAACAGTCAGGAATCGGTTTTGATATCGGTCTTTTTTGAGTTCCTTTCTGTCGCGATCTGCCTTGTTCAGCCCGCAGTGCCTCAAGTCCGGCAGTCCGCCTTTCAGATTCGAGCAGTTGATTGCGCATATCGTCCAACATTTTGTCGGTCTCAAAGAGCTTTACCTTGTTTAGGGCCAGATTTTCCACTGCAGATCGGAGTTCAGCCGAAATTCTTGCTTCGTTGACTTCCTTTACCTGTAGTTTTTCCCGGGTCTCTATCAATGCTTTTTCGGAATTCGACAGTTTCTCTGCCAACTGCTTCTTAAGCTGCCCCTCATGCTCAAGTGTCGCGGTAAGTCGTCCCATGTCGAGGCTCAAATCGTTGATTTGTTGCCGAAGATACACAATCTCCTCTTGAGCGGACGCTATCGAGTCAGCCGATCTTTTCGTCTCACGAGATGAAAACTCTATGAGATCATCATGCAGTGATTGCAGGTCAGACAGTTTAGCCCGAACATCAGAAAGAGCCCTTTCAGTATCAACTATGCGCTCATTAGATTCTTCATTGTCGGCTAGGACCTGACCAACCAGTTGGTTCATTTGCTCAATACGTTCCTGCTGTTCCTGATTAATGAAAGCAACATTCCGCTCAATTTCCCGGTTAACCGCTCGTGATACTTCTTTAGATAAAGGCCGGTCACTATTGGGTTCTGACAACTCATTGAGGTATTTGGCGAAGCACTTTTTGATGGTGCCACTCGAACGTCCGCACTTCCTCAAGACATTACGATAAGAGGTTTTCAGACCTGTCTTCTCTAACTCGCTAATAATAGTGAGAAATTCTTTATAAGTGGCATCATCGACGCGGTTTTCCATGTAAATGTCTCCTGCGACCAGGATAGCGCTACCGTAGCGCTACCAAAGCGCTATCCAGCAAGCAAAGGGTGTGGACAACTTATAGTTGTATGCACTGAAGTTTCTGTTCTGAAAGGGATATATGAATATAGGCAAGAGTTTGCTTGGTTGGCAGGAAATACTTGTTAGTGGCGTTCCAAGCTACGCCAGACCGCTCAGGGTAACTGTTTTGCAAAGCCAAGTTTGGCAACATAAACAGGTCATAGCTCTTGTAAACGGAAGTTGGGTCCGAATCTACAAGGCAGCAGCAAGGATTGAAAATTTTACCCCTAGAAAAGATCTCCTGCTGCTGGAAATACAGGATTCCGATGTTAACGTCGAGACACTCCAGGAGTTGTTCATACCTGCAGCTGCGCTTTTGGTCATTGCCTGCAGAGATAGCTGCCATGAACGGATGCTGGAGCGGCAAAAGTCATGGCATTTTATTGTCACCACGTGCCGGGAAACCGTCATGGGCCGCGACTTTTCGTTCCGACATAACTGGCGGCGCCTAAACCGTGTTGCAGTCATCCTGCATCGCAACGGTGTCAGCCTCCATTCCCGGTCGCTGGCAGAAGAGTCTCCTCCCCAGCTAACAACTCGCTTCAAATTCCTTCCTGCGGGAGCCACCCTTTCCTCTGATCTCTCAAAACTATTTCCACGTCAGGAGGCTGGGGAGATTGCTGCAGTTCATCGCATTAATCGCGATGAACTGCTCAACTGCCTGAATGGAGGAGCTGTTAACGGCTCAATGTAACACAAGGTAATCGGTCGATTTAGCGACAATGCAAATAACTATGTTATTTATCATGACAGCGAAGGTGAACCTGGACAATGAGGCAGTCTTCTATTAGGGACTGTGACAGGCGAGGGAAAATTGCCGAACTCTACATCCGGCTGGTCACCAACAAGTTTCAAAAATTAGCCAAAGTGCAGGGTACAGCTTAAGTCGATCGTGTATGGCGAGAGAGCTTGGTCTTCATAATCGGTTTCACCTGATGTTTCTGGGCACAAATCATGGGTTCCACAATGGTCTCCTACAGAATTTTGCAGAGACACCGGCGCCAACATAATGGCACCATCGACCACCGCTCACGCCGGCCCTGATTACCAAAACTACTAGCAATTTCCGCCCTTGCAACGAACACAACGCCCTACAACCTACGCACTCTGACTCTGAACCCGATTACCTCCCCTGGAAAACAAGAAAGCACTCACAAAACTGACGATTTCACGACAATGCAAATAACTATGTTATTTATCATGACACCGCAGCTCAGTTGGTCAACGAGCAATAATGACCCACCTTGGAGATAATCGGCATCTGCCCCCCACCCCAGCTCGGATATATCTTGCGTAATGCGGCATACCTTCTTTGGAGGATTTGAACCATGCGCAAGAAAAAAGTGGAAGTGACCTACTGCCCGCTGCTCGCCAATAACCTTGAACGTTTGGCCAAAGAGCTGGGAATACCATATAAAGTCATCCGGCTATGGCGAGAGTCCTGGCTTTCTTCACCGGTTTCACCCGATGACTTTCGGGCTTTGGCAATAATCTCAGAGCATGTCTGGGCATCGGATCAACTAATTAAGATCCAACTCGCCCGCCGCTCGCGAGCTTCGCGTTTGACTCTGGCACTTGACGCTGGCCACAGCAAACCAGAATCATTTCTGCGCAAAATTGTGCTGCGGAGGATGCTGGAAGGGAAGAGAGTGCCGCCATCCAAAAGATTGATAGCGACCGTGCGAAGCTGGTATCCAAATGGATATTTACTAATAAATGCAAAAACAATAAGGGCGGCTAAGGCGTGGGCAAGCGATGAAATGCAAAGAGTTGCTCAGGACGACAGGTACCGGCAGGTACTCTTGAAATCAGCTTATGCGAAAATCGTGACAGATAACCCCGACCAACTAAGTTGATTTCCACATGAGTTCCCCACCGCAAACAGCGGGTCCGCACTGGCTTAGCATCACAGCTAGAAACGGTGGCGGAATGTCACTACGCCCAAGGGGCGCGAATTGCCCCGACACCAAAAGATTAAATGCATTTCAAATATGCATCCTTAATCTCCTCCCTCTGCAATCCAAGATAGGCAAGTGTCTGTCTCTCGCTTGAATGATTAAACATTTCGACTAGTTCCGCCATCCCGGTCTTAAAAATCGTCCTATGGATATAACCAAAGGTTTTTCGCAAGGTGTGCGCCGAGAAGTTGCCTTTGAGGTTTATGCGTTTGCACCACGCCTTCACCAGACCAGACACATAAGGGACCCCCAGGCTCATCCCACCCTTCCGGCTCAAAAACAGAGGATCCGTATCCTTAGCATCCACCCGTGTCGCCAGGTAAGACTGTATTGCGTCGAAAACATTTTGATTCATGGTGATGTGTCGCTCCTTACTCGTTTTTTTTTCGCGTAACGAAAAAATCACGTCACCTACTACGAGGTATTTGACTTGTCCGACAGTGAGCTTAAGGAGGTCACATGCCCTGAGATTAACATTGATACCCAGGATGAACAGCGCTAGGTTTCTGGGGTTATCGGCCAGAGATTGTTTAATGAGCTTAATATCCTTCAATGTCCGGATTGGCTCAGCTTTCGTTACAGAGTTTTTAACCGGGTGATTCGGGTTTTTCATACTCTCTCCCTCGAGTCGCTAATGTTGGACCAATCTTAACATAATGCATCATAAATGCCAATACTTACGTTTCGTCAATTTAGCCTGATCGCCAAGTTTTGGCATTTATGGGCTAACTAGCTGTTTTACTTGGATAAGACCCATCAAATCCAAACGCAACTTTTAGGTAGAACTTAACATTCGGAACAGAAGACTGAAATTGATGATTATAGATGTCCGATAGAGCAAACTGCCGTGTATGAGCTACTGTCGAGGCGGCGGAGCTGCCGTGACAATGGAGATCGTTGTCGGCACCCAACCGCTCGTCAAAAACGGCTAAAACTAGAATCTCGACGATGACTGGATTTTCACGGGAATAGCGTTGGCAGGGGCAAAAGGGAAAGTCCCCGTAGAATCGAAATTTGGAGGTCGGTTTTTCATGGCTATTTCACTGAGGCCTGTTTTTACGTTTCAGGTCTTTGCAGCAAGATACTGCACGGGTGTAAGTTCTCATTTTGGAAACAGGACTGGTTTTTCAGTCAAACGCCCCACACCTTAAGAACAGCCCTGAGGGTGGGGGTTGACTTTACCGAAGGACATTGCCCCGTGGCTATACTCCCTCCCGACCGGGTCAAACCGGCGGCCAGAGACGATTTGGGTCGCTTGTGCATTCTGCGACCTGCCGAGTGCACAAACAAGAACGGCTCCTCGAAATGGAGGAGCCGTTGAATTATTTTTCCAAAGGTCTGGATGTCTTGGGGCCCTTTGGCCCGGCCTTTCGCCCTGGAGACGAACTTCTCTTTGTGGGTTGTACCTCTGTCGTTTTCCGGTTAGAAAGCGCACGTAGTAACCGTTCTTGACTTTCAGATACCTCACGATCCCGCTGCGCTAGTATGGCATGAAGTGACATCACATGATCTTCTCCTGCCAACGCCTCAGCCCGTGCTGCTGCAGATATAACTTGCTGTTGGTGCAAATCCCCTTTTGCTCCTTTGAGCTCGTTGTCAAGCGTAATGCAGCGATTTGCCATTTCGCAGCTGGCGGCAACTTCCTGCTCAAGTTTTGCGACCAGGCGCGCTTTTTCAATCTTAACCTCGATCATCTCTTTGCGGGCCGAGGCACACTGTGCTGATACTTCATCAAGTTTTTTTTCTAACTCATCCTCTACCCTGGCAGCCGCTGCCCGCTCAGCGATTATTTGCTTTAACCTTCTGTCGCAAATGGCTCGCACTTCGAAAAGTTGGCGATCCTTTTGTTCACAACGATCCAGGAATTCTGCATTGATTTCCTGAACCTCCTTAATCACACGAGTCTGCATGACAAGTTGCCTCTCGATCTCCTGGTTGAGTACTTCCCCTTGGCGCTGAATTGCATAGTGAAATGCAGCGGCCAGTTCAGTTGGTACTGGCGGCTTGGCAGCCTGATCCAACTGGTCGTCAAAATAATGGGCCAGGTACCTCAGAATGGTTTTGTACGTGCAGCCAGTTCGCGCCATGATTTTCTTGACTGATATGTCTTGATCCTTTGCAAGGATGTCAGAAACCGCCCCAAGAAACGCTTCATACGTCACTTCATTAAGACTCACATTGCCTCCTTAACGTGTTTTTTCCAGTCGGCATTACCTTACCCCTCCTTTTTAGCCATTATGATTCCTTTGAGTGTATAAGATGGTAGGCAAGAATTGTGGTAGTCAGGGCTGCCCCATTGGAAAGATGACGAGCCGTTGGAAACCGATAAATTCATTAGAAAAATTGACCAAAGATGCATCTTCGGGTAGATTAGAGCCCCTTTGAACCTGTGTTTAAGGGCTGGATAGAGGGACTCACATCAAGGGAGTAATGCCATCCAGCCGCTACAAACCAGTTTTCGGACATGAACAGCTTCTTTTGTTTTTTGAGCACGAGAAAATTGAGCTTCTGAGATCATTTTGGAGGCCAAGCTACAAGATTGCAGCACTTGATATGTCAGGCAGGAGCAACAAATGGATAAGCTGCATGTATATGAATTGGCCCGACTTCTTGAACTAGAGAGTCGGGAAGTGCTCGATCAGTTAAGTCTTGCCGGCATCGACATTCCCACTGCCAGTAATGTGCTTCAAGCAGGCCTGTTGGAGCGGGTACTTAGACATTTCTCTACAAAAATGAGTCTACCTGCCCCGCTAATGGATTTGCTTAAACCTTCAGCCGAAATTGTCAAAAGGACTACGAGCCGGACCATTCCGAAATCGTCCTTTCAAGTAAACCCTGACAATCTGGCCGATTTTCTTGAAAGAGCAAAGCCCGGCGACATCTTAGCTCTCGGAGAAGGTGAGTACAAAGGGCCGTTTCTCCTCGATCGTCCTTTGACTCTGTGCGGAGTCGGGCAGGATACAGTCGTTTTCGCGAGCAACGAACCAGCAATAAGGGTTACGGTTCCGGGTGTACGCCTTGAATGCCTCTCTATCGAGCGAACGACTGGTGGGACAGAAGGTGAGGTGGTATTGACCTCTGATCCTGGGACCTCACCTATTTTACGCGAGGTCCGCCTTACCGGTTCTGCACCAGGGGCGCTGGTCGAGGATGCGGGATGGGAGTTTCAGGAGTCCCTTGATTTCAAGCAGATAGTCGTTGGACGTTCTCATAGGATGGAGCTACCGGTCAATGTTGCCAGCGCATGCCGGGTCAAGACGACATTGCCATTGTTAAACGTCTCTACATCTTATTTAGCACCGGGACATGGAACGCTATGGGTGACAATCGAAGGGGGCGATGCCATTCCCGGCAGTCAGTTCGAGGCTGAAATTGTCCTGATAGCAGATAGCGGTGATGTGCGTACTATCACGGTTACGGCGAAATACGTTGCCCAGCGACCGGTTGCTTCATTTTCAGCGGTTGCCGATGAACCGCTGATCGATGAGGTTGCTTGGGGATTATCGTTCGAGAAGAAGGCTGCTCACAGGTTCATGAAAAAGGTTGGCGAAGCTGATGATCAGTATGGGGATTATCGCGATGACGCACTCCGATATCTAGAGGAAATTGGGGAAGGTGGTGGTTGTCTTTATTACCTTAGAAAGCGGGGAGACGGGCAAAAAGTTGGTCAGCAAATATGGGAACTGACCATTGCCACGGACAATACCGAGTTTCCCTTGCCGGCCCGCCTAGCCGACCAAAACATCACGCTCAAACTTCGAGGGTTAGTGGACGACGGCGGCGAGGACAGCGGTCTTTTTGTGCTGGACGCCTCACTGGTTAGCGTCCAGCGAGGCATCCGTGACGCCTTTGCCTTACCTCTACTCATCAGTTTCGAAGCCTTTCACCTGTCCCGAGCCACCCTGCCTGAAGACACGCTGGACAGTATCTTCGAGCTTCCTGACTGCGGCGATCACCTACCCACCACCGATCAACTGGCCATTTGGGATGGCTACCTGGCAATAGAGCGCAAAATGGCTGAGGCGCGCCAGTTTTGTGTCCCCTATACCTATCTCCGCCACAATTTCGATAGCCAAGCCGCTCTTGTCTCCTTCAAGTTGGACCCGAACAATGCATCGCTTACATATACCGAAGCAGAGTTGCTCGAGCCTGATGAGTTCTGGACCCGGGCGCAGCGCGCCCGAAACGATTTCATCAAACTGATCGAAGAAGAGGACACATTCGAGAATCGTAGGGAAACAACACAGACGCTGGGCCGGATTGAGCAAGTTGATCGGAAGGGCGGATTTCTTCGCATACTTCTTGACGAAGAGATCCAGGAACGGATCGAGATGGGCTCGCTGAATATCCCTCCCACCGGGTGGTTGCTGTTTGATGCTTTTGGCAATATTACTGAGGTTAAGCGAAAAGAGCAGTCCCTGCAGGATCTGCGGGCTGCAAAGGCAAAAAATCCCTACCTCGGCTCGTTCTTCTTCGACTCCCGGCAGGCACGACTGCCAGAGACAATCCTCCCGATTGACGACTGGCTCGATCCGGACAAGTGCAATGTGGAACAACGACTTGCCGTCGAGAAGGTCATGGCTTCGGATGATCTCGCCCTGATTTGGGGACCGCCCGGGACTGGCAAGACCACGGTTATTGCCGAGATCTGCTACCAGGTGGCCCGCAGGGGAGGACGGACGCTGATTGCTTCCCAGACCAACCTGGCCGTCGACAATGCTATGAATCGCCTGATTCATCACCCAAGTGTCCGTGCCTTGCGCAAAGGGAAAGCGAGCAAGGTTGAGGACGAAGGCAAGCCATATACCGAAGATCGAGTTATCGGCACATGGCTTGGCAAAACATCAAACCATTGCGAACAAGCCTTGTCCGAACGACGAGATAAAGTCGAAATTTTTAGCCGGCTTCTGGCCGACGAGAAACTGTTGATGAGGTATCTCACTCACGAGGAGCAGCACGAGCTGTCGCAGGAGGTAATCCGGCAACAATTACAGTCTCTTCAGGACAAGAGGACAAGTCTGATCAGCAAGAATGAGGCTGACTACGCCGAGCTGCAGTTGATTCCCGATCTCAAAGATAGTCTAGCGGACCTTGCACAACAGCGCACGCGATGGAGCAGCCCCGAATCCGTTGCCGTGCAACAAGTTTTCTATCCGCTGATCGCTCAGGACGGCAATGTGTTGTCATGGCAAAAAAAATCGTACGAGGCTGCTGCCATGCTTGAACAGCATGGCCTGGTACTCCCTGAACTTCCACCATTGGCCTTACTCGAGCAGATGAAGGAAATGGCCAATGGCCGGTGTGCCGAGAATCAGTCGCTTCTGGGTATGCTTGACCAAGCTCTTCGCAATGTCTCATCAGCTCAGGAACGTCTTGATCTTATCGCGTCGCGTGAGTCTGCGCTACGGGCGGCACAGCAGGAATTGGCAATTGTCCAAAAGGCGGGGGCTCACACTGATGCGACATGCCGCATCAAAGCCAACGAGTTAAACGAGAAATTGCACGAGAACCGGAAGGTCTATATGGCCATGTCACGTCAGGACGCCGGAACTGTTGATTGGACTTCACCGGCGGCTCATACCCTGCAACAAGATCTGCAGGCATTTCTTGAACAAAATGTGCGTTTTTCAGCTTTTCGGACACAACTGCGGAGAACCACCACGGTCCTGAAGCGGCTGGGGCAGGCGGTGCCGGATCTCCCGCCCCTTTCCTGTGCCGATCACTGCCGACGCATGCTTGCGGTACAGCATAATAAGCATGGCGACCTCTTCGTGCGCGGAGGGGAACTTGCCGCGATAATGGTAGAGGCCCGGCAGGCAGCCGATCAGTTTGAAGCTTTTCGACACCAACGACAGGAATCGGTTGCCTCTCAGCACAGCAACCGGGAGTTTCTGAAGGAGCTATCCACTAAAGAGAATTCTCTCCTGAGTCATCAATCTCTTCTACAGGAATCCCAGCAGGAGTTCCCGCACTGGCTTGAATCGCTGAGAAGCTATATCAACCTGCTGATCAGCATGGGGATTTCAGCCGAGACTCAAACCAGTCTAAATGCCATGCCACCCCTACCTATGGCATTGCGCCAGCTCTTGGACCACCTTGGTCACGAGAAGGTCTCTTGGCTAGGTGTATATGAGCAGTTCATTGAATACATGAGACGACTTGCGGATCGAGCTCGCAATCGAAGTACCGCATTCCAGCAGGCCAGGGAAATTCAGCTACTACTTGAAGAAGGGCTCAGGATAGTTGGAGATAACGGGGGGGGTAAGAAGCAAACCGGGCCCTCCAACAGCTCAAGTTCATGTGATCTTGATGCCCTGCGAGACCAGGCGAATTCTTTGTTGTCAGCTGTCCGAAAGCCTCTTGGCCTTTTTGATAGGGTCATCGAAAAGATAGGGCAAAGTG